>Ga0123337_10003594_pt1 | contig 16410 bp, 12 predicted proteins | sample frozenSSSSmetaG_FD_89792 | JGI IMG/M metagenome (GOLD analysis project Ga0123337, IMG submission 89792) | Glacier valley bacterial and archeal communities from Borup Fiord, Nunavut, Canada, to study Microbial Dark Matter (Phase II) -... | ecosystem: Environmental > Aquatic > Freshwater > Ice >... | reverse complement strand
GTGCAGTATAAGTTGCAATATCAAAGGTTTCAGTTTGTGCCATTAATTGCATACTTATTAAAAAAGAAACTAAAAGAGATACATAAATTTTATTCTGCTTCTTCATATTGATGTGTTTTTTCGTTAAAAACATGTTTGCAAAAAGTGCTTACTATTCCATCTGTAGAAAGTTTGCGTACATAACTGTTATTACGGCTGCTTCTATCCACTATGTATAAGTTGCCGGCTCTGTCAAATGCAATGCCTGCCAGGCTTTCAAACAATGCCTGTAATGCTTTGCCATCTCTTTCTCCGGGTTCGGCTGCGCCTGCAGGGTTTCCACTAAAACTTATTTTTCCACATCCTGCTACGGTACTTACTTTATTATTGCCAATTTTACTAATGCGGTGCAGCCGGTTGTCTGAAAACCAGATGTCGCCATTTTTAGCAATGGCAATGCCGCTTGGAGAAGTTAGTACTGCGGTAGTGGTGCTACCTTCTTTATATACAGAGTTTAGAATTGTTTTATCGCATTGACCTGCAACGGTTGTAATTATTCCTTCAGGTGTAATTTTTTTTATACAGTGGCTTGCAGAAGCAGTTACATATAAATTACCATTCATATCACATACAAGTCCTTTAGGATACTGTAAAATAAGTGGGCCTGTATTTCCATTTTGTAAAGTTGTAACAACTCCATCTGCTGCAATCTTTCGGATATAGTAGTAGCTATTATTAGTAACCTGCCCTGGTTTCCAATCTTTGCCAGGTGCATAATCGGTAACGTAAATGTTTCCATTATTATCAATAGCAATATTTTCGAGATGGAGAAAGGATGCTGTCGTTATATCTCCATCTTGCGATGCTGCCTTGAGTAATCCTACAATAGTTGATATTACGCCTTCAGGAGTTATTTTTCTTATCCGGGTATTATCAGCTATGTATAAATTATCATTTGCATCAATGGCAATACCGCCGGAAGTGCTTGCGAATTTTCCATTTATTCCATCATCAGTACCGTTAAATCCAGCTTTGCTGCCTGCAAAATGACTTGCCCTGCCATTGGGGGTAATTTTGATTATTTTATTATTCTTGCCGGTTACAAAAGCGTTTCCTTTACTGTCCACTGCAATGCCCGAGGAAAAATAAAAGGCATTGTTTAGTTTGGCCGTTTGTGCCGATACCCGGGAGTCGAAAAATAGTAGGAGAACGAATAAATAAAAGCGAACTAAATTTTTCATGAAAACTATTTTTATGTTACAGGTAGTAAACATAGTTCTCCTATTTACTTTCGCTATCACCGGAAACAGTGATTCTTTACGCTTTAGTTAATAATCACCCTAAACTGGTATTTTAAGTGGAATGTTTGTATTTGTGCTGCAGAATGATAACCTTTATGCAGGATGCAATTCATTTTTATTATGCAGGAGATATCTTCATATTTATGCAGGGCTGTGGTATTTTCAATGTTACTTTTATGCAACAGCAGCTTTGCACAAACTGTACCCGATATTTTAACAAGCAAGTTAACACTGGCTGTCAATGATTCTATAAAAGCAATTACCCTGTTACAAATGGGTGAAGCTGTTGAAGCAGCTGCCCCTGAAAAAAGTTTAGATTTTTACAGGCAGGCATTGCTGATAAGCGAAAAGGCAAAACACCATCACAATATTTTTTTAACCTGCATCAATATTGGCAACTGTTATATAGAACTAAATAAGATGGACAGTGCAGTGATGGGTTTTGAAAACGCTGTTTCTGTTGCCCGGCTAATGAGAGATTCTGCGAAGGTGGGCAGGGCTTTTGCAAACCTTGGAAACGTTTATCAGCATAAAAAAGACCGTGTAAAAGCAATGGACTATTATTTACAGGCAGCAACAATTTTAGAGAATACTGAAAATCAAAAAAACTTACCCACTTTATATTCCAACATCAACGCATTACTAGAAGAACAGAATGAGCATATCAAAGGATTGGAATATGCCAATAAAGCTGTTGCCATGGCGCAAAAACTTGGTGACACTATGTTATTGGTTGATGGCCTTGTGAATCTTTCGGTTAGTTATAATCATCTTGAGCAGTATGAAAAAGCTTTCCGGCTTTTGGAGCAGGCATTGCCACTGGCAAAAAAGAATAACGACCTGTACCAACTGGTGACTATTTGCAATAATATGGGCGACTATTTTTTAGAGAAAAAAGACTTTGAGGCAGCATTAGCGAAATGCCTTGAGATGTATAACTATGCAAAACAAATAGGCAATCAGTATTTTCTTAGCTCAGCAAATTTGATGCTTGCAAAGGTTTATTTTGAATTGAAGCAGCCAGGCGAAGCACTTACACATATTAAAGAGGCTGAAAAATTAGCCGCTGAGGTTGGAGAAAGAGCCGAGCTAAAATCAGTGTATAAAATACGGGCTGATATAGATGAAGCAAATGGCAATTATAAATCTGCTGCAGCCTATTTTTCAAAAGCCCTTGTACTTGGCGATTCATTGTTTAAAACAACAACCAGTGAAAAAGTTGCCGAAGCCGAAGCAAAATACCAGAATGAAAAAAAAGAAAAAGAAATCGTACAACTTGGAAAAGAGAAGCAGATACAATCACTTTCCATCAAACAAAAATCTACCCTTAATTATATTTTAATTGGTTCTTTGGCTGCGTTGCTTATAGTTGTTTTTTTAGGTTACCGCAATTTTAGTAACCGGCGGCAACTGGCAAAGCAACAGCATGAATTACAACAGCAGCAAATAAGCGAACTGGAAAAAGATAAACAATTAGTAGCAGTAGATGCTATGCTGCAGGGGCAGGAAGAAGAGCGAAGCCGGCTTGCAAAAGATTTACATGATGGATTGGGTGGTTTATTATCTGGCGTAAAATTTTCCTTAAGCAATATGAAAGACAATTTAATTATAACCCCCGATAATATGACTGTGTTTGAACGGTCATTAGATATGCTGGATACATCTATAAAAGAACTGCGGCGTGTGGCGCATAATATGATGCCCGAATTACTGACCAAGTTTGGCATGGATGAAGCATTAAAAGAATATTGCAACAGCATTAATGCTACCAATTTACTTTCGGTAAAGTATCAATCTATTGGTATGGGTACGAGAATAGAAAAATCATCAGAAATAATTATTTACCGCATTGTTCAGGAGCTGTTGAATAATATACTGAAACATGCAGCAGCAAAAGAAGCAACCGTACAGTTGGTAAAAGAAGAAGGCCGCTTAAGTATTATTGTGGAAGACGATGGTAAAGGATTTGATACCGCATTAATAAAAAACAACAAAGGTGCAGGGCTTACCAGCATCCAGTCCAGGGTTGATTATTTAAAAGGCCAGTTAGATATTCATTCAGAAACAGGCAAAGGAACTTTGGTAAATATTGAAATCAATATATAATTATGATACGTGTATTTATTGTAGATGATCACCCGGTGGTGATAGAAGGCATCCAGTCTTTATTGCAAAATGAAAGAGGCATTGAATGGGCCGGCCATGCAATGAATGCTGAATCTTGTCTTGGTTATTTTGTAAACAATACTGCTGATGTATTGCTGATGGACATTAGTATGCCGGGCATGGATGGGGTGGAATTGTGTGGGGTAATGAAAGAAAAATATCCGGGCATTATGATACTAGGGCTCAGCACTTTTAACCAGGGACTCTATATAAAAAAAATGGTGGTGAACGGTGCCTCCGGTTATATTTTAAAAAACTCCTCTAAAGAAGAATTGATTAAAGCCATACATGCGGTTCATGAAGGTGCTATTTATTTTAGCGGCGAAGTGGGTATGGCGTTACAGGAATATCAAAAATCATCAGAAAAAGAATTACCGGTTTTAACAGCAAGAGAAAAAGAAATACTGGAATTAATTGCAGAAGGTTTTACCAATCCGCAAATAGCAGAAAAAATATTTTTAAGTCCGTTTACGGTAGATAGCCACAGAAAAAATTTACTGGCCAAGCTGGGTGTTAAAAATACCGCCTGCTTAATAAAGCTGGCGGTAGAAAGAAAAATAATTTAGAAAAGCAAAACGGCTTTCGGTAAGTTAAAGTAAATTTTCAAATTACAATTACAGATCCACATCCGATGGCTATTGGATGGTATGCGACACACGTCCCTATTAAAGTGTAACATCGGGGTACCGAAAAATGCTGTCAACAAGCGTCGCAACTATGATGCCCATTACTTTACAGCCTGGATAAAAAAAATATTCAAAAATTTTAACCGTTGTAAAGTATAAAAATTACCATGTACCTGTCTGATAAAATTGTACAATAATCTGCAAAAAACCATTAGGCGCTGGGTGTACCGTGAATTGAGCACCGAAAGATATGTTGGTACGAGAATGCTGTATAAAAGATGATAGTAGGTCTATCACAGTCGCTGTGCAAGAGGAGGCTGTAAACCGCCTCTCGGTGCTTGTTTAGTAATAAACCGGTGTTGAACAGAAAGAGGAAAAGGCTGCTTTAAGCAGTCAGGTACGGGTAAGAGAGATGAATGCAAATGAACCACCGATGAAGTGATGAGATTATTGCACATATTGTCAAAAGCTACTGTTCCTGCGTAGTAGTGAAGGTTACTGCGGAGACTTGCATACTGGCTGTTAGGCAATCGTCATATAGGTGGCATGACTCTTACTCAGGCTTTTGTATAGAACACGGGAAGTCCTTGTTGGATGTCAAGAGAAAGGCACAAGTGGAAGCTATTCATGAGGCCGAATATCAAAGCTTGCAAGGATGGCGGATGGTGCTGTAGTAGCGAAGAAGCCTTTGTAATGAAGGTGGAGCCAAGGGCATCAATCATATCGTTGAAAATGTTTTAACAACTTTAAAAGAGGATGATTAAATGTTTGAGACAAGAACAAGCACTGTACCGATAACGAAAGAGATGGTAAAGGCAGCTTATCGGAAAGTAAAGGCGAATCATGGCGCAGCAGGAATAGATAAAGAGAGCCTGGAAATGTACCAGGAAGATTTATTTAACAACCTGTATGTGTTATGGAACCGCTTAAGTTCCGGCAGTTATTTTCTAAAACCATTGCGATCGTTGTCGATACCCAAAAATGATGGTAAGCGACGAACATTAGGCATTCCGACGGTAAGCGACCGCATAGCCCAACAGGTTATCAAGACTTATCTGGAGCCTCGGTTGGAGGCAGAATTTGATAAGGAAATTATAAACATCGGCAATAAATTCAGCAAGGAAGTTGTTAAAATGTTATCTGAAATAAAAAAGGGTGACACAGTAATTTTTAAAAGCATTTACGGCAAAAGCGTATACGGAGAGTTAAAAGAGTTTGACCCTCTTGTATTTTTTTGCTACTAAGGCATTTTCAAAAAGGCAATAGCCAACAAAGGCTTTGTAATTCTGCCTGGCAGTAGTTCTTAACTTCTGCTTTTAGTTATAAATTCAGTTTCGGTTCCGAGCGGGCATTTGGTTCTAAAACACTCAAAGCCTCGAACTTTATGTGGCATTTTAAACAAACAACATTCTAACTATGGGAGCTTGGGGGACAGGAATACTTCAGAACGACACAACCGGTGACATTTGGGTAGAGTTTAAAGAGCTTTATAACAAAGGACTTTCGTTAAAAGAAATCAGGCTTAAACTTGAAAAGGAATACAAGCCCCAAAGTGATAAAGAATATTATGTAGAAATATGGACAGGAATTGCGTATGGACAATGGATGTGTGGAGACGTTGAAGAATATACTAACAGGAAATTAAATGACGCTACTAAATTAAAGTGGCTGACACTTTGGATTGAAGACAAAAAGCTTCTTGAAAAACGGATAAAAGCAATCACTGATTTCATTGAAAAAATTAAAACGCCCAGACCAAATCCACTAAAAAGAAAAAAAGTAGTAGAAAGACCGATAATCTACAAAAAGGGCGACATCATAGCACAAAAAATAGACGAAGTAAATTATTTGACGGCAATAGTTGTAGAGGCAAATGACCATCCAAACTATTTAGAAAATACGATTGTGCTTACTGATCTTTTATTCATTGAAAAGCCCACACAAGAACAAATATTAGACTCAAACATTCTTTATCTAGACATTGGCGGAAATTCCCATTATCATCGTGGTTTTTATAGAGCATCTTTTACTACTAAAAATATGTTAAGGAAAGCCAGGCAAACAATTAAGATTGGAGAAATTAAACTAAAAAACTATTTACGTCTAGGTACTGGTATTGGAGTTGGAGATTGGAAGAATATCGCAAAGCTTTATTTTGAACAGATTGAATTTTTGAAACAAAATAAAACAGACAAGCCATTCAACGTAACAGTTAAGGACTTATTTATACCTCAACAGGAATTGCAGGATAAGCTGTACGAATGGAGCAAGAAAATATTTAGAGAAAAACTAATGTCACACCAACAAAACGCCACATAATATTAAGAAGAATAGCCGCAAGTCCCCACGAAAAAGCCCTTAATTAAAAAGCTGTTAATGGGGGCTTTCGGCTATTCTTTATTGACCAATACCTGTTAGAGTTCAACCATTTTTTCTATAGGCAATTAGTAGCGATTGTTGGTTTTCCATTTACATGGAATCAGTGGTATAGACTTGATTTATTCTAAAAAGAATTTCGTTAATTTCATCAGCACATTTTTCACAAGCATTACCACCGGGCATGGCCAGCAATGAATTCTGTGTCCGTTGCAAATACTTTAGGTTAGCGAACATTGTAATGAACATCCTGCGAATAATGAGCATTCGGTAAAATAACAGCTATGGCAACAACCAAGACAACATATACAGAAGCTAATGTCAATGACTTTATTAACTCTTATGTTGACAATGAGCAAAAGAAAGCTGATAGTTTCCGCCTAATTGAATTACTGCATGATTGGTCAGGCTTTGAACCCAAAATGTGGGGGCCAACCATCATTGGATTTGGAAATTACCATTATAAATATGCAAGCGGACACGAGGGTGATGCTATCCTCCTCGGTTTTTCTCCACGGAAAGCAGCGTTTTCACTGTACGTATTTTCTCCTACGGAAAAAAGCAAAAAACTATTGAACGATCTTGGTAAATTTAAAATGAGCAAAGCCTGCATTTATGTAAAGAAACTTTCGGATATGGACATTCCAACCTTAGAGAAACTCTGCAAAGAATCGATAAAATACGTCAATGAACATCACGAATGTGGTTGCAGGAACAAGTAGGAATATTTAACATACAAAGCCGATTGAAACTTATCATACATAAAATGGTTTAAAAATTATGCAAATGCAAAAATATTTAATTGAGACTTTTAATTACAATGATGCAGCCAATAAGAACTTATTGAACAAAATCAAACTACTTAACGACCAGGAAGAAAGCGTGAAATTATTTAGCCATCTTATCAACTGTCAATATAAGTGGATGGCAAGAATTATGAAAGACCCGAACGCAAAACTAATGAGTTGGTGGGAACCCATTTATGATTTTGACAAACTCTATGAAGAATGGACTAAAAGCTTAGACCTTTGGATTAATTATATAAGTTCCAGGACTGACGAGGAACTATCCACTGAAACCACATTTATTGGTTTTGATGATGGCACCTGGGCGGCCACACCGAAAGACATTGCGTTACAACTAAATTATCATTCCATACATCATAGAGCGCAAATACAAACAATAATCAGACAACAGGGAATTGAACCAGATTTTGTAGACTACATTGGCACAAAGTATAGAAAATTAAGTTGACAAAGTTTTGCCTGGTAACGAAAGGTATACCGGTAATAGTAAGAAGAATAGCCGCAGGTCTCCACAAAAAATTCCTGTATTGAAAAGCGGCTAATAGGGGCATTCGGTTATTCTTTGTTGCCCGACCAGGCAGAGTGCAAGGTTGGTGCAATGGGTAATTAGGGGCCATTTTCAGTTTTATATTTACATGACATCTGTAGTTGGTGCTAACACTTTCTTAAATTCATTTCTGTAATTTTAAAATTAGATTTTTTTAAACATTACCAACTGGCAGGACTAGCAATGAATTCGCTTAACCCCGCATATGCAAAACATTAGACGCTATTTAGAACATTATGAAAATCATACCTCCTTTTATTTTTATGTTTCTTTTTATTTCGTGTATACATGTAGTTCCTACTCGTTGGACTGAAACTAATTTCGATCGTACAATTTCATATAACCCCATCTTTTCTCAACTCGAAACACAAAAAGAAATTTTATCGGCGCTGGAGATTGACTCACTAATGAAAAAAACCAGTGATGTAACATATATACTTGCGACCGACGAAAAAAAACTATTATTCTCATCGAAATTCTTTAATTGTAGATCTTATTATTTACAATCCGACACTCTTACAATAAACATCGGGATCGGAAATGGATTCGGAGGAAATGGATTCATCATTCATTACGATAATAATAAATTTTATACCGAACCTTATTTTTCAACTGATGTAATCATAGAAAACGAACCAAAACCAATTTTTGATATTCATGAACAAAAGCTGACGCTTAACAAATCAAAATTTAACGTCGGTGATAGTATCTATGGTAACATCTATTTCCATGTGACAGAAACCAAAGAAGGACTTAAAACAGAGCATTTTGGAGAGGGATATTTCAGAACTAAAGTCAAATCATTTTAATAACAGCGCCCGGTCGAATAACACAGGAGAACCTCACCCCTACTTCCTCTCAGAACCCGAAAGTATCTCTCGATTCGATAGATGCTTTCGGGTTCTGCCTTTGCACCTGTCTGTAAATCCCGGCGGCTTTATTCCGGATGCAGCCCACCCTTATTTTTTCGCCCCGGCCAGATACATCGTTCCTTTTACATCGGCAATAATTACCGAGAGCTCATAACCTCTTCTCTTCACCATCGGCTCTTACAGACGCACTTGTTTGATTGTGAAGATTGTTCTACTTATTCCATCGGGTGACCGTCTCTCATAACAAAGGCAGCTTCGCTGAAACCACACATTTTTTGTAAGTTGTTCTTAACAAACCTACATCAGCTAATACGGTCAATGACAAAAAGTACCTTCTGATCCTGAAAGAAAGCACATACTTACGGACGATTATTCAACACGTCTTTTTAATTTTTTTTGCCCATAGAATTAAGACTATTTGATCTATCTTCATCCCTTAACAAACGCATCAATACAGAACGATTACTTATTTTAAAACCAATATGAAAAAAACAAAATTTTTATCCCTTGCAGTGCTACTAATGGCGGCGTTCCATTCTACTTCGGGCCAGGATTTAAAACTCAATAAGCTGGAGTATTTTGAAACACAAGGCGTTAATGTGCTTGTATACAATAATCTTTTTACCGGGGGTTTCAATGATGAGAAGAATGCCGGGATTGAATTGATTCACCATGGCGTAAGAACGGCGCAGGGTGGCGCTGTGCGGCTTTCCAACACGCCCGAGCAGTGGGACCTGGTTCCCAATATATCCAATCGCAAAGTAAATGCTGCGACCAAAACCATTGAGGCTACATTAAAGTATGCAGAATACAATTTTGAATCCCGGGTGGTGGTAACGGCAAAGGGTAAAGGCGTTGAGATATCAGTTTATCTTGATCAACCCATTCCCAAAGCATTGGAGGGAAGTGCCGGATTTAACCTGGAGTTTCTACCATCGCAATATTGGCAAAAAACCTATTTGATGGATGGGCGTTACAACCGGTTTCCACGGTATGTAGTAGGTAACAGTGTTACGAAGCCCAACAGTGAAAAACCAAAACAATACAAGGGCTATAAAACTTCCGACGACAGGGGCACCGGAAAATACATTGATCCGCTTCCACTCGAAACCGGGCGCACTTTTCTTCTTGCTCCTGATGAACCCTCCCGCCTGGTAAAAATCACTTCGGCCGATGCCGACCTGATGCTTTTCGACGGCCGTATGCTGGCACAAAATGGCTGGTTTGTAGTGCGTAGTTTATTGCCAGCAGGAAAAACAGGCAAGGTATTGACCTGGACCGTTGAGCCAAATGCGATTGATAATTGGGTACGGGAACCAAATATCGGTTTCTCCCAGGTGGGCTACCTCCCATCGCAACAAAAAGTGGCTGTTATTGAACTGGACAAAAAAGACAAACCGCTCGCAACTTCATCGTTGTATAAAATTGGCGACGACGGTAAAGCTGCCAGGGTATTTATAGGCAATATTGCAGCCTGGGGTAATTATTATAAATACCATTATGTAAAATTCGAATTCTCTTCCGTGAAGGAACCCGGCATATATTATATTCAATATGGAGATATTAAAACCAATAACTTCTTAATTCAAAACAACGTTTACGATAAAATAACCGATGCCACCAGCGATGTATGGATCCCGATTCATATGGATCATATGTATGTAAACGAGGCTTACCGGGTATGGCATGGCGAGCCATTTAAAGAAGGTTATCGCCAGGCGCCGCCCAACACAGATCACTTCGACCTTCATGCCCAGGGGCCAACAACAGATACAAAGTACAAGCCACTCGAATTGATCCCTGGATTAAACGTGGGTGGATTTTTCGATGCCGGGGATTTTGATATTGAGACCGGATCGAACATCAGCGTGGTGCAAAATTTTGTTCGCACCTGGGAATCTTTTAAACCATTGCGGGATCAAACTTTTGTTGATCAGAAGCAACGCTATGTTGATCTGCACCGGCCCGATGGAACGCCGGACGTGTTGCAGTTTATCGAACACGGCACATTGAACCTGGTAGCACAGGCAGAGATTGTGGGCCACATGACACAAACGCTCTCCAACGCTGTGCTTGACAATTACCATCACCTTGGTGATGCAGCCTCCTTAACAGACGGACTCCCCTACAATCCCAACCTGGGCCCTTACGAAGTAGCTGCCGACGGCAGGTCTAGCGGAGTTAAAGATGACCTGTGGGCATTTACAAGCCGTAACCCCGGTCGGGACCTGGACGCAGCCTCTATGTTTGCCGCAGCAAGCCGGGCATTGAAAGGTTACAACGATGACCTTTCGGCAAGAGCCTTGCTGCAGTCAAAAAGACTACTCAAAGAAGCAACGGAATTATTGGCCAACCGACCAAAAGATAGCTTAAGCAGACGGGGAAGATCAGACATTGCCACCAATCTTCAATTGTATATTTCAACCGGAGAAAAACAATACGTTGATAAATTTCAGGAATTGCTATGGCCAGCGCTTGACCGTAACCTTACTATTTTCCTGCTGACTGCATTGGATGCGGTACCGCATTTGGACGCAGCTTACAAAGCAACGCTTCAACCTTATGTTGTAAAGTACGCAGCGTACATCAATCAACTTGAAAAGGATAATCCATACGGTGTACCGATTGGTCTTCGAAACTGGGCAGGTAGCGGAGACGTGGTTAACTTTGGTACCACTATTTGCTTTGCCAGTAAATATTTCCCTGCAATCATCAATGCAAGCCATGCCTTTAAAGCGGCTAACTGGCTTTATGGTTGTCATCCGTATCACAATTATTCGTTGGTGGCAACGGTTGGGGCTACACGTCCCAAAGCAGTTTTTTACGGTAACAACAGGGCTGACTTCTCTTTTATACCGGGCAATGTTGCTCCGGGCTTATTATTCAGACAACCTGATCATTTTGAAAACTACGACGACTGGCCATTTTTCTGGGGACAAAACGAGGGCACGATTGGTGGTAATACAAGTTATTTAATTTTTGGATCTGCTTTTAAGAATTTGGGGAAATAAAGAGGCAGCATTGGTAAAAAAGGGAAATGGTCTGGTCGATCAATGCTAATGAAATCTGTACGGCATTTCAAATTCGCCATTGGTAATTTTAACACTAGTTCCGGAAGTTGCGCCGGAACTGTTTGTCATACTTCCGGAGAACGTTCCATGTAAGCGCCCGTTACCAGACTGATCGATCTTTATTGTAAAGTAATTGAGGTTCTGGTTGTTAGGGTAGTACGATTCATAGGGACCGTTCACATATGTGGTGAGGTATAAGGAGAATATTGAACGACCGGGAACGTTAATGCCAGCATATTCATAAACACCGTTCACCCATTTTGAGTCCGACTCCAATACCCAATGCAGTATTGAATAGGGCGACCGGTTGTCTTTAGCCGTAAATTCCCAATAGTTGGCCGGGTATATAGTATCTAACACGGCAGTATCCTTAATTTCGAAGGATAACTGTTTACCATCCACTTTTAGCTCTAAAAAATTGGTGCGGACAGGGGTATCCTTTTTTGAACAGCCAGTGATAATGATTAAAATTAACAGCAGGGAAAGGAAGTATCGCATAGCAATAAATCAATTTTATTAAAATGACATCAGAAAGATATTAAATAATCTGCAATCGAAAAACACCGGCACATCGGGGTGCATTTCAAATTGTCGCAAAACCAGACTTTTCGTGATTGGTGGACACCGCCCACGGCGGGCGAAGAACCATGATTTGTTAAGGAAGTTGGCTCGCCTCATTTTATGTGCCGTCTTTATTCAGCTGGTCATCTTTTCATTCTCATTTGCTTTATCACAACAAACAAAAATCCCTCTTATCAATTTTACAAAAAGACTATTGCTTATCTTTCCGGTAGTAAAAATCAAAAACATTTTAACGAGCTATTATGAGCATAAAAAGAAAAACAGGGTGGCTGGCTATGGGCTTTGTAATGCTTGCTGCGGCGGCATTACAAGGATGTTCCTCAACATCAAAGGGTAGTATTGATGGTACCGCCAAAAGCGATACTGCAAGAAGCATCGCACAATACTTCATGCCGGGCACAACAAAGGAAATGACACCGGATGCGGATGGATTTATCCGTCGATGGTTATTGCTGGAACCCATTAGCAAACCCAACAGGGGAAATATAGTTTTTACCGACAGTTACCTAAGAAAAGCATTTGATACCTTGTACTTTCCAAACCAGTTTACGGTGCTTCCCAAAGATGGAGAAAAGGTAAAAGTTGGCCCGCAGGAACTAAGCTGGCATGCCTTGGAGAGTAAAAATTTCAACGTCAAATTATTCCGTTTCGCATATGGGTTAAGAAAAGAATATTACGGGGTGCTGTTTTGGTCAGTAACCATAGTGAACAGTCCGCAGGAAACGAAAAATGTAAGAATGGCGGTAGGATCAAATTCCGCCTCTATGTGGTGGCTGAATGGAAAGGAAGCAGCATTACTTTCCGGCGACCGCCGCATGGTAATGGACGACGTTGTCTCCTCCCGTTTAACCTTAAATAAAGGAAAGAATATCATCCGGGGAGTAGTGATCAATGGGCCGGGCATGAGTGATTTCTGTGTTCGTTTCCTGGATGAAAACGGAGCACCGATAAAAGATCTCACGATCAGTTACGAATAAACGACAATGTTGCAGGCAATGCCGGTAACCATAGAATGAATGATCAACAATAGCTGAGTTATTTATCTGCCGGATCAAAGGCAGCAACAATCAAAAAATTATTTACTGATGAAATCAAGTTTTAAAATAGTTAATGCAATCGCCCTTTTATTATTGTGTTTCACGCTAACCGCAACAGCACAGGTAGGCAAACCATTTATACACGATCCATCAACCATCATGGAATGTGAAGGCAGTTATTATACATTCGGCACACGTGGAGGCGGTTTAATATCCAGGGACGGATACAGGTGGGACAGTGGTGGAGTTAGACCAGGTGGAGGCGCTGCCCCGGATGTAATAAAAATTGCGGATCGCTACCTGGTAGCTTATGGCTCTACCGGCGGCGGCCTGGGGGGCGGACATGATGGTAAGATCAATACCATGTGGAATAAAACGCTTGACCCAAAGTCTCCCGATTTTAAATATTCAGAAGCGATCGTTGTAGCATCCTCTGCCAATATGGAAGACAATGATGCGATCGATCCCGGGCTTTTGCTGGATCCAACCGATGGACGACTATGGTTATCCTACGGGACTTACTTTGGATTTATTCGCTTAATAGAATTGGATCCCAAAACAGGAAAACGTATGGAAGGTAACAAGGCAATTGATATTGCCATTGATTGTGAAGCCACTGATTTAGAGTATCGGGATGGATGGTATTATTTGTTGGGCACACATGGAACCTGTTGCGATGGTGCCAACTCTACTTATAATATTGTGGTGGGCCGCTCCAGGAAAGTAACGGGCCCTTACCTTGATAATATGGGAAGGGACATGTTGAAAGGGGGAGGCAAAATGGTTGTTGCAGCCGGCGGAAGAGTGAACGGCCCCGGACATTTTGGGCGCTCTGTGCTTGCAGATGGAGTGGAGAAGATGTCCTGCCATTATGAAGCAGATTTAGATCAAAGCGGGCGCAGTGTGCTAGGCATTCGTCCGTTGCTCTGGAAAAACGGATGGCCTGTGGCAGGAGATAATTTCAAAGAAGGTACTTATGAAATTGAATCGGAAAGAAGAGGCTATGCCTTAGAGTTAGTAGTAGATTTTGTACGGATGCCTCGTGGAACCGGCTCGATCCGTGGCAGTAATGAACCTATACAATCAGTTCCATCGCAGGAATTGGGAGATGTAATTAAAACCTGGCCAACGGGAAATATTGATGTAAGAATTGGTGATTACATGTTTCGCCCGCATCAAAAATGGACGATTACCGCAGCTCCTGATGGAAGCGGATATTTAGGTGGCCCGTATTATAAAATTGTAATTGCAGGAACAAACCGGGCATTGGCGGCAACGGCCGAGGCAGAAGTAATAACGGTGCCCGCATTTACCGGTGCGCCGGAACAGTTGTGGCGCATAGATCAATTGACCGATGGCACTTACAGAATTATGCCGAAGATAGTTCCAAATTTAAAAGCTCCTTTAGCACTGGTATCGTCTGGCGACAGCTCCCCTACCCTTGCTGCCTTTGATATGAATAGCGACAATTCTAAATGGAATTTTAAGGCGCATTAAAATTGAGAAGTATTTAAGAATCCGGATTGGCATGAGATGATCGTGGTAAATTCAAAGCGCTGCTGAAAGCCACTGCAATGAGAACCCATATAAGGCCAGGCGAAAGGAACACAATAGAGGATAAAGTTTGGACAATTACCGTCGTCATTTTTTGACTAAGATCTTTATTGCACAGAGTATATCAGCGTATCCCACCGGGCAGATAAACCTATTACTCAATAAAAACCCTTTTAGCTTTGCCACAAAAGATTATGGAAAGCAGGCAACAAATCCGGTAACAGCAGTTTGCTATGAAAGGCTCCCGACAGCAAAGCAGCCAAAGCCAAAAGTAATGTGGTTTATAAAACAATGTGGCCTGATTCGTAACACACGACAACTGAAACATACATAACAATACTTGCCGTATAATTATTTTATCACTAAAATACTATCGTTATTTCTTGCAATTATATAGGCGTCTTTTTTGTTAATGCTGATCTTTTTTATACGCCTGGCCTGGCCCTTAACATCCACCCCATTCAATGCCTGGCAAAAGAAATCATTGTTTCCACGGTTGATGAGAATGGTGCCGAAATCAGCATCATTTCGACCTAACTCGGTATTATTATCATAGTAATTGCCCACGAGCAGAATATCCGGAAGGTTATCGCCGTTGGCATTAAACACTATAGCATCTTTAAAAGGCGAAAGCTGTGCCTGCCAGGGTAAACGCTGAACAGAAAATTTCAGGTTGCCCTGGTTGATTAATATTGAATTGGAAAAATAGTCTGCACTGAGCACAGTTGATTTAGCAAGCTTCTCCTGTCCGAATAAATCTTTAACAGAAGCTTTTGCAAAGTCTTTGGCATATAAAAATTTCTTTTTAAGAAATGGCAATTGTTTATCAAGATCACCTTTGCCCGAAAAAAGTATTTCCCTATTGGCTAAATAGTATGTAAGTATTTGTTCGTTTTTTCCATTTTCGTCAAAATCATTGTGGTATAGTTTCACAGGTTCCTTTAGTGATGCTTTCAGACGACTGTTTTCACCCAAATTTCCGGCAATTAAATCTATATCACCGTCGCCATCAAAATCATAAGGCAATACAAAATTCCACCAGCCTTTTTTATCCGTCAACACCTGTTTTTGAAAGGTTCCTTTGTTGTTTATAAATGCATAAATACCACCCCATTCCAACGAAACGATGAGATCAGGATCACCATCTTTATCAATATCAAACCAATTGCTGTTTGTTACAAAGCCAATGTCACTTAATCCTTTTGCAATGGCATTTGAAACATCTGTAAATTTTCCCTGACCATTGTTTTGTAATAAAAAGGAAGCAGGGATTTTACCGTAGTTTCCTGAAACGGATCTTGCGCCTACAAACAAATCAGGGAAACCATCATTATTAAAATCTGCTGCATCTATAACAGAGGCTGAAAGGTGTAGGTTAGGGAAAGGTTCAGCCACTTTAGACAGCTTTCCTTTTCCATCATTTAAGTAAACACGTGGAGCGCCATAATTTTCTTCACCATAACTTTGATCAACGCCGTTCACAACAATCAAAT
>Ga0123337_10003592_pt1 | contig 16419 bp, 11 predicted proteins | sample frozenSSSSmetaG_FD_89792 | JGI IMG/M metagenome (GOLD analysis project Ga0123337, IMG submission 89792) | Glacier valley bacterial and archeal communities from Borup Fiord, Nunavut, Canada, to study Microbial Dark Matter (Phase II) -... | ecosystem: Environmental > Aquatic > Freshwater > Ice >... | reverse complement strand
CGTCGAAGCGCGACGGATAGTCTCCGCGATGATTGTAGGAGAGCCGCGCCGAAAGCCCGTGCGCCTCGTAGAACGCCGCGACGTTGTAGGTCCATTTGGAGACACCGATGATCGGTGACTGCGTGATCGTGCCGCCTCCCAGCGTCCCCGGAAAACCCGTTTTCGCATCGAGATAGGTCAGGTTCGCCTGGAAGCCGAACGCATGGACGAAGGTCGGCAGGGAATCGAAATCGAGGAAGGTCGTCACCTGCGTCTCGAACCCGTCTATCCGCCCCGCGCCGGTGTTGTAGGGACGGTTGACCGTGATCGCGCCGAAGGTGGGATCGACGATCGCCTGATCGAAATTCTGGATGAACCCGTTCAGATCGCGCCGGAACACCGCAAACGATGCCGAGCTGGTCTTGCGGAAATAATATTCGAGGCTCGCGTCGTAATTGTCCGAGATCAGCGGGTTCAACTCGGGGTTGCCGCCGTTCGCACGCCGGGTGGCGTTGCCGGTCTGCGGCGGATCGACCGCGAGACCTGGGTTATACTGCGAGAAATCGGGGCGCGAGCGCGTTTTGGTATAGGACAGCCGCAACTGCAGCTCGTCGGTGAAGCGGATGCGCGCGTTCGCGTTGGGCAGCCAGTCCGTATAATTCTTGCTCACCGTAATCGGCGCGAACGTGTCCGCCGCGCCCGCGTGGCGGATGCGGTTGGTGCCGTCGATCGTCAGATTGGTCTGCACGCCGCGGATGCCGATCGCGCCATCGATGCGGATGCCGGTTCCGAACGCATATTTGATCTGTCCGTAGCCCGCGTAGGATTTCTCGTTCGCGGTGTAGGTGACCGAGGGATCGGCGGGCGGCGCGCCGGGCGCGAAGCCGGAGAAGGTGCGCAGAGCCTCAATATTGTTACGGATGCTGTCGTAGGTGGGCGTGTAATAGCCCCGCACTGTGGTGGGGTCGAAGCCCGGGAAGCCGCTGTGGAACACCGAATAGCTCACCGGCAGCGCGCTCAGCGGGAGCTGATCGGGCTCGCGGTAATTATAGCGACTGCCGTCCTCGAAATGCGATTGGCGGTCCACATAGCGCAAGCCCACCTCCACGCGCGTGATCGGGAAGTTGTGGACGTCGTATGCTCCGTCGATCCGGCCCTGCCAGTCGTTGCCGCGTGCGATCAACTGGCGATCGAAGAAGCCGCGATACACGAAGGTGGCCGGATTGGTCGGATCGGTGCCGCCGCCGAAGCTGAACGCGGGGCCCTGGTCGAGGTTCGTGATGCCGGTGTTCGCGGTGACAGTCTGGCGGGACTTGTAGGCGGTATCGAAGCTGTAGATCGAGTCGAGGAACGTGCTCGTCGTGTGCGCGCCGTCTGCCGACAGATGCAGATCGCCCGCATCATATTTGGTGCCGAGCGCATATTGATAGGTATCGGTCTTGCCGAAGGTCGCGCCCTGCAAACCTTCGGGGCGGAAGGGGTTGGTCACGGTCACGCTCTGGAGAAGATTGGTGCCGGGCTGCGTCACCACATTGGCGTAGTTGGAACCGCCCCACAGCGGCACGCTCAGCTCGCGGTCCGAAACGCGATTGCGGAAGCCCTGCCACAGCGCCTCGCCGTAGAATTCCAGCCCCGTCATCGGCCGCCACTGCACCGCGCCGTTCAACGAAGGGCGCTGCCGATCGCCCTGACCGTAGCCGACACGCTGGATATCGGGGAAGCGCACATTCGACCCGCCTGGGCCGATGCCGACATTGGCGACATAGTCCGTGTTGGAGCGGGTGGAATCGAGATATTGCAGGCTGGTGTAGGAGAAGTTGATCAGCGCGCCGATCTCACCGATGCCCGTATCCCAGCGATCGCTGACCAGCAGGTTGCCGTTGGGATCGAACTTGGTCGAGCGCTTCTCATACTGGCCCCAGAGCGAGCCCGCGACCTCGAGCCCCGCAAAATCGAACGGCTTGCGCGAGCGCACATCCACTTCGCCCGCCAGCCCGCCCTCGATCAGGTCCGCCGTAGTGGTCTTGAACACCTCGATCGCAGCAATCGCGCCCGCAGGAAAATCCTGGAGTGCGACCGAGCGCTGCTCGGCGGTGAAGATTTCGCGGCCGTTATAGGTGGTGGCGAAATTGGGCAGGCCACGGATCAGCACGCGGCCGGCCTCGCCACCGCCACGCTCCACCTGCACGCCCGGGATGCGCGCTACGGTATCGGACACGGCGACGTCGGGAAGCTTGCCGATATCCTCGGCGACGATCGCATCGATCTGCTGCGCCGCATTGCGCTTGAGCGCCTGCGCGCTTTGGAGGCTCTTGTGCAGGCCGGTCACCACGATCGTCTCCGCGCCCACCTTGGCCGCATCGTCAACCTGCGCCTGCGCATCGACGCCGGGCGCGGCTGCGGGGCCGGTGGATGCGGGCGCGGTCTGCGCGAACGCAGGTAGCGCTGCCGCCATCACGAGCGCCGACGCCGAACATAGAACGATCGATTTCAGGCGCATCCGCCGACTCCCCAGAGATGTCGCGGCCCCTCGGACGGAGCTTCGCGCACCCGCTATATGTTTCGCCCGCATTCGTGCCAAGCGATTAATCTTATCAATCAGATTGTCACTTGCGTGAAGTCGGGGCCCGTTGCGGGACGGCAACACCGCACCGACCTAGAACGCGAATGCATCGCACGTCTCTCGCGTCGCCAGCAGGAATGCGTCCGCGACCAGCCGCATCGGTGCGAGATCGGCGTCCGCGCGGCCGGTTCCGACGAGGTCGGCAAAGTGCGCATAGAGGCGCGGATATTCCTCGTTGGGGCCCGCCTGCGCCGCCGCGCCGCCGGGCAGCACGAGCGTCGCGCCGCCTTCCGCAAGGCGCAGCGTCCCCGCATCGGTCTCGACCGCAATGTCCCATGTCTGCGGGCCGGTCTGGCGGAAATCGAACGCGGCGGCGATCCGCGTCTCGCCCGCGCGCATCGCCAGCGTGGCCGCGATCGGCGAAGCACGGTTGGCGGGCACCTCCAGATGTGCCGCTTCGACGAACACCGGCGCGGGCAGGATCGCGGTAATGATCGAGAGCGCGTTGATGCCGGGATCGAACACGCCGAAGCCACCCTCCGCCAATATCCACTCCTGCCCCGGATGCCAGCGGCGGATGTCTTCCTTCCAGTCGATCCGCACCGCAACAACATGCCGCCCCGCCAGCCACGCGCGGGCAGCCGCAACCCCCGCCGCCTCGCGCGAATGCCAGCTCATGAACAGCGATGTCCCGGCTGCGAGCGCACGCGCTGTTAGGTCGTCCGCCTCGCTCAGCGTCGCAGCGGGCGGCTTTTCCAGCATGACGTGCAGCCCCGCCCCGAGCGCCGCCGCCGCGATCGCATGACGTCCTGCAGGCGGCGTGCAGAGCGAGACGGCATCGAGCCGCTCGCCACCCGCGATCATCGCCTCGATGCTCGTATAGGCGGGCACACCATCGACGCTGCCGTTGCGGCTTGCGGTGGCCGCCAGCACGAAGCGCGGATCGGCGCGCAATGCAGGCACGTGGCTGTCGCGCGCGATCTTGCCGATCCCCACCAGCCCGATTCGGATCGGCCGCGCGACAGTGCCCACGCGCATTCGCGCTCCTCACAATTATCGGATATATCGGCTTTCTATCGCTGCGGCCGGGCGCTAACAAGTGCGCGGGCGCGACCATGGTAGCCGCATCGGGAGGACGGATGGGCGGAGACGGGCAGGCGGACGACGGCACCGTGCGGCTGCGCAGCCGCGCGTGGTTCGACAATGCGTCCAACCCGGACATGACCGCGCTCTACGTCGAACGTTATCTCAACTACGGCTTCAGCCTCGAAGAACTGCAATCGAACCGACCGATCATCGGCATCGCGCAATCTGGCAGCGATCTCGTGCCGTGCAACCGGCACCATCTGGTGCTCGCGCAACGAGTCAAGGACGGCATCCGCGAGGCGGGCGGCATCCCGATCGAATTTCCTACCCACCCCATCCAGGAAACCGGCAAACGCCCCACCCCCGGCCTTGATCGCAACCTCGCCTATCTGGGGCTGGTCGAGATCCTCTACGGCTATCCGCTCGACGGCGTCGTCCTCACCGTCGGCTGTGACAAGACTACACCCGCCGCACTGATGGCGGCCGCCACAGTGAACATTCCCGCAATTGCGCTCAGCGTCGGCCCGATGCTGAACGGCTGGTTTAAGGGCGAACGCACCGGCTCGGGCACCATTGTGTGGCGGGCGCGCGAGATGCTGGCGCTGGGCGAGATCGACTACAAGGGCTTCATCGCGCTCGTCGCCTCCTCGTCGCCGTCGACCGGCTTCTGCAACACGATGGGCACCGCCACCACGATGAACAGCCTTGCCGAGGCGCTGGGCATGTCGCTCCCCGGCTCGGCTGCCATCCCCGCGCCCTACCGGGACCGGCAGGAATGCGCGTGGGAAACCGGGCGGCGCATCGTGGAAATGGTGCGCGCGGACCGCAAACCGTCGGACATCCTCACCCGCGCGGCGTTCCTGAACGCGATCCGCGTGAACAGCGCCATCGGCGGATCAACCAACGCGCCCATCCACCTGAACGCGATCGCACGCCACATGGGGGTGGAACTGACGCTCGCCGACTGGGAGGCGCACGGCGCGGACGTGCCGCTGCTCGTCAACCTTCAACCCGCAGGCGAATATCTGGGCGAGGATTATTACCGCGCCGGCGGCGTGCCCGCCGTGATGGGCGAACTGTATCGCGGCGGTCTGCTCGACGGCACGGCGCTGACCGCAAACGGGCGCAGCGTGGCGGACAATGTGAGCGGGGCGCAGATCGCGGACGAGGCGGTGATCCGTCCGCTCGCGCGCCCGCTGATGCATGCGGCGGGGCTGAGCGTGCTCTCGGGCAATTTGTTCGACGGCGCGGTGATGAAGCTCTCGGTCATCTCGGACGCATTCCGCGCGCGCTATCTGAGCGATCCCGCACAGCCGGGCGCGTTCGAGGGCACCGCGGTCGTCTTCGACGGACCGGAGGATTACCACGCGCGCATCGACGATCCCGCGCTGGGGATCGACGATACGAGCATCCTGATCGTGCGCGGGGCAGGGCCGGTTGGATATCCCGGCGGCCCCGAGGTGGTGAACATGCGGCCGCCGGCCGCGCTGATCCGTGCAGGCATCCACGCGCTGCCGTGCATCGGCGACGGTCGGCAATCGGGGACGAGCGGATCGCCCTCGATCCTCAACGCTTCGCCCGAAGCCGCAGTCGGCGGCGGGCTGGCGCTGGTGCGAACGGGGGACCGGCTGCGGATCGATCTGGGCGCGCGGCGCGTGGACATGCTGGTGCACGAGGCCGAGCTCGCGCACCGGCGCGCGGGTCTGGCGGAGATGGAAGCCTCGCTCACCCCCGCCTCGCAGACACCGTGGCAGGAACTCCAGCGCGCGCATATCGGTCAGTTCGATACCGGCGCGGTGCTGGAAAGCGCGATCAAATATCAGCGGATAGCCCAAAGCAAGGGGCTGCCGCGCGACAGTCACTAGGCCCTGGGATGGATGGATGCGTGCAATGGCAGGAAGACGAACGGCGGCGCTGGCCGCTGCAACGGCAATGGCGCTGGCAGTGACGGCGGCGCAGGGCGCGACCGCGACGCGCGAAACATTCGGCACGCTGCCCGATGGGCGCGCGGTTGCGTCGGTGCGACTTACCAACGGACACGGCGTGTCGGCAAAAGTCATTGCGTATGGCGCGACGCTGCAATCGGTGATCCTCCCCGATGCGCGGGGGCACCGCGCGGATGTCGCGCTCGGCTATGCGACCATCGGCGAATATCTGGCAAAACCGCAATATTTCGGCGCGACGGTGGGCCGCTTCGCCAACCGCATCGCGCGCGGGCGCTTCACGCTGGACGGGCATGCCTACCAGGTGCCCGTCAACAACGGGCCAAACTCGCTGCATGGCGGAACCGTGGGTTTCGACAAGCTGCTGTGGGAGGTGGTGGGGGTAAAATCCGGGCCGACCGCCTCGGTGACGCTCCGCCACGTGAGCGCGGACGGCGAGCAGGGCTATCCGGGCACGCTGACGGTGGACGCGACCTATGCGCTGGATGAGTCGAACGCGCTGACCATCCAGTACCGTGCAACCACCACCGCGCCTACGATCGTCAACATTACCAACCATGCCTATTGGAACCTCGCGGGCGAAGGTTCGGCCGATGGCGCGATGGAGACGCTGCTGACGATTCCGGCGGATGCGTATCTGCCGACCGACGCGGGCGCGATCCCGACGGGCGAGGTGCGGCCGGTCGCGGGCACCGCGTTCGATTTCCGCACCCCCCACCCGATCGGCGCGCGCGTGCGCGATGCGCGCGACGAACAGCTCGTCTTCGGGCGCGGCTACGATCATAACTGGGTGGTTGGCCGCACGGTCACGCCCGCCGAGCATATGATGGCGCGCGCCTACGACCCCATATCGGGTCGCGGTTTCGCGCTGTGGTCCAACCAGCCGGGCGTGCAATTCTACTCGGGCAATTTCCTCGACGGAACGAGCACGGGCAAGGCGCGGCGCATCTACCGCGCGGGCGATGCCTTCGTGCTCGAACCGCAAATCTTCCCTGATACGCCTAACCAGCCCGCGTTCGGCTCCGCCCGGCTCGCGCCCGGCGAGGTGTATCTGAACCGCATGATCTACCGCTTCACCGTGGGAGGCGCAAAGTGATCCGTGCGTTGCTCTGGCTCGCCGCACTGCTGGCGTTCGCGGCCCCCGCGCACGCGCGCGACCTGTGGTCGAAGGCGGATGCGCAGCGTTGGTCTTCCACGCAGCCGTGGCCGGTGGGATCGAACTACACGCCCGCCACCGCGATCAATCAGCTCGAAATGTGGCAGGCCGAGACGTTCGATCCCGCGACGATCGACAGGGAACTGGGCTGGGCCGAGCGCTTGCACATGAACACGATGCGCGTGTTCCTGCACAATCTGCTGTGGGAGAGGGACGCGCGCGGCTTTAAGGTGCGCATGAACGTTTTCCTCGCGATAGCGGCGAAACATCATATCAGGCCCGTCTTCGTGCTGTTCGATAGCTGCTGGGATCCGAACCCGGTCGCGGGGCCGCAGCATCCGCCGATCCCGGGCGTGCATAATTCGGGCTGGGTGCAGGCTCCGGGCGCGGCGCGGCTGGCGGACGTAGCGCAATACGGCAAGCTCGAAGGCTATGTGAAGGATGTGGTCGGTAGTTTTGGGCACGATTCGCGCATCCTTGCTTGGGATGTGTGGAACGAGCCGAACAACGGCGGCGGCGGCAACTATGGTGCAACGCCCGAAAAGCCGAAGCTGATCGCGGCGCTGCTGGGCCATGTGTTCGATTGGGCGCAGTCGGTTGATCCGGTGCAGCCGCTCACCTCGGGCGTGTGGATCGGCGACCATTGGGACGATACCGCGACGCTCGATCCCATCGAGCGCATCCAGATCGCGCGTTCGGACGTGCTGAGCTTCCACGATTATAGCTGGCCCGAGACGTTCGAGGCACGCGCGCGCCAGATGCTGAGCTACGGCCGCCCCGTGCTGTGCACCGAGTTCATGGCGCGCGGTGCGGGATCGACGTTCGATGGCTCGCTGCCCATCGGCAAGCGGCTGAACATCGGCATGATCAACTGGGGCTTCGTCGACGGCCGCACGCAGACGCGCCTGCCGTGGGACAGCTGGAAGAAGCCCTACACCTCGGACGAGCCGCAAATCTGGTTTCACGAGGTGCTGCGCGCCGACGGCACGCCCTATCGCCGCGCCGAGGCTGCACTGATCGCGCGGCTTGCAACCGCGCCCAAGGGCGTCGTGCCCGCCAACTGAGGGAGGATCGACCGATGTTTCGATTGTGCCTGCTTGCGTTGGGACTGTTGCTCGCCATGCCCGCGCGTGCCGAGAAGGTGCAATCGGTCTTCTCGGGCGCGGACCCGTCCGCGATGTTCGTCGGCAACGAGATGTGGATCGACCCGACCGGGCCGGGCGAGCGGCTGAGCGCCTGGTCTTCGACCGACGAGGTCCACTGGACGAAGCGCGGCGATCTGATCCGCCAGAAGGATATCGCGTGGATCAAGGCGGACCACGCGGTCACCCACTATCTGTGGGCACCTGACATGATCGCGGCGAACGGGCGCTATTACCTTTACTATTCGGTCGGCCCGCAAGACCCCACGCCGAGCCGTCTGGGGGTGGCGACGTGCGAGCAGCCGCAGGGTCCGTGCGTGGACAGCGGCAAGCCGCTGCTGACCGGGGGCAACGGCTTCGAGGCGATCGATCCCACCGTGTTCGTCGATCCCAAATCGGGTACACGCTATCTTTACACAGGAGGCAGCGCGGGAGCGAAGCTGCGCGTGTTCGAGCTGGCCGCCGACATGGAGACGATCGAACGCGAGGTGCCGATCGAACAGCCGCCGCTGTTCACCGAAGGCGTGTTCATGCACGAGCGGAACGGCATCTATTACCTGTCCTACAGCCACGGCAAGTGGAACACGGCGGACTATGCGGTGCATTACTGCATGGCGCCTTCCCCGCTCGGCCCATGGAAATATCGCGGTGCGGTCCTGAAGAGCGATGCCAAGTTCAAAGGCCCCGGACATCATAGCTTCGTGGTCGATCCCAAAGATGGATCGTGGCTGATCGTCTACCACCGCTGGGAGGGGAAGCACGGCGACGGGCCGTATACGGACGACCGGCGCGTGGCGATTCAGCACATAAGCTACGACAGATTCGGCCAGATCGAGCCGATCCTGATGAGCGACTAGGCGGCGGGGCCCTTCTCGACCTGCTCGATCAGTGCGAGCACGTCCGCGATCAGCGTGCGCATCGCGGCGTGCGCACCCTCGGCATCGCGCGCAGCGATCGCATCGCGCACTGCGGCATGCTGCGCGAGGCTGGCAGTGCGCCCCTTGACGCGATTGGTGAAGCGGATCGAAGTGCGCAGCGCGGTGGTCACCACATCCTTGAACTGCGCGTAGAACGGGTTTTTGGAGGCGCGCAATATCGCCGCGTGGAAGGCGATGTCCGCGTCCAGCGCATCGTCGAACCCGCGTTCGGCCGCCGCCATGCGCGCCAGCCCCGCTGCAATGACGGCCAGATCGTCCGCGTCGGCAAAGCGCGCCGCGAGTGCTGCGGCTTCGGGTTCGATGGCGATGCGGAGCTGGGTGAAGTGGCGCAGCAAATCGACCGAGAATTTGCGATCGAGAAGCCAGCTCAGCACGTCGGTATCGAACAGGTTCCAGTCGCGCGGCGGCTGCACGATCGTGCCCTGGCGCGGCCGCGCGCTGAGCAGACCCTTGGCGGTGAGCATCTTGACCGCCTCACGCGTCACCGATCGGCTGACGCCGTGCTGCTGCGCGAGCGCGGCTTCGGTCGGGAACGGTTGCGCCTCGTAGCGTCCGGTGACGATCGCGCGGCCGAGGCTGTCGAGCAGTCCGTAGGTCAGATTGCGGCCCAGCGACGGCCGGATCGCAAGCGGATCGGGAACAGGGCTGGCGTCGGCCATGAGCGCGCGGTTCTCCTTGAGTGCGCGCTCCGGCCGCGCACCTGCGCAGGGTAGGCGCGGATGCTGGACAGCGTCAATTAATCGGATAAATACATCGACAGACCGCAAACGATGCGGCTTTGGGTATGCGTGTGCGCGCTGCCTGCATACGGGGAGTGCGCGATGACCTTGGCCAATATCGATATTGCAGTCGTAGTGGTTTATTTCATCGCCATCTTCGGCCTTGCGCAATATGTTTCGCGTGACAAGCCCGGCCATGAAAAGAACTCGACCGACTATTTTCTTGCGTCCAAGTCGCTGCCGTGGTGGGCGATCGGCGCATCGCTGATCGCGGCCAATATCTCCGCCGAGCAGATCGTAGGCATGTCCGGCTCGGGCTATGCGATCGGGCTGGCGATCGCATCCTATGAATGGATGGCGGCGGCGACCCTGCTGCTGGTTGGCAAGTTTTTCCTGCCGATCTTCCTACGCAACCAGATCTACACGATGCCGCAGTTCCTCGAGCAGCGCTACGGCCCGCGTATCCGTACGCTGATGGCGGTATTCTGGCTGGCGCTTTACGTGTTCGTCAATCTCACTTCGATCATCTGGCTGGGATCGATCGCGGTGCATGAGGTGGCTGGTGTGGATCAGAACACCGCGCTGATCGGGCTGGGGCTGTTCGCGCTATTGTACCAGATCCGCGGCGGGCTGAAGGCGGTGGCGCTGACCGATATCGTGCAGGTAACGCTGCTGGTTCTGGGCGGGCTGATCATCTCGGGGCTCACGCTTTCCAAGATCGGGGGGGACGCGGGCATCCTCGGCGGATTTGCCAAGCTGACGCTTGCGGTGCCCGATCATTTCAAGATGATCCTTTCGCAGGACAGTCCGCATTTCGCCGAGCTGCCCGGGATTGCAGTGCTGGTGGGCGGCATGTGGATCGCCAATCTCAGCTACTGGGGCTTCAACCAGTATATTATCCAGCGAGCGCTCGCGGCGAAGAACCTTGGGGAGGCACAGAAGGGGATCGTGTTCGCAGCGTATCTGAAGCTGCTGATGCCTGCGATCATCGTGCTGCCGGGCATCGCCGCCGTGGTGCTCGCGCCGCATCTGGCGCGGCCGGACGAGGCTTATCCCACCATGATGCGGCTGCTGCCCTCGGGGATCCTCGGGCTGGTGTTCGCTGCGTTGGTCGCCGCGATCATTGCGTCGACTGCATCCAAGATCAATTCGATCGCCACGATCTTCACGCTCGATCTCTACGCCAAGGGCAGGCGCGCCTCGACGCGCACCGCCGCCACTATCGGTGCAGACCCCAGCGAAACGCGCCTCGTGCTGATCGGGCGGCTGACCGCATGCGTGGCGATCGGCATTGCGATCGTGGTGGCGCGGCCGCTGCTCGGTAAATCGGATCAGGCGTTCCAGTTCATCCAGGAATTCTCCGGCTTCTTCACGCCCGGCATCACGGTCATCTTCCTGCTCGGCCTGTTCTGGAAGCGCGCGAGCGAGGCGGGCGCGATCACGGCGGCGATCATGTCCGTCTTCCTTTCATGGTTCATGTGGGTTCACTGGGCGCTGCCGCACACGCTCTTCGGCGTGGCGATTCCGGTCAACGGCGTGGGGCTTGCCGTAGCGGGCGCGTTGCGCGGCCTGGGACTGGAGGATTTCCCGTTCCTGAACCGCATGATGCTGGTCTTCCTGATCGCGCTCGCGCTGGCGATGCTGGTCTCGCTGCTGCGGCCCGCCGGTCCGGAGCGTGACCGGATCGTGACCGGGGACGTGTCCTTCGATACGTCCACGAGCTGGAACGTGCTGGGTGCGGGCGTGGTGCTGATCCTGATCGCGCTGTACGCGACTTGGTGGTGACGCTCGGGCCGCGCTTTCTGGCGGTTGATTGGGGCACGACCAACCGGCGCGTCTACGTAATCGAGGACGGCCGCGTGCTGGCGAGCACGCGCGATGCACGCGGCGTCACGGCGATTGCACCCGGCGGCTTCGAGGCCGAGATGGCGGCGCTCCGGACCGCGCATGGCGATTTGCCGATACTGCTGGCGGGCATGATCGGATCGAACATCGGCTGGCACGCCGCGCCCTATGTGCCCTGCCCCGCCGGGCTGGACGCGTTGGCCGGGGCGTTGCTGTGGGTGGATGCGCAGACCGCCATCGTGCCCGGCGTATCGGTGCGCACCGCTGACCGTGCGGACGTGATGCGCGGCGAGGAGGTGCAACTGCTGGGCGCAGCCGCCGCCGGGCTGGTGCCGCCCGACGCGCTGCTGTGCCAGCCCGGCACGCACTGCAAATGGGCAAAGCTTGCGGGCGGGCGCATCTTGGATTTCACCACCGCAATGACGGGCGAGCTGTTCGCGCTGCTGCGCGCGCACGGCCTGCTCGCGGCGCAACTGGGCGGGGACGCGCTGCCCGGTGCGGCGTTCGACGCCGGGGTGGCCGAGGGCCGCAATCGCGATCTCGCGGCATCTCTGTTCGGCATCCGCGCGGCGAAACTGCTGGGCGTGCGCGACGATGCGGACGCGGCTGCTTACGCGAGCGGGCTGCTGATCGGCGCGGACGTGGCGGCGCGGCTGGCGGGCTCGGACGCGGCTACCGTTCATATCCTCGCCGATCCTGCGCTGGGTGCGTTGTATACCGCAGCGATCGAAGCGCACGGGCGGAGTACGCGGCTGGTGGACAGCCATACGGCCTTCGGCGCGGGGATCGTCGTGCTTGGAGCCATGCTGCAATGAGCCACGTTGCACACACGCATCTCGCCACGTTCGATGCCGGGTTCGCGCGCTGCCCGCTGGTCGCCATCCTGCGCGGCGTGCGGGCGGATGAGGTCGAGAGCATCGGCGACGCGCTGGTCGACGCGGGCTTTACGCTGATCGAGGTGCCGATGAATTCGCCCGCGCCGCTCGAGAGCGTGGCACGGCTGGCGCAGCATCTGGGCGATCGCGCCGTGGTGGGCGCGGGAACCGTGCTGCGCGTGGAGGATGTGGGTGCGGTGCAGGCGGCGGGGGGGACGATGGTGATCTCGCCAAACGCCAACCCGGCGGTGATCGCAGCGACAGCAGCGGCGGGGCTGGTCTCGCTGCCGGGGATCGCCACCCCCACCGAAGCCTTCGCCGCGCTCGAAGCAGGCGCGAGCGCGCTCAAGCTGTTCCCCGCCGAAGGCGCCGGGCCCGGCGTGCTGAAAGCGATGCGCGCGGTGCTGCCCACGGGCACGCGCGTGCTGCCCGTGGGCGGGATCGCGCCCGGTACGCTGCGGCCGTGGCTGAACGCGGGCGCGGCGGGCTTTGGGCTGGGATCGGCGCTCTACAGCCCGGGAATGGACGCGGCCGAGGTGGGCGCACGCGCGCGCGCGTTCGTCGGCGCACTTGCCAATGCGCGCGCCGCCTAGTCGCGTCATCGTCGTCGGCGGGGGGACCGCCGGGTGGATGGCGGCCGCGGCGCTCGCCAAGCTACTGCCGCACGCGTGCAGCGTGCGGCTGGTCGAATCCGCCGGGATCGGCATCGTGGGCGTCGGCGAGGCGACGCTGCCGCACATCCGCGCCTTCGTGCAGACGCTGGGGCTGGACGAGGCCGACTTCATGGCCGCCACCCACGCCACGTTCAAGCTAGGGATCGATTTCCGCGATTTCGGCCGGATCGGCGACAGCTACCTCCACCCGTTCGGCGATTTCGGCCGACCGATCCACGATGTGCCGTTCCTGCATTACTGGCTGCGGATGCGTGCAGCAGGCCGCCAGGACGATCTGTTCGCCTATTCGCCGTGCAACGTGATGGCGGCGGCGAACCGCTTCGCGCCGCCCGCTACGGATCGCGCCTCGCTGCTCTCGACCATAAGCTACGCCTACCAGTTCGATGCCACCCGCTTCGGCCCGTATCTGCGCATCCATGCGGAGTCGCTGGGGGCAGAGCGCACCGAGGGGCGGATCGTGGGCGTGGAGCAGCATCCCGAAAGCGGCGACATAGCGGCACTGCGGATGGAAGACGGCACCCGGATCGAGGGCGATCTGTTCGTCGATTGCTCGGGCTTCCGTTCGCTGCTGCTCGGCAACACGCTGGGCGAGGGGTGGGAAGACTGGTCCCACTGGCTACCGTGCGACCGTGCGGTGGCGCTGCCGTGCGCGTCGCCGCCGGGCGCGATCGAACCCTATACGCGCGCGACCGCAATGGGTGCGGGCTGGCGCTGGCGCATTCCGCTGCAACACCGGGTGGGCAACGGCTACGTCTACTCGAGCGCACACATTTCGGACGATGCGGCGGCAGACGCGATCCTGCGCGCGGTGGAGGGCAAGCCGCTTGCCGATCCGCGCATGCTCCGCTTCCGCGCGGGGCGGCGGCGGCGGAGCTGGGTGAAGAATGTGGTCGCGGTGGGGCTGGCGTCCGGGTTTCTGGAACCGCTCGAATCGACCAGCATCTATCTGGCGCAAGCGGCGATCCTGCAATTGATCGAACTGTTCCCGATTGGCGGTATCGAAGAGGCGGACCGCGCGGCGTTCAACGATGCAGTTGATTACGAATACGACCGCATCCGCGATTTCCTGATCCTTCATTATCACGCCACCACGCGCGACGATTCAGACTTCTGGAACCATGTCCGCACGATGCGCGTGCCCGATAGCCTGTCCGAAAAGATCGAATTGTTCCGCCGCGCGGGCCGCATATCGCGCTACGCACGCGGCCTGTTTTTCGAGCCGAGCTGGATCGCCGTGATGATCGGCCAAGGTATCGTTCCGAACGCGTGGGACCAGCGCGCCGATGCGGTCGAGCCGGGCGAACTCGGCCGCGCGATGGACGGCTTGCGCGCAGACATCGCCCGCAGCGTGGCGGCGATGCCCGATCACGCGGCCGTGCTGACCGGGCGGGGCGGGGCTTTGCTTGCCGCCTGAGATGGCCGGTTCGGGCGAGCGGGCCATCCGCTCGGTCGCGGTGCTCGGCGGCGGGATCGTCGGCCTCTCCGCCGCGCTCGCATTCGCCCGCGCGCTGCCCCGGGTCGCGGTGCGCGTGATCGAAATACCCCCCGATCCCGCCGCGCTGACCGATCGCGTGCCCGGAAGCTGGCCCTTGATCGCGCGCTTCCACGCCGCGATAGGGCTGGACGAGGCGGACGTGTTGCGCGCGGGCGCGGCGACGTTCAAACTGGGCACGCGCTTCGAGGGCGGGCCGGGCGGTGGCGCACCTTGGTATCAGGTCCATGGGCAGACCGGCTTTGCAGCGGGGTCGATCCCCTTCCACCAGCTTTGGGCGCGGGCGCGGCGTGCCGGGGCGGTATTGCCGTTCGATCAGTACAGCGCGGCGGCCGTGCTCGCGCAGGCGGGGAAGTTCGTGCATCCTGAGGGCGATCCGCGTTCGCCCTTATCGAGCTACGATTATGCGCTGCGGCTCGATCCGGCGCGCTATGCGGCGCTGCTGCGCGCGCTCGCGGTGCGGCGCGGGCTGGTCGTGGCGGGCGGCGCGCTGGCGGGAGTGGAGCGGCGCGACGACGGCGGGGTTGCTGCGCTGCGGCTGGCGGACGGGCAGCGCGTGGCGGCGGACCTGTTCCTCGATTGCGCGGGTCCCGGTGCGACGTTGCTGGGCGCGCTCGACGATGGTTTCGAGGACTGGAGCGCGGGGCTGCCGCGCGAGCGGCTGTCGATCGACGCCGCGCCGCACGTGGCGGCAACATCGTGCGATACCGTGCGATGGAGTGCGTCGGGCTGGGAGATGCGCGCGGCGCTGCCGGGATATGAGCAGCGCGTGACAGCGGGGGGCGCAAACGCGACCGGGGGGATCGCGCTTCGGCCCGGCCGACGCGTGCCGTGGTGTCGCAACGTGCTCGCGCTTGGCGATGCCGCGCTAGTGGCAAGTCCGCTGCCTGGGACCGCGCTGTATCTGGCGCACGCCGCGATCCTGCGCGCGCTGGAGATGCTGCCGGGGCGCGATTGCCATCCGCTCGAGCTCGCCGAATATAATCGGCGCGCGGGGCTGGAGGGCGCGCGGGTGCTCGATTTCCACGCGCTGCACTACCGCGCGGCGGGGCGGCCGGTGCCGGACGGTCTGGCGCACGATATCGAGCAGTTCACGCGGCGCGGGCGAGTGCCGACCCATGATGAAGACCCGTTCCCGCGCGAAAGCTGGATCGGGGCGCTGATCGGGACGGGGGTGCTCCCCGGCCATACCGATCCGCTCGCGGCGGGGGTGGATGCGGCGGAGAGCGCGGCGGCGATGCAGCGACTGGCGGACGGACTGGCGACGGTGCCGGGTCAATTGCCCGAATATGCGCGCTATCTGCGGCTGCGGGGCGCGCCCGGATAGCGGGACGCGCGTGGTGGAGGAGGTTGGATTTGAACCAACGTAGGGAAAACCCGGCAGATTTACAGTCTGCTGCCATTGACCGCTCGGCCACTCCTCCACGAAGCGTCCGCAGGGCGGGGGCAGGCCCCGCGCGAAGCAGCGCGTTTGCCGGTGCGGGGCGGCGAAGTCAACGTGAGCGTGGCGCTAGGCAGCGGCGGGGCAGCCCGCGTTGGTCACGGCTTCGAGCGGTGTGATCACCGCGAGCGTGGGCGGGAAGACGGCGGCGAAGAGGATTTTGGCGATGTGCACGAGAGGGCTGGTCGCCACGCCGCACACCCGCCGCAGCCAGCCGGGCATCGAGGATTTGGATGCGGCCGCCGCGTGCGCCACCGGATCGCCACCGCCCGCAATCTGCGCGTTGGAGGTGAGAACATCGGCCTGCTGGACCAGCGCGCGCGCGATCAGCGGGCCAAGCCGCGCCAGATCGGCGTTGCTGGAGCGCGACAGATCCACGAACAGATAGTGGCTGCCGTTCGCATCGACGAACTGCTCGATCAGGAACGGCCCGCGACCTGAGAAATCGAGCGCCGTCTTGCCGGGTGCGGTGGTGGTGGTAGCCAGCGCGCCCAGGATCGTGCCCGCGCGGAAATAATCGTAATGCCCGACCACGTCGTCGCACGCGGGGGTAGTAAAATTGGACG
>Ga0123337_10003589_pt1 | contig 16427 bp, 17 predicted proteins | sample frozenSSSSmetaG_FD_89792 | JGI IMG/M metagenome (GOLD analysis project Ga0123337, IMG submission 89792) | Glacier valley bacterial and archeal communities from Borup Fiord, Nunavut, Canada, to study Microbial Dark Matter (Phase II) -... | ecosystem: Environmental > Aquatic > Freshwater > Ice >... | reverse complement strand
TATGGCTGGCGGGAATTTTTTCAATCACCGCCCGGAGAGCTTCACTTGGTCGATCGGGAGGTCAACCCGCTGTCGGTCTATCTGGGTGCGCTGGGGATGACAGGCATGACCGCCTGGGCCGGACTCAATCTTGTGGAAGTCAAATCCGGGGATGTGATTTATATCTCCGGAGCCGCCGGAGCCGTGGGGAATGTAGCCGGGCAACTCGCAAAACTCCGTGGATGCCATGTCATTGGCTCGGCGGGATCTCACGAAAAGTTGAGCTTTCTCGTGAATGAATGCGGCTTTGACCTAGCCTTTAACTACAAGACAGCACCTGTGTTGGAACAGCTCAATAATGCGGCTCCTGATGGGATTGATGTCTATTTTGACAATGTGGGCGGTGAGTCTCTGGAAGCCGCTCTATCGGCATTGCGAGTCCATGGCCGAATCATCGCGTGCGGTGGTATCTCTGGCTACAACGGAACAACGCCCCAACCCGGACCGACGAATTTATTCAATATGACGACCAAACGCCTGACGATGAAAGGTCTGATCGTGGGGGATTGGCTGGCCAGTAAAACCGAATTCGAAAAAGAAGTGGGAGGCTATTTTCGAGCAGGACGCCTCAAAGACAAGGAGACCGTCGTCGAAGGAATCGAGCAGGCACCCGCCGCATTCATCGGCCTCTTTGGCGGCAAGAATATCGGAAAAATGGTGGTCAAACTGACTTAACCGATCAAGCGGGATGGAAAGGTAAATGAAAATGGAGCCAACCGAAATGAATGCGAAACTACTCATGGAGACCGCAAGGTCGTTGATGGCCGATGGCAAGGGGCTGCTGGCGATGGATGAAAGTGATTCCACCTGCAACAAACGTTTTGAGAATCTTGGGATTCCACAAACCGCAGAGGCTCGGCGCGCTTATCGGGAGCTGATCGTGACCACTCCGGGTCTGGGAGAATCTATCAGTGGGGCGATCCTCTACGATGACACCATCCGTCAGATCACGAATGATGGAATTCGTGTGGTCGAAGTCCTCACCAACGCGGGAATCATTCCTGGTATCAAGGTCGACAGCGGAGCCGATGAAATGGCGGGTCATCCAGGAGAAAAGATTATCGGTGGCTTGGATCGTTTGCGCGAGCGGCTCTCCGAGTATTATGAACTGGGTGCCCGTTTCGCGAAGTGGCGTGCCGTCATCACCATCGGCGAAGGACTGCCGAGCTGCGCGTGCGTCCATGCGAACGCACATGCCTTGGCGCGGTATGCGGCATTGTGCCAGGAAGCCGGGATGGTCCCGATCGTCGAACCGGAAGTGCTCATGGATGGCAGTCATTCGCTGAAGCGGTGTTGTGAGGTGACGGAGAACATCATCCGAGCGGTTTTCAATGAGTTTTATGATCAGCGGGTGATGGTGGAGGGGATCATCCTGAAACCGAATATGATTCTGCCCGGGGCGGAGTGCTCGACGCAGGAGTCGGTAAACGAAGTGGCTGACGCGACGGTCATGTGCCTGATGCGTGTCGTTCCCGCAGCCGTTCCGGGGATCGCATTTCTATCGGGCGGTCAGTCTGGGGAACTGGCTTCCGCCCGGCTGAACGCAATGAATGTTCGCTTTCGATCGCGTCTTCCCTGGCCGCTTTCGTTCTCATTTGCCCGTGCCATCCAACAACCGGCAATGGAGATTTGGCGAGGGGATGACGGCAACATCAAGGCCGCGCAAGGGGCTCTGTTGCATCGCGCCAACTGCAATCTCGCCGCACGGCGCGGAGAATACACCACCGCGATGGAGAAGCCACAGAACTAGGATGCTCCTTCCTTATGCCATTGCATCTCTATCTCATCCGTCACGGTGAAACCGCGTGGGCGTTGAATGCCCGGCACACCGGGATTAGTGAAATTCCCCTGACGGAGAACGGCGTGGATCAAGCGCTGGAGTTGGGTCCGCACCTTGCTGGAATTTCCTTTGCTCATATTCTCACCAGCCCGCGTGAACGTGCCCGCCATACCTGCAAGCTGGCGGGATTGGAGGGAATCCCGGAGATCGAATCCGATTTGGCGGAGTGGAACTATGGTGACTATGAAGGCGAGAGATCCGCTGAGATCCGCAAGGATCGGCCGGATTGGGATGTTTTTCGGGATGGCTGTCCACAGGGGGAAATGCCCGGCCAAATTCTGGCCCGCGCCGACCGTCTCATTGCTCGCCTGCGTCTGTTGGATGGCAATGTCGCGCTCTTTTCGCACGGCCAGTTCGGCGGCATTCTGGGTGCCCGCTGGATTGGATTGCCGCTTGCCGACGCCCGTCATTTTTCACTCGGCACCGCTTCTATCAGCATTCTCGGTTACGACCCCGATCACCCCGAGGTTTCCGTCATTTCGTTGTGGAATTTCATTTCCCACCCGATCTCCCGGGCTGGGCAAAATCTCAAAGTATCGTCGATGGAACTTGGCGGCAGCGACGCTTTCATTGTGCTTGAAGATGCCGATCTCGCACACACGGTGAAATGGGCGGTCTGGGGGCTGATGTATAACACGGGGCAAACCTGCTGCGCGGCCAAGCGCTTCATTGTTGTCGAAGAACTGGCTGACGAATTTCTCGAAAAATTCACAGCAGCATTTGTGGAACTCAGGCCGGGCGACCCGATGGACGAGAAAACGACTCTCGGTCCCTTGTCCACGGAATCGGCGTTGATCGCCTTGATCAAGCAGGTCGATGAGGCGGTAGATCAGGGTGCGAAGGTGTTGTTGGGCGGAAAGCGGATAGATCGTCCTGGCGCTTTCATGGAGCCGACCATTCTTACCGATGTGGAGTCGGGAAATCCTGCATTCCGCGATGAATTCTTCGGGCCGGTCGCTATGTTCTTCCGAGTGAAGGATGAGGAGGCCGCCATCGCCTTGGGGAACGATTCAGACTACGGATTGGGCGGCTCTGTTTTTACCAAAGACATTGATCGCGGCAAGCGCGTGGCCAGCCGTATCGAGACAGGCATGATGTTTGTGAACAACATCAGTTGGTCCGATGCCGAGCTGCCGTTTGGTGGCATAAAGAACTCTGGCTACGGGCGGGAGCTGGGTGATATGGGAATCCAACAGTTTGTGAACAAGAAGCTTGTCAGGACCGGATCGTTCGATGCCCCTGCGTAAGGTCGACCAAATCATATCAAATCGGCGGACATAAGAGATCACTTGCAAAAATATATCATAATGACAACATCCAGTACCAACTTGCAGATCATCGAGGAACCTGTTTGGTTCATTACCGGTTGCTCCACCGGTTTCGGCCGCGAGCTGGCCACGCATTTGTTGGAGCGTGGCTTCCGCACCGTCGTCACCGCCCGGAATCCTGATGATGTCAAGGATCTGGCCAGCAAGGGCGAGGCATTGGTCCTCAAGCTTGATGTGACGGATCAGGAACAGGTGGACGCGGGGATTAAAGCGGCCGAGGAAAAATTTGGCCACATCGACGTCCTCGTAAACAATGCCGGCATCGGTTATTTTGCAGCGGTCGAGGAGAGCGAAGAGTTGGAGGTGCGCCGAATGTTCGAGGTCAATGTATTCGGCCTGAGCCGGATGATCCACGCGGTTCTACCTAGAATGCGCAAGCAGCGCGGCGGATTCATTGTGAATATTTCCTCCATCGGTGGACTATGTGGCTTCCCTTCGCTTGGTTACTACAATGCGACGAAATTCGCAGTCGAAGGTCTATCCGAGGCTCTCTGGAAGGAAGTTGAGCCGCTCGGTATCAAGGTGATGCTTGTCGAACCGAGCGGGTTTCGCACGGATTGGGCGGGGCGTTCGGCGAACGAAAGCAAGCTACAGATCGAAGACTACGCTGCGACGGCGGGGGATTGGCGCAATGAAATCCGAGCGGACTCAGGGAAACAACCGGGCGACCCGGTCCGTGCCGTGAAGGCGATCGTGACAGCGGTGGAGTCCTCACATCCGCCGCGCCATCTTCTTCTTGGTAACAATGCTTACGACGGCGCGATCGCGAAGCTTGATGAATTGCGCGAGGAGTTCGACATCTGGGAAGCGGTTTCCCGAAGTGCGGATTTTCCGAAAGAGGCTCATGCCACCATGGCCTGAAGTTCCTCAAAACCAATCCGTGCAGAATCCTCGATGAATTTGCGAACCGCGTTACTCGATGTCCGTCAGATGGGAGAGGCCGACCGTCTGACGACAATGGCTGGTAAGTCCATCTACGAACTGATGGAGCGGGCGGGCTGGGCGGTGAGGTTTGAAATCGAGCGGCGTTGGTCAAAGCGGATAGTTACGGTCCTTTGCGGACCGGGGAACAACGGAGGAGATGGATTTGTGACCGCCCGCTTGCTGGCCAATGCCGGGTGGGTGGTCCATGTCAGTCTGCTGGGCTCACGGGAAGATCTGAAAGGAGCGGCGCGGGAGCATGCGGACTTGTGGCAGGGAGCCGTCACTCCCATCAACATCGCCTCACTCGGCAGGGCGGAACTGGTGGTGGATGCGATCTTCGGAGCGGGGCTCAGCCGGGCCTTTTCCGGCCCAGCTCAGGAAGCTATGGCGGCGGCCGTGGAAAGAAAATTGCCGATCATCGCCATCGACGTTCCAAGTGGCTTGATGGGGGATACCGGTGAGTCCCTCGGGGCTGTGGCGTCCGACCTAACCGTGACGTTTTTCCGGAAGAAGCCTGGACATCTGTTATTGCCTGGTCGGTCGCTTTGCGGCGAGGTCGTCGTCACTGACATCGGAACTCCGGCATCCGTTCTCCAGGAAATTTCGCCTAGCTCTTTCGAGAATGATCCGGGTCTCTGGCTGGCTGAGTTGCCATGCCCGGGTGAGGGAGGAAACAAATACACCCGCGGCCATGCGCTTGTCTCCGGAGGCTATCCGACGACCGGTGCCGCCCGTATGGCGGCTCGCGCGGCGGCCCGCGCAGGTGCCGGGCTGACAACCATCGCGGTGGCGGAAATCGCGTTGCCTATCTACGCGGCGGCATTGAACAGCATCATGGTTCACTCCATTGCGACATCCGATGACTTTCGGCGGCTGCTAGATGATTCCCGTTTCACCGCTCTTCTAATCGGACCAGGTGCAGGCATCGGCGATGACACCCGCTCCCGTGTGTTGGGCATGCTGAAGACCGGCCGCGCCACGGTGCTTGACGCCGATGCGCTCACACCTTTTCAAAATGATCCCAACGTGCTGTTCAGTGCAATTGCAGGCCCCTGTGTTCTGACTCCGCACGATGGCGAGTTTCAGCGGCTCTTCGATCCCGGTGGTGACAAACTCACTCGGACGCGAGCTGCGGCGCGGTGCAGTGGTGCGGTCGTTGTCCTGAAGGGCAGCGATACGGTCATCGCGGCCCCGGATGGGCGGGCAATCATCAATGCCAACGCACCACCGACTTTGGCAACCGGAGGTTCTGGCGATGTTCTCAGCGGCATCATCCTCGGACTCCTGGCGCAGGGCATGGAGCCATTTCTGGCGGCTGCTGCTGCCGTGTGGTTGCACGGTGCGGCGGCGACGGGCTTTGGACCGGGCCTCATCGCGGAGGATCTGCCGGACCTGCTACCCGGCGTCTTTCGGCGTCTGCAGGGTCAGGAGGAGAAATGAACGCGATGGTGCTCAACAAAATCGGCGCTCCTCTCGAACGGATGGAGTTACCTGATCGGCAGCCAGGAGACGGAGAGATCCGCGTGAAGGTGTCCGTTTGTGGCGTTTGCCGCACCGATTTGCACGTCGTCGATGGCGAACTGCCAGACCCGAAGGTTCCTATCATCCCGGGCCATGAAATTGTTGGCCGGATCGACGCGTTTGGAGCGGGTGTTGAGGGATTCAGTATTGGCGAGCGAGTCGGTATTCCGTGGCTTGGCCATACCTGCGGCGTGTGTTCGTATTGCGTCGGGAATCAGGAAAATCTCTGTGATCACCCGATCTTCACCGGCTTCACGCGTGACGGTGGTTTCGCGACGGCGACGATTGCCGATACGAGGTTCGCGTTTCCACTCGGTGAGACTGGAAATGACGTGGCACTTGCCCCGTTGCTTTGCGCAGGACTGATCGGCTGGCGTTCGTTGGTGATCGCAGGGGCCGGTAAAAAGCTCGGACTTTATGGCTTCGGCGCTGCGGCTCACATCATCGCGCAAGTCGCCAAGTGGCAGGGACGATCCGTATTCGCTTTTACCCGACCGGGAGTTACCTCCACGCAGACTTTCGCACGCAGCCTCGGCGCGACATGGGCCGGTGGCTCGGATGAGATGCCGCCCGAGCCACTCGATGCCGCTATCATCTTCGCGACCGCTGGTTCTCTGGTGCCGCTGGCATTGAAGGCGGTTCGCAAGGGCGGCCGGGTCGTGTGTGCGGGCATCCACATGCGAGGATCCACGCATCACTTACATGGAACGCATTCAGCGTTATATCATGACCTACACCGCCCTTTCTCCGATAGGTCCCCGGATTGCACTGGCCATTTCCGAAGACTTGTTTCACTGGCGTGGTCTGGGGCTGGCTCCATTCGAACCCTATCAGGGCATTGACTTCGCCCATGTGGACAACAAGGACGCCTGCCTTTTTCCCATTGCGTTGCCGAACCACGCCGGGAAAATGCAGATGGCTATCCTGCACCGGTCGCTATTCCCCGGCACCCGGCCTGAAGAAAACGCCTGCAAGTCCAAACACCGCATGATGGACCGGGATCGGGAAAGCATTTGGATTTCCCATTGCCCGGTGACACCGGACGGTCTTCGGGTGGAGCATCCGGCGTTGTTCAATTCCCACGTTCGCCTGGCAAGTCCGATCTCGGCGTGGGAAGCACTGAAAATCGGCTGCAATACGCCACCCATACTGACAGGCCACGGCTGGCTGATTCTCTATCACGGTGTGAGTTCGCTGAATGCGCCGGGTAGCGACGAACATCCATTGTGCTATTCCGCCGGGGTCATGCTAATTGACAAAGATCATCCGCGGATCATCCGCTATCGCTCGGTGGAAGCTGTCTTGACACCACGCCTGTCTGCCCGAGCGACACGGCATTGTTCCCAACGTCGTCTTCCCCACGGGAATCGACAGGCGCGATGACCTCGGTAAGCCGGACAGCTTCGATATTTATTATGGAATGGCGGATGATCGAATAGGCGTGGCCCGCCTTGACCTGCCTGAGCAGCTTCCACCGGGAGCAGTCGCGGATTTGACCCACAATCACTGATCAATGGCATGCAAAAGTAGGTTTAAACCCCATAGATTCCACCCGTCCTTCCAAGTAAATTGAGTGAGTATGGAGGAGATTTCCCTCTTGAGAATCAAAACATTATTAACAACTCATCAAATAATCATATGTTGCAACACATCAAGGAATTCTATGGAAATAAACTCAACTCCTCGGATGGCGACATCGGTGAAATCGAGGATTTCTACTTCGATGACCAGTCTTGGAATATCCGGTATCTGGTGGCGGAGACGGGAACGTGGCTCAAAGAGCGGCAAGTTTTGATTTCTCCGTATAGTATCGACCGACTGGATCTGGATGACGGAATTATTATCGTCAATTTGACCCGGAAGCAGATCGAAGACAGTCCTCCGATCGAGCGGCACAGACCGGTATCCCGTCAATTTGAGACGGAATACTATACCTATTATGGATGGCCCTACTATTGGAGTGGAGATGCCATTTTCGGCTTGGGTGGAAATCCGATGGATTACACGGATGCGACCGCAGTGCGGAAGGTAAACGAAGAGCAACATCTTCGGGATGATACCCACCTCCGCAGCACGCTCGCCGTCGCCGGCTATGAAATTGAAGCGAGTGATGGAACGGTCGGCCGTGTTACCGATTTTCTGGTGGATGACAAAACATGGGCCATTCAAGAGTTGGTCGTTGAGGCAGGTCACTGGTATTCCGGTAAGGAAATCCTCATTCCTACGGACAAGGTCAAGAGTATCAGTTACAACGAATCCAAAATCCATGCTTCTCTGACCAAGAAAGACATCGAGCTGACAGGCGAGCACCACGTCGCTCATGCTCATCGTCATTGATCGATTGGGCCGCCAGTGCGATCCAACTCCTCCGCTTGGGGGAGTTGGATCAAGGTTGCTTCAGGGAGAACAACCTGGTTTCAGGTTTCTGGCAATCCGATCATCTCCCGTTTTGCGTTCTCCCAATCGGACTTGGACGCCTCATGTGGTTTTCGTCCGCTGATTACCGCCAGTTCGACCGCGCGCTCCCGAACCATTCCGCGGGTCACATTGGAGGTCTCGTTGGGATTCTCTGCGACACACTCCTCATTGAGAGTGTGGGTTACTATGATATTGAATGCACCCATGGAATTAAAAGGTTGGAGGTCTATTGCAAAGAGTTTGGCCTCATGTGGTCGCCTGTGAATGGGCTTCCACAAACCATAGCCATTTGTCGATTCCGCGTGAAACCTCGGTGAACAAATCCGCTGTATCCGCGTCATTGAGTTCCTCTGCTTCACCGATGGTAGCGCGCGCTTCCTGACCAAAGGTCGAGAGTGCCGTGGCCACCGCATCGACGTGCGCCATTCCATCCGAAAGTGTGAGCGGATATTCTTCGAGCCGCGAGCGGCTGGCAGCCACGCGAACCGTTCCTTCGGCGATGCCGCCGAGTTGCACGATGCGCTCGGCGATCATGTCCACGTAGCATTCGACAGCTTCGTCGATCTTGTCGAAGAGTTCGTGCAGGCCGATGAAGCTCGGTCCCTTTACATTCCAATGCGCTTGCTTCATTTGAAGCTGGAGATCGATGGCGGAAGCCAGACGCAGGTTCATGAGCGTGTTCAATTCGGTCCGTTCGTTAAGCGGAAGATCGTTACCCGTTTTATACATCGTGGGGGTATCCGAGAGAGTGCTTTTGCTTTTTTTCATGGATGGTATTTTGGTGGGAGAATGATTCGAAAGTAATTGCAGCATCATTTGAACGCCTTGATCAGCGCCTCAAGTTGGGTTGCCAGGGATTTGTCATGGGGAGTGACGGGTGGGATTTTCAAGGTGATTCCGAGAAGTTGATAGACAGCGATTTGGGCGACTCTCACGGAGTATTCGACCGTGAAAACGACATCTTCCGGGATCTCGACGAACTGGCTGATAAAGGCGAAATTCTTGGATCCAGGTGGCACAGGCAGGGGCCGGTCACCTGGCAACCGTGGCATGAACATGCTGGTAATGTAAGGCATCAGGCAGGGGATGCAGATGGCCGATTCCAGAGTCTCCGGATCGATCCGCAGATGGCCGCTGAGTTCACGTAGGATTTCTTCTCCGCTGCACTCATCCATGGGTTTTGGTATGAAATCTCCGACCCGGTCGGGAAATAGTGAATAGCCCCAGAAGACCTGCACGCCAGCCGGTTGCTTGGGATAGTGGGGCTGATGGGCGAGCACGATGGACATCATCCAGTTCGAGTCTTTGAATGTCACCAGTCCGCCGGTGCCCGGTTCGTTGCCGGTGAAGCAGGTCATCATATCAAAGAACCCGTGGTTCTTCAAAGTGACCGTGAATGATTCCCAACTGGATTGCGCGATGCAGTTGTTAAATGCTCTCGGATTGCCGAAGTCCTTGCGTCCGAGCGCCAGCTTTTCCCAGAGTGTCCAGCCGCCACTGTCGTCTTTGGTCAGTTTTGGAGGAGCGTCCGTCATCGAACCCAGGCTGGATGCGTCGGTCATCGAGCCGTTTTGCATGATTACAAGATCGCCTTCGTTCACGGTCGTCCGCTCGCTTTTGCCCTGGTTGATGCAGTGGATGGCCGTGACACGAAACTCTCCCCGTTTTGCCGTGTGATCGAGGTCGGTCACCATGCAGTTCGTGAGGAAATGGACTCCGTGGCTCTTGAGCCAAGCCTGCAAGGGAAGGACCAACGAGTCATACTGATTGAAAATCGTCCGCTTAACGCCGGCCAAGGTTTCGATGCGCGAAAACTCCATGACGAAGCGGTGCAGGTATCTCCTGAACTCGACGGCGCTGTGCCAGGCCTGGAAAGCGAAGGTGGTGGACCACATGTGCCAGAATGGCGTTTGGAAGAAACCGGGTGAGAGCCAATCGGTGATCCGACTGTCAGCCAGAGTTGCCTCGTCAGCATTGTTGAGTTTCAACAATTCGATCCGATCCTGCATCGTGAAACCCATTGAAGTCACACGAACAGCCGCGCGATGGGAATCGACCAGCCGCGCCATCGAGTGTGGGGGGTAGGTTTCGTTGAACTCCATGGTTTCCTCGAAAACCGACTTGCCCGCGTGATGAAGTGACGGAATGGTTTTGTAGAGTGCCCACATGCATTCGTAATTGTCAGTGGTCAACATCCGCCCACCACGAAGCGAATAGCCGGTTTCTGGATTCCCTCCACCGTCCAAGCTACCACCAAGAACCGAGGCACCTTCGAAGATGGTGATATTATCGCCTGGGAAATTGCCGTCTCGAATCATGAACACGGCAGCTGAAAGCGAACCGATGCCGCCACCGATGAGATATGCTTTGGAATGCAGATGTGAATTTTCAGGACCTGACGTTCTCGGCGTCTTGGGGAGCTTGGTTGGATTCACCTGTCACGATAGTCCGTGGCATATTGGTTTACCATGGGGTGATGTCCTACTTCCGAAAGTTTTCATGATCGGTTGGTCGGATGGGGTGGCCTGATACTAGGCAGGCAATCTGCTGGTAGGGTTAAACCCTATAGAGATGCCGGAAATACCACCTACATTGTGAGTCATGTAGCGGCGGACGCCAAGCGGTCGTCTCATGTTTTCTTCCAAGAACCATCATAATGAAGTTCAGAATCCATGCCAGTTGCAGCGTCGTCGTTACGTGTCTTTTGTTCTGTTCCGTAGCCGCGCAAGAGCAGGTGGACCAGAAGACCGAGCAGTTGGAGCTGAATCGTGATCGGCGGGCGGACCAGCTCAACGGCGCGGCAAAGTCGAGCGAAATCATTGGCATGACGGTGAAAAATTATCAGGCTGAGGCGCTCGGGAAAGTCGAGGATCTTGCCGTGGACGTGGAATCCGGGCGCATTGTCCAAGTCATTGTTTCCACCGGGGGATTCCTCGGTATCGATAATGTGCTGTCGGCGATTCCTCCATCGGCTTTTCATCACGACATCGCGGCGAAGATCCTTCATCTGAATGCGGACAAGGAAATGCTCCGAAATGCTCCGGATTTCGATCTTTCGAAATGGGCCGACTTCAATGATTCCGACCATTTGGCGAGAGTCTATCATCACTATCACGAGGAAGGAGCATTTGGTTTCATCAGCCATGGTGATGCGGTGGTCTATGGCATGATTCCGATGACACGCCTCAGACATGTCCAGAATGCCACCGGACTCATCGGCACGTCAGTGTATAACTTGAGAGACGAGGTTCTCGGCAAGGTGAATGACATATTGCTTGATATGGATGCTGGCCGAATCGTCGCGGTGATTGTCTCTTCCGGAGGATTTCTGGGAATGGGCGATGAATTGAGCGCGTTTCCTCCCACGGCTTTGAAGTTCACAGAGGATCGGAAAAACCTGCTGCTGGATGCGAACAAGGAGATGCTGACTCAGGCTCCCCATTTCAAGTCGAACGAATGGCCTGACTTTGCCGAACCTCTTTACACCAGTGGCATCTATCTCGCCTACAAGGTCGAACCGTATTTCAAACCAATTGCGGATAACACCGCACGCAATGCCCGTGATCGGGATGGTCAGTCGCTTACGCCTCTCGATCAGGGAAACAGCCAGGCGGATATTGATACCACCGCACAAATCCGCTCGCGAATCATCGCTAGCAAGGGAATGTCGATCAATGGACAGAATGTGAAAATTATCACCAACAAAGGCAAGGTCACCCTTCGGGGCCCGGTCGATAAGGACGAGGAGCGGCTGCTGATCGAAGATATTGCCACCAGCCGTGCCCTTCGTGGAAACGTCGATAACCAACTCGAAGTGAAACGCGTGAATTATGGCAACTGATTTCCTTGATCCAAATTAGCAACCAATCAATAAAACCATGTTCCATCAGTCTGTATTTTGCATCGCCACTTCGCGCGTCCAAGCTGAAGAAATCGTAGAATGCCTGAAGCTCTCGCATTTCTCAAACAATGACATTTCCACCTTGTTTCCCGATAGGGAATCATCTCACGACTTCGCCCATGAAATCAGCAACAAGGCCCCGGAAGGGGCGATTGCCGGAGTTGGAACTGGCGGCGTCATTGGTGGTGCGCTCGGCTGGATTGCCGGGATTGGTGCATTGGCGATTCCCGGAGTGGGTCCGTTTATTGCGGCGGGGCCCATCGTCGCCGCTTTGAGCGGGGCCGCAATCGGCGCGGCTGTCGGCGGCATCGCCGGCACACTCATTGGCCAAGGAATACCCGAGTTTGTCGCCAAGCGTTACGAAGGAAAACTTCAGGAAGGTAATATCCTTATTTCCGTCCACGCGGAAGATGATGCTGAGATCCACCGTGCCAGGAATATATTCACAAAAGCCGGGGCAGAGGACATTTGCGTCGCGAGTGAGTCTTCCACTCCGAAACCCTAAAAATAATCCCTCGAATTACGGATTTATCCATGTGTAGCCGCTGGCTCTCGGGTATCCTTTCTATTCTCCAAAAAATACATCCACGGAAAATCAATATGAGCACTACTATTCAAAAAATCGAAAATGACATGAGTCATCTTGCTGATCACGCACGCGCCCTGATCGTAGCCACCGCCGATGTTGCGGAAGAGCATGTCAAAGAAGCCAGGGCCCGTCTCTCAGAGGCTCTGGACAGCGGAAAGAGCCTGACGACTCGTTTTCGCGACCAAGCGACGGCACGAACCCGGGCCTGTGATCTGGCGGTGCATCAGAATCCCTATCAGGCTATTGGTATTGCCATCGGTCTTGGAGCGCTGTTTGGCTATCTTGCGGTTCGCGAGTGTGCCAACGGCAGGAGCTGATCTCTTGGAAATCCGCCGTGGTTTTGAATCGCGGCGGATCACCTGCGGGCTGACTCATCTTTCAAAGGATTGTTACCTGAATAATGCTCTCGATGACTCCATGGGCGATGGCGTGACGGGTGAGTCCCGCGGTATCGTGAATATCCAGCTTTTCCATCAGGCTCTGCCGGTGCTTCTCCACGGTCTTTATGCTGATTTTGAGAATGTCCGCAGTCATCTTGTTGGCATTTCCCTCCGCGATGAGTTGCAGCACCTCGGATTCCCGCGAGGTGAGTTGCACGGGTTTGGTGGTGGCGGGGGATCCGTTTGCGCGAGTTTTGCGTGATTGATCGTCGAGGCGCTTGGCAATGAGCGGACTGAAAAATGATTTCCCAGAGGCGACTTGGCGAATCGCTTCTGGAAGGACATCGGCGGCAGTTTGCTTGATCAGGTAGCCGCTCACCCCAATGGAAATGGCCTTGTGGACGTAGGCCATATCGTTGTGTGCGGAGAGGAAGATGATCTTGGTGGCGGGAGCATTTTTCAGCATTTGCCTCGCTGCCTCGAGTCCGTTGAGGAGGGGCATGGCGATGTCCATGACGACAATGTCCGGGGACACCTCACCAACCAGAGTGACCGCTTGGTGTCCGTTCTCCGCTTGGGCGATGATCTGGATATCAGCCTCTAGTTTCAACAAGGCATTTAGACCTTCACGGACGATCTGATGGTCTTCGACTAACAGTATGGTGATTGGTTTCATTGACATTTAACGGATTCGGTGGGGGTGTGTCCGGCAGCTGGCGGGATCTCAACGCGGATGGTGGTGCTTTTACCGGGTGCGGATTCGATGCAAAAGCTGCCGCCGATCATTTCGATACGCTCCTTCATGCCGAGCAGGCCGAGGCGGATGGTTTTTTTCGCGCAGGATTTCCCGTCCACTTCGAAGCCAATTCCATCGTCCTTGATCTCCATGCGGATGGCGCCATCGCGATCCACGATGCTCACCTCCGCACTACTGGCATGGGCGTGGCGGGCGATGTTGGTGAGAGCTTCCTGGGCGATTCGATAGAGGATGGTGAGCGTGGCGCTATCAGAGTTTTCAATGCCTCCAAATGCCATTAGCCTCACCCGCACCCCAGTCTCCTGCATGAAGCTTTGCATGTAGGTCTCCAGAGCCGGGATCAGCCCGAGATCATCGAGAACCGAGGGGCGCAGCTCGCGGGCGAAGCGGTGGACGATTTCTACCGAATTTTCAACGAGGATTTGGGTGCTTTCTATCTTCTGGAACAGCATTTCTCTGCTGGTTTCAGGCTCCGCTTTCAAATCTGAGAGGCGGACATTGATACTGCTGAGTGTCTGGGCGATGACATCGTGGAGTTCTCGGCTGATTTTCCGGCGCTCTTCTTCGTGGGCGGATAGTAGCTGGCGTGAGAGATGGCGGAGCTCTTCCTGCATTTCGAGGGAGTTCGCCAGGAGATTGCTGTTGGTGAGTTCACTGGTCTTGAGTGCGTCTTCCGCCGCTGTGCGCTGGAGGATCTCCAGCTTGAGTTCTTTCACGGATTCCGCCAGTTCGAGGGTGCGCTGGCCGAGTGCTTTGATGATCTGATTGAGGTGGATGTTCGCTTCCGAGGCACCGCGGTGGGTTTTTTCGATGGGGACGAGCGCTTCGGCGAAGAACGCTGCCGCCCGTCCCAGCAGGACTCGACTTGTTTCTGGCGTATAATTCTGGAGAATGAGGCACGCCACGGCGATCTCGTGGATTCGGGCCATGTCCAGTGTCTCAAGGCCATTGGTGACCGCGTGGTGACCGATGGCCTGCGCTGGCTCCATGCTGCCCTCAGGTCCTTGTTTCAGATACTGTAGCAAGGTCGCGTGATAGAGTCTCGATAGGTCGACGCGTTTGTTGTTCATGGTGGTTACTGAATTCGCGGAGTAAACGGCTGAGGGTCTTCGCGGAGGTTTCTACCAGCCAATGGGTGGAGGTGATTTCCTTGGAGAGATTGAAATGATTGGCGGAAACTTCACTCTCCAGTGCCAGCAGTCTTATTTTGATGCCGAGCAGTGCCTGGGCAATCTCGTGCTGTAAGACTTGGCTCATCTTGGTGCGATCCTCTTCGTTCGCACAGAGAATTTTCCGCACGATGTCATGCAGCTGCTGTTCGAGAATCAGCGATTCCGCGTGCTCGTCACTGGCGGTTTTTTCGCTGGTCTTGAGAGCTGCCTCGGCCTGCTGGCGGGCGATGATCGCTTCCTGGATTTCACGATTCGAGTCTTCCAAAGCCAGGGTGTGCTGGTGGAGTTGATCAGAAGTTTGATCGAACTCCACTCGAGCATCTAACGAAGAGGCATGTGTTTTCTCGATCGGGAGGATCGCCTCGGTAAAAAACCCGTTCGCTCGCACCGTCAACTCCTCGCGCGTCAAAGGGGAGGCGTCTGGAGGCAGCAGCGCCGCGAAGGCCGCATCGTGGATCCTCGCCAGTCCGAGGATTTCAATGCCATTGACTACGGCCTCGCCGCCTAGCTCATGGGCCAGCCGAAAACCCACGGCGGCTTCATCCGTTAGGTGGCTGCGGAGGCCTGCGACGTATTTGTCAGGCAGGCGCTTAATGGAGAGGGTATCCATGGAGAGTCTTATCCGTTAAAGCGGAATCTCCGGATTCTCGATGAAGGACGCTGGCGTGGGTGTCCCGCCGCGTTTCGCTGCGAACTCGAGGGCACCATTGAGCGTTTCCATAAACTCGTTCACGTTGATGGGTTTGGTAATGTATTTAAAGAATCCGGCGGATAGGCCTTTTGCGATGTCCAGCGGCATGGCGTTGGCGCTGAGGGCCACGATGGGAATATGGGCGGTGATCGGATCTAGTTGAAGGATTCTCATGGCTTCGATGCCGCTGATGCCGGGCAAATTGATGTCCATGAGAATGACATCTGGCAGGCAGCCGATTGCCAGGGCGATCCCGTCGTTGCCATTTTTCGCAGTGAGGAGCTGCATGCCGGGGCGCCGGGCAAGGAGCTGCTCGATCAACTGGAGATTGGCGTGATTATCCTCCACGTAGAGCACCACGCTCTGTTTCGTGCCTTCCGAGATCGGCATCGTTGCGAACTTCGTTGTTGCCGCTTTGATATATTCCGAGTGAGCGTTTTTGTCACGGATCAGCTCAATCCAGAAGACACTACCCGCTCCCACTTTACTCGCGGCACCGATTTTTCCCTGCATCAGTTCTACCAGACGCTTACTCACTACCAGCCCGATCCCAGTGCCTTCCTCAGCCGTCGCCTCTTTGCCGAGGCGGTTAAATGCTTGGAACAACTGTGCCAGCATTTCTGGAGACAACCCTGCGCCGGTGTCCTTCACGCTGATGCGGATGCAGTCGGTGGGGCTCTCAGCGCATTCCACGATGACTGTGCCGCCATTTCTGTTATATTTGATTGCGTTTGATAGGAGATTGATCAGGACTTGCTTCAGCCGGGTGCGGTCCGCTTTGATAAAGCAAGGCCCTGCGAACGTGGGGAAGGTCATGTGAATGCCACGTTTCTGCGCCTGCGGCTCGATCATGTCTTGGCACTCGAT
>Ga0123337_10003588_pt1 | contig 16453 bp, 12 predicted proteins | sample frozenSSSSmetaG_FD_89792 | JGI IMG/M metagenome (GOLD analysis project Ga0123337, IMG submission 89792) | Glacier valley bacterial and archeal communities from Borup Fiord, Nunavut, Canada, to study Microbial Dark Matter (Phase II) -... | ecosystem: Environmental > Aquatic > Freshwater > Ice >... | reverse complement strand
TGCCGGCCGGTGAGGTGGGGGAGAAAGCCGGGGCCCTCGACCAGTGCCCCCACGCGGCCGAGCACCGGGGAGCCCGCACTGACCTGCTCACCCAGGAGGTGCACCGTGCCGGAGTCGGCCCTGATCAGGCCCAGCACCATCCGCAGGGTCGTCGTCTTGCCGGCGCCGTTCGGGCCGAGCAGCCCCACCACCTGGCCGCGTTCGGCGCGCCAGGAGACGTCGTCGACGGCGCGGTGGCCGTCGGGGTAGGTCTTGACGAGGTTCTCGACGACGAGCGGGGTGTCGGCCAGGTCGCGGCGAACTGCGACGGCGCGGCGGCGACGCCGCCGCCAGAGGGCGGACCCTGCGAGCGCCAGCAGCACGACCCCGATGGCGACCAGAACGCCCACCGTCTCGGCGTCGACCGAGCCGCCCGACCCCGTCTGGCCCGGCAGGGGGCTCGAGGCCACCTCGGGCAGGCGCAGGTCGGAGACGGCGACCTGGTCGGTGCGCGAGGCGCGGGGCGCTGCGTACGTCGAGTCGGTCGAGGTCACCAGCACCCGCAGGGTGCTGCCCTGCGGCACCACCCAGGTGGCCGCGGGCAGGGTGACGTCGACCGCGACGGCCTGCCCGGGGGTCGTCGCCACGGTGACGGGGGCGACGAGCTGGCGGGGCAGGGTCACCGATCCGCCGGTGACCTGCCAGAGGCTGAGGAAGAGCGTGCTGCTCGTGCCGCTCGAGCGCACGAGCAGCCGCACGCGCGGCGACCCGACGATGGTCAGGCCCTGAGGGATCGCGGTGGTGTCGAAAGCAGCCGACTGCCCCGGCAAGGCGGCCAACGGGTAGGACGGCAGCGTGCTGGCCAGGGCCCCGCTCACCGGCAGCAGCGTCACCGACGCCGGCTGGGCACCGGGTGGGTTGACCAGTGGCTTGACCGCGGAGTCGATCGGCACGCTCACCGAGGTCGCCGCCCTGACGTACGGCGCGTCGGCGCCCGAGAGGGTGGCCGCGGTCTGGCGTCGAGCCAGCGGCTGGGCGAAGACGAAGGGCGGCAACGGGATCGGGGTGCCGACCGCAGGTTTGCGGCTGGACCCGACGTAGTGGTCGAGCCACGCGCGGATGGCCGCGGTATCGGAGTCGGCGGTGCTGCTGGTGCCGTCGTGGCCGCCGTCCATCCAGCGCACGGACACAGGGGTGCCCTGTGTCGCAAGGGTTCTCGCCGTCGCGTCCGCCTGGTCGAGGCCGAAGAGGCTGTCGTGCATTCCTTGCACCAGCAGGGTCGGGGCCTTGAGGTCGGCCAACATCGGCTTGGGACTGTGGGCGTGCAGGAGCGTGAGCAGCTCGGGACTGGCCGCGCCCGTGGCCGAGGTCTCGAGGAAGAGGCGACAGACGACGGGGTCGAAGCGGCCGCAGGACGGGTCGACCGAGCGACCGACGGCGACCGCGCCCACGAAGAAGCGCGACGCCCACAGCTGCTTGAACGGGCCGGGCGTGGCGGCCCGGCTGACGGCTGCGGGTGACACTGCGCTTTCGGCGGTGGGGGGGCTCGAGTCGACGGGTCGGGGGGTGGTCGCGTCCTGGGGGAAGAACGCGTCGGCGAGGTCGTTCCACGTGATCGAGGCGGCAACTGCGTCGATCCGCGGGTCGCTGGCCCCGAGCATGAGCGCGAGCGCACCTCCGTACGAGCCGCCCACGACCCCGACGCGGGGGTCGCCCGCGACGTCACGGCGCACCTCCGGCCGGGAGTTGAGGCGGGAGACGAGCACCCGCGCGTCGGCGACCTCGTACGTGGGGTCGTCGAGGTGGATGCGCCCCGTCGACCGGCCGAAGCCACGGGCGCTCCACGTCACGGCGACGTAACCGGCGCGGGCGAGGTCCTGGGCCTGACCGGCCAGGTCGTCCTTGCTGCCACCGAAGCCGTGGGCGAGCAGCACGGCAGGGTGGTCGGTGCCGGTCGCAGGCTCGTAGAGGGAGGCGTCGACGGAGACGGGCGAGCCGTCGGGCTCGGAAGCCACGGGGATCATCGCGCTCTCGGTGCGGATGGCGGTGTCGGCACCGGCCGCCGGCGCCACGAGCGTCCCCAGCACGGGAGCGACGCACAGGGCGACGGTCGCGAGCAGGGCCACCCGCCGCCCCGCCCACCTGGTGGTGCGCGCGGGTCTGGCCATAGGCAACGGTAACCCGCGGACCTGAGCCCTCGCCGCGTGACCCTAGAAGCCGACGGCGGCGGCGACCCGATGCGACGACCGGAAGGCGGCATCGAGCGCGGCGACCGACCCCGGTGTCAGCTCCTCGATCCGGCCGGCCTCGAGCATCCTCAGGAGCCGCCGGCCGCCGAGGTAGGCCGCGCCGAGGTCAGCGACGTCGAGGCGCACCCCGGCGGAGTCCTGCGTGCGGGTCGCGGTGCCGACGCCGTCGGCCGTGACCACGAGCCGCCAGTGGCCGGCGTTGCTCGGGACCCGTGTGTCCGCCACGTCCATCACGACATGGCACGGCTGGGCGTAGCCGCGTGACGCGAGGGCGGCCGGCAGGTCGGCGAGGCGCAGCCACAAGGAGTCGGTCGTGCTGCCGCCGAGGTTGCGGGCCGGGCTCGCCCAGTCGAAGACCAGGTCGTCGAGGCTGACCGTGCGCAGCTTGACCGTCGCCGTCAGGTCGATGTCGAGCAGTCGGCGCAGGAGCGCGAGCCGCACAGCGGGCTCCCCGTCGTGGGTCCAGACGACGACCGAACCCTGGGGCAGGTCGTTCTCCCACTTCGGGGTGCGCTGCAGTACGGCGTACCCCACGTCGACACCGTCACGCGTGGCCAGCAGGACCCGGTAGGGCTCTCGCTCGCGCACTGACTGCGGGGTGTCGGTCAGGAACCGGCGCAGCGTGGGGTGGGGTAGTGCGACAGACCCCAGGCGGTGCGCCGCCCTTCGGTGCATCAGGTAGTGGAGCCGGGTGACCACCGTCGGGTCGGACGCGTCGTGCATCCGGGTCGCGACCCTTGCCGCGGCCCGGTCGAGGCCAGGGGCGGTGAGGGTCGCACCACGGGGGAGGGTCGTGGTCAGCTCGAGGGAGGCGACCCCGTACCCGTGACGACCGTAGATCTCGGGCTCGCTCGCGTGCAGGGCCGACAGGCCCGACCACGCGCCCTCGCGGGTGAGGGTGAAGTGGTGCCGGATCATCGCCGTGAGGACGCCGCGACGACGGGCGTCGGGGTGGACGCCGACCCAGGTGAGCCCGTTGACCGGCACCTGGCGCAGGGTGTCGAGGGGCCCGGGGACCGTGACCCGTAACGGGTAGGTGCCGTAGATGCCCGCGTACCGGCTGAGGTCGGCGTCGGGGTCGTCGTGAAGCTGCGCCGCATAGCGGTCCTCCTGGGCCAGCACGGCGAGCACGTCGCCGGTGGGCTCCAGCGGCGGCTCCTGGAACCAGGTGAGCAGGTCGGATCGCAGGAATCGTTCGTCGTCGTCGGCCACGCCGACGTCGACGGTGGGGCGAGGTGTCGGCGTGCTCATGGTTCACAGGCAACCGGATCCGTGGTGCGCGCGCAATCCATTTCAGCGCTGCGAGGATGGGTGGGTGAGCCACCCACCCGAGACCCCCCCGGCCGGCACCCTTGTGCTGGCGGCGACCCCCATCGGCGACCCGCGCGACGCGGCGCCGCGTCTGGGTGAGGAGCTCGCGGGAGCCGATGTCGTCGCGGCCGAGGACACCCGTCGGCTGCGTCGGCTGCTCGGCGAGCTGGGCGTCGAGCCCAGAGGGCGGGTCGTCAGCTACCACGAGCACAACGAGGCCGCCCGCACTCCCGCGCTGGTCGAGCGGCTGCGCGCCGGGGAGCGGGTCGTCGTCGTCACGGACGCCGGCATGCCGTCGGTGTCGGACCCGGGCTACCGCCTCGTCACGGCAGCGGTCGAGGCGGGGGTGCGGGTGACCTGCGTGCCCGGGCCGAGCGCCGTGCTCATGGCCCTCGCGGTCTCCGGTATGCCGGTCGACCGGTTCTGCTTCGAGGGTTTCCTGCCGCGCAAGCCGAATGAGCGGGCCCGCGGGCTCGCCCAGCTCGCCGACGAGCGGCGCACGATGGTCTTCTTCGAGGCGCCGCACCGCATCGACGCGACGCTCGAGGCCATGGCGCAGGCCTTCGGTGCCGACCGCCCCGCAGCGGTCTGCCGCGAGCTGACGAAGACGTGGGAAGAGGTGCGCCGGGGCGGCCTCGCCGAGCTCGCCACGTGGGCCGCGCTGGGGGTCAAGGGGGAGATCACCGTCGTGGTCGCCGGGGCGCCCGCCCGCGAGAGCACCGTGGCGGAGGTCGTGCCCGGCATCGCCCTGCGGGTCGCTGCCGGCGAACGGCTCAAGGACGTCTGCGCTGACGTCGCGCTCGCGACCGGCCTGTCGAAGAAGGCCCTGTACGACGCCGCGGTGGGCGCCAGGGCTTGACGAGCGGGCCTCAGCCGACGGGCACCGTGGGGCGACCGAGCACCGAGGCGAGGTGGTCGAGGGTGAAGGGCTTGCTGATGTAGCCGTCCATGCCCGCGGCCAGGAACCGCTCGCGGTCGCCGTCGAGTGCGTTGGCCGTGAGCGCCACGATCCTGGGCGGCTCGCTCAGGTGCTCGCGGATCAGCCGCGTGGCCTCGAGCCCGTCGGTGCCGGGCATGTGCACGTCCATGAGCACGACGTCGTACGTCCGGGCCGTCGCGAGCTCGAAGGCCTCCCGCCCGTCGACGGCGACGTCGGGGTTGATGCCGAGCCGGCGCAGCATGTGCAGGGCCACGAGCCGGTTGACCGGGTCGTCCTCCGCCAGCAGCACCCGCAGCTCGGTGTCGAGCCCGACGGGTGCCGACGAGGGCGGAGCGGGCTCGACGGTGCTGACGACGCACCTGCCCACCGGCACGGTGAAGGTGAAGGTCGATCCCACCCCGGGCTCAGAGGTGACGGTCAGCTCTCCGTCCAATTGGGTGGCGACGTGGGTGCAGATCGCTAGGCCGAGCCCGGTGCCGCCGTGGGTGCGGCTGGTCGACGGGTCACCCTGCGAGAAGGGTTCGAAGATGCGCTCGAGACGGTCTGCCGGGATGCCGATCCCGGTGTCGCGGACAGCGAGGCTGAGGAGTCCGAACCGGTGGGCTTCGTGGTCGTCGCTGTCCTCTCGGTCCTCGTGGTCCTCGTATTGCTCCCGGAACGAGACGTCGATGCTCACCTCGCCCGCCGGGGTGAAACGCAGACCGTTTCCCACGAGGTTGATGAGCACCTGGCGCAGCCGGTTGCCGTCGGTGCAGACGAGGGCGGGCACCTCGGGGGCAACCGTGTGCGTGAGCGTGAGGCCCTTCTGCGCGGCCGACGGACGGAGCATCTGCTCCACGTCCTGCAGGATCGTCGTCACGTCGAGAGGTGTGGGAGCGATCGCCACCTTGCCCGAGTCGAGGGCGGAGTAGTCGAGGATGTCGTCGAGCAGGGCCAGGAGCAGCCGACCGGAGTGGTGCGCCGTCGAGGCGTACGGCCGCTGCTCGGCCGGGAGCGGCGTGGCGAGCAGGAGCTCGGTCAGGCCGAGCACCGCGTTGAGGGGGGTGCGGATCTCGTGGCTCATGCTGGCCAGGAAGCTGGCCTTGGCGAGGGCGTTCTCTTCCGCGGCCTCCATGGCCCGGCGCAGGGCGTCGGCGGCCTCGCGGCGGGTCGTGATGTCGGTCTGCACGGCCACGAAGCCGTCGACGCGACCCGCGTCGTCGCGGATGGGTCGCATCTCGAGCTGCACCCAGTAAGGGGAGCCCGCTCGCGTGTAGTTGAGGATCTCGCAGGTGAACCCCTCCTGTGCCGCGAGGCGCTCGCGAATGAAGCCGACCGTCACGGGGTCGGTCCCCGGACCCTGCAGAAGATGGCCCGGTACCGTTCCCACGACGTCGTCGGCCTCCCAGCCGGTGTGTCTGACGAACGCGTCGTTGACCCACTCGGTCAGGCCGTCCGCGTCGGAGACGACGACGAGGTTGTCGGTCGTCTGCAAGGCGATCGCCTGGCGTTGCAGGGTCGAGCGGGCGAGGTCCAGGTCGGCTGCGGCCCGTCGCTTCTGGGCCCCGGCCCGCTGCAGCACCCGTACCATCCCCGCGACCATGGCCACGAACGACAGCAGGGTGGTCAGCTGCCCGAACAGGAGCCAGCGCCTGCCCGAGACGAGCTGTGCCGTCGCCAGGTCGGCGTCCTCGGCCTCGAGCTTGCGACGGTTCTCGGCGTCGGAGACGAGCTGGTTGTAGCCGAGCTCGAGCTCCCCGAGCCGGGAGATGACGTTCTGCCGGGCGACGGCGGTCGGCACTGGGGTGGCGATCACGCTGCGCACCGCCGGCTCGACCGTGCTCTCCCAGGTGTTGGCGAGCGCCCGCGAGCGGCCGAGCAGCGACCCGTCCCAGAGGATCTGACCCTGGTAGCCGAGGGTGCCCTCCTGCACTCGCTGGGCCGTGAGAGCCCGGTGGAGCTCGAGATCGGCGCTGGACGTGCGGTCGGCCGTCAGCGACATCTCGAGGCGCAGGAGCTCCCGCTGCACCTGGGACAGGGTCCGTACGTTGCCGTCGTCGGCGGCCTGGGTGATCTGGGCGTCCGAGCTCAGGGCGATGGTGGAGCGCGCCCCCATGAGGCTGAGCAGCACCGTGAGCACCAGCAGGACCACGGCAGGCACGAGCAGGAAGGCCAGGGTGGGCCAGAAGGGCTCACCGACGGTCTCGCGGACCCCGCGCACCGAGCGGCGCGTCCAGGCGCGCGTCGAGATGCGCATCGTCATCGACCCGACCTACTCGACCACGATGCTGGTGAGCTGCCAGATCCAGCGCGGGTCGTAGACCGCCGGGTCGAGGGTCGCGCCGTCGGTGGGGTAGATGACCCGCACGGGCCCGTAGTGGTCGACCGGCATCCGCTTCCCGTCGACAGTGGTCGCCAGCAGCACGGGGAACGCGGCCGTGTCGGAGACCGGGATGTCGACGGCGAAGTCGTTGACGGCGACGGTATGCAGCCGGGTGGCGCGGTCGGCGCCGACTGCGGCGAGCAGGCGACTGAGCAGGACGCCCCGGAACGTCGCGCGCCGACCCTCGGCCTGCTTGTCCATCGCCGAGTACTCCACGAGGCCCAGCTTCTCCAGCCCCGCCAGGTCGAGGCGCACCGGCCGCGTCACGCCGGACCCGAGGTGACCGCTGACGGTGAGGACGACCGGCCCGGTAGGAGCGGGTAGCGCCTGGCCCGTCGGGACCGTCGACGTGGTCACGACGCGGTAGCCGGCGCCGGCGGCCGAGGCAGTGCCGGAGGCGGCCCCCGACGACGTCAGCCCGCACCCGGTGAGCGTCGAGAGGGCCGTCGCGAGCAGGAGGAGGACGGCGATGCGCACGGCCGTGAGCAGCTGTGACGATCTGGTCGTCGGGGCCGTGGTGGTGCTCATGTCCGAAGGATCGCCGACTCACCTCAGGTGTTGGTCCAGTCAGCCTCAAGATCTGCTCAAGCCACCGACGGGGGCCCCTGTCGGGGGCGGATCATGGTGTCCATGGAGCACACCCAGCGGGCCGTCCTCGACCCGGCGACCCTCGATCGACTGGTGTCCGAGACCGGTGGTGCCGACGTCGGGCGCCAGATCGTCGGGCTCTACCTCGACGAGATGCCGGGCCGGCTGGCAGCCCTGGCCCACGGGGTGGACGGTGGACGTGAGAACCTGCACCGGGTCGCCCACAGCCTCCGCTCGAGCAGCGCCCTTCTCGGCGTCCGCGCCCTCGAGGGTCTCTGCGGGGGGCTGGAGTCCGAGGCGAAGGACGCATCCTCGAACGACGTCGACGAGATGGTCGCCGGGGTGCACGCCTGCGCCGCCGTGAGCACGCTGGCGCTGCGCGAGTGGCTGGCCCGGCTCGGCTGAGCCCGTGACCGCGCCCCCCATGGGTAGCCAGAGAATCACCCCGACCCCGGGGGGTCGAGGTGATTCTCTGGCTACCTGGGGGTCAGGACGGGGACGGCGTCACGACCTGCAGCTGGCCGCCACCGGTGGGGTCGAAGCGGTAGCCGACCCCGCGGACCGTGCGGATGAAGCGCTGGGTGGTGGCGCCCTCGCTGAGCTTGCGTCGCAGGTTGCCGACGTGCACGACGATCACGTGCTCGTCGCCGTGCCACTCGGTACCCCACACGAGGTCCATCAGCTGGGCCCGCTCGAAGGTGCGGCGGGGCTCGCTCGTCAGCAGGTCGAGGATGTCGAACTCGATCTTGGTCAGCTCGACGCTGTGGCCGAGATGGCGCACCTCGCGAGCCGCCGGGTCGACCTCGAGACCGTTGAACGACCGGGTCGGCGTCTGGGCCGGCAGACGCGGCCGGCGCCGCATCGCCTTGATCCGGGCTGCGAGCTCGCGGGCCGAGAAGGGTTTGGTGACGTAGTCGTCCGCGCCCACCGACAGGCCCAGCACACGGTCGAACTCGTCGTTGCGGGCCGTGACCATGACGACGTAGCAGTCCGAGAACGAGCGGATGAGGCGGCACACCTCGAAACCGTCGAGACCGGGCAGCGTCACGTCGAGCAGGACCAGCTCGGGTCGGGTCTCCCGGGCTGCCGACACCCCCCGCTCGCCGTCGACGGCGACGGTGACGTCGAATCCCTCAGACTCGAGCAGGCGTGTGCTCAGGACGGCGAACTCCGGAGAGTCCTCCACCACGAGCGCCCTTTGCGCGGCCATCGCACTCCTTCATCGTGAAGAGTCACCTCCCGAAATGGTAGCGACACAATCGCTCCCGCTTGGCGAATGGACGTCATCCGAAAGGTCAGACCGAGGGACCGGATGGGTGACCACAGTCGCTCGGCCGCGACACGGCGCGAGACGCGCGGACAGGCATACGGGCGATCCAGCCAGCGACGACTGCCGTACGGGGCGGAGCAGCGCAGGCACATCGTGACGGATCGCATACGGTGGCGCAGTGACCAACGCATCGGGCGCCGAGGCGCCGCCTCGGCTGCGTGATCCGGCGCACCTCGTCAGCCCACGGGCGCGGCTGATGTGGGTCACCGAGTCGATCCTGGGTGAGCTGGTGCTGCTGGCCGGACAGGTGGCGTGGTGGATCTTCGACGACACGTCGGACGGCTCCCGCACGCCACACCTGCTGGTCGGTGCGCTGTGGCTGGTGGTCGCCGTCGCGTACTCGGCCGTCATGCCGCAGTGGCGCTACCGGGTGCACCGGTGGGAGACCACACCCACCGCCGTCTACACCCAGCGTGGCTGGCTCTCGCAGGAGCGGCGGATCGCCCCGATCTCACGCATCCAGACGGTCGACCTCTCGCGCGGACCGCTCTCGCAGCTCTTCCGTCTGGCGTCCGTCACGGTCACCACGGCCTCGGCCGCCGGGCCGCTCCGGATCGAGGGCCTCGACGTCGAGGACGCCCGCCGGCTCGTCGACGAGCTCACCGAGGCGACGGTCGCCGAGACCGGCGACGCGACGTGAGCGGCAGCGCGCCGTACGGCGACCCGGCCACGGCGCAGGCGCTGCCGGCGGACCTGCACACGCCGTGGCGCAGGCTCGACCCCCGGATGCTGCTCATCCACCCCGTGCAGGAGGTCATCCGCTTCCTGCCCGCGCTGGTCGGGGCGGTGATCGTCGGGCAGAGCCAGGACTCCGGGGGGCAGTGGTTCGAGCTCGCGGTGCTCGCGGTCGCGGTGGGCGTCGGCGTGCTGCGGTGGGCCACGACCCGCTTCCGCATCGAGGCCGACCAGATCGAGCTGCGCAAGGGGCTGGTCACAAAGCAGCTGATCGCCACTCCCGCAGACCGGGTGCGCACGGTCGACGTCACCGCCCCGATCTTCCACCGCCTCCTCGGGCTCGCGAGGGTCGAGATCGGCACGGCTGGCACCTCCCGGGAGCGGCTGGTGCTCGACGCGCTGCCGCTGGCGCAGGCGCGGCGGATGCGCGAGGAGCTCATCCACCGTCGCAAGGTCGGCGTGACGGGTGACCTGCCGGCGCCGGTCGGTGCGCCCGTGGCCGACCTGCCGCCCCCACTAAACCCGGCCGGTGAGCAGGTCGGTGAGCAGGTCGGGGAGCAGGGAGGGACGGAGACCCAGCTGCTGCGGTTCGACCCGCGGTGGATGCTCTTTGCCCCGCTGACCCTCACCGGGGTCTTCTCGGCCCTGGCCATCTTCAGCTTCGCCAACCAGTTCGTCCAGCGCTATCTCGAGCGCACCGACCTCGGCGGCACCGTCGACACCCTGGGGCAGCACCCGATCTGGCTCGACGTCGCGGCCGGGGTGGTCGGTCTCGTGGTGCTCGTGTCGGCCCTCGCCGTCATCGGCTACGCCCTGCAGTTCTGGGGGTTCCGGCTGACCCGTCACAGCGGGGGCACCCTGCACGTCACCCGCGGCCTGATCACCACTCGCGAGACCAGCATCGAGGAGAGGCGTCTGCGCGGGGTCGAGCTCGGGCAGCCCCTCGGCCTGCGGGTGGCCCACGGCGCCCGCCTGCAGGCCATCACCACCGGCCTGTCGCGCAAGGAGAGGGACCGGGGCAGCTCGTGGCTCGCCCCCCCGGCTCCGCGGGCGGTGGTCGATGCGGTGGCGGCGCAGGTGGTGGATGACCGCGAGGCGCTGACGGCTGAGCTGACTCCGCACGGCCCGGTGGCGCGTCGGCGACGGTGGACCCGCGCGCTCTGGCCGGCGCTGCTCGTCGGGGCCGCCGGCTGGGGCCTCGTCGTCTGGCTCGACCTGCCGATCTGGGTCGGTCTGGTGGCGACGCTCCCCCTGCTCACCGTGCCGCCACTGGCGAACGACCGGTACGCCGGGCTCGGCCACCACCTCTCGGCTCATCACCTCGTGGTGCAGCAGGGCACGTTCGTGCGCCGCCGCGACGTCCTGGCCCGCGATGGGGTGATCGGCTGGCGGGTGCACCAGTCCTTCTTCCAGCGGCGGGTGGGGCTGGCCCACGTGCTCGCGACGACGGCCGCCGGGAAGCAGAGCTACACGGCATACGACGTGCCGCTCGACGCCGGGGTCGCGCTGGCGCTGGCGGTCGACCCCGAGCTGCTGGGGCCGTTCCTCGCGCGGGCCTCGGGCGAGCGGGAGGAGAAGCCGCTGGACCCGACACCTAGGATCGGGGCATGAGCAAGGTCCTGTCCGCCGTCGCCTGGCCCTACGCCAACGGCCCGCGCCACATCGGTCACGTCGCCGGTTTCGGTGTGCCCTCCGACGTCTTCAGCCGGTACATGCGGATGGCCGGACACGACGTGCTCATGGTGTCGGGTACCGACGAGCACGGCACGCCGATCCTCGTCGCCGCGGACGAGCAGGGTGTGACCGCCCGCGAGCTCGCCGACCGCTACAACAGGGTCATCGTCGAGGACCTCACGGGGCTGGGCCTGGCCTATGACCTCTTCACGCGGACGACGACCCGCAACCACTACGCGGTCGCTCAGGAGCTCTTCACGGGCGACTGGCGCAACGGCTACATGCTCGAGCAGACCGACCTCGTCGCGATCAGCCCGTCGACGGGACGCACGCTGCCCGACCGCTACATCGAGGGCACCTGCTACATCTGCGGGTACGGCCAGGCCCGGGGTGACCAGTGCGACAACTGCGGCAACCAGATCGAGCCGTCGCGGCTGATCGAGCCGCGGTCGAGGATCAACGGCGAGACGCCGCAGTTCCGCGAGACCCAGCACTTCTTCCTCGACCTCCCTGCACTCGCCGGGGCCATCGGCGAGTGGCTGGCCGAGCGCGAGGCCAACGGCACCTGGCGCCCGTCGGTCCTCAACTTCAGCAAGAACCTCTTGGGTGACGTGCGGCCACGAGCGATGACGCGTGACCTCGACTGGGGCATCCCGGTGCCGATCGCCGGGTGGGTCGAGCAGCCCAACAAGCGGTTCTACGTGTGGTTCGACGCCGTGGTGGGGTATCTGTCGGCGTCGGTCGAGTGGGCGCGGCGCACCGGCGACGCCGAGCGCTGGCGCGAGTGGTGGAACGACCCCGACGCGCAGTCGTTCTACTTCCAGGGCAAGGACAACATCACCTTCCACACGCAGGTGTGGCCGGCCGAGCTACTGGCCTACGCCGGCAAGGGCGACAAGGGTGGTGAGCCCGGCATCTTCGGAGTGCTCAACCTGCCGACCGAGGTCGTCGCGTCGCAGTACCTCACGATGGGCACCGAGCAGTTCTCCTCCTCACGCGGGCACGTGGTGCTGGTGCGCGACGTGCTGGCCGACTACGGTCCCGACCCCCTGCGCTACTTCATCTGCGCGGCCGGCCCGGAGACCCAGGACGCAGAGTTCACCTGGACCGCGTTCGTGCAGCGCAACAACAGCGAGCTCGTCGCCGGGTGGGGCAACCTCGTCAACCGCACCGCGACGATGATCCACAAGTCGTACGGCGAGATCCCGGCTGCTGGTCCCTTGGAGCCGGTCGATGACGAGCTGCTCGCCGCGGTGCGCGACGGCTTCGCGGTCGTGGGGGGGCTGCTCGAGCGGCAGCGGGTGCGTTCGGCCATCGCCGAGGTGATGCGGCTGGTGGGTGAGGCCAACGCCTACGTCTCGAGGACGGAGCCGTTCCGGCTCAAGGGTGACGACCAGCGGGAGCGCCTCGGTACCGTGTTGCACGTGCTGGCGCAGGCTGTGAGCGACCTCAACACGATGATCTCGCCCTTCCTGCCCCACTCCTCCAACGCGATCCACCGGGTGCTGGGTGGTGAGGGCGACCTCGTGCCGATGCCACGCATCGACGAGGTCGACGACCTCGACGGGGGGCCGGGGTATCCCGTCATCACCGGTGACTACTCGGCCACGCCGGTCTGGGGGCCCCGCGACGTCGTCGTGGGGACGGCGATCGGCAAGCCGAGCCCCGTGTTCCGCAAGTTCGACCTGCCTGACGAGGGAGGGCCGGCGGGCGCACCTGCGGCAGGCGCGGCGGCCGCGGCGGGCGCGGCGGTGGAGGCGGCGGAGGGGGCTGGCGCATGAGCCCGCAGCCGTCGTCGCGCACACCACCGGGGGAGCGTCCGGCGGCTCCTGACCGCCTGCCGATCGCCGTCGTCGACAACCACTGCCACCTCGACATCGACCGCGACGGGTCGCCCGGCCTGGGTGTCACGCAGGCGTTGGCCGCGGCTGCGGCGGTCGGGGTCGACCGGGTCGTGCAGATCGGGTGCGAGGTGGAGTCGGCGCGCTGGACGGTGAAGGTCGTCGACGAGCACCCTTCTCTGCTCGGTGGGGTCGCATTGCACCCCAACGAGATTCCCGGACTGGCGGTATCGGGAGAGCTGGCGGGGCAGCTGGCCGAGATCGAGCAGCTGGCCCAGCACCCCCGGGTGCGGGTGATCGGCGAGACCGGGCTCGACTACTTCCGCACCGGGACAGAGGGAGTGCCGGCCCAGCAGGACGCGTTCCGCTGGCACATCGACCTGGCCAAGCGCACGGGCAAGGCGCTGCAGATCCACGACCGCGATGCCCACGAGGACGTGCTGCGGATCCTTTCCGAGGAAGGTGTCCCCGACCGGACTGTGCTGCACTGCTTCTCGGGCGACCTCTCGATGGCGCGACGGGCCGTGGAGCTGGGGCTGATGCTGTCCTTCTCGGGCACGGTGACCTTCAAGAACGGGCACCGGTTGCGCGACGCACTGGCCGTGACGCCGCTCACGCACCTGCTGGTGGAGACCGACGCGCCGTACCTCACTCCGCACCCCTACCGGGGGGCGACCAACGCGTCGTACCTCGTGCCCCTGACCGTGCGGTCGATGGCGGGGACGCTCAACACCGACGTGCCGACGCTCTGTGCGGCACTGTCGGCAAACAGCGAGCGGGTCTACGGGCCCTGGTCCTGACGTCAGCCCCTTCGGGTCCGCGCCGCTTGAGGGGGCGTGACGGCGTGGGCGGCACAGGTGGGAGCCATCACGTGCGTCACATTGGTCACGCAGACCACACGAAGCACACTGGTCACGCAACGAACCTCTTCCCCGTTATCGAAACTTGACCTTTCCTTGTCCTCTCAGGGACAGTGAGCGGCGACGGCCGGCGGCGACACCACGGGCCGGGCAGTGAAGAGCACAGATTCCGGGGCGTGCGCCAAGGTCGGCGACGCCCCTGACCCGTGCCCGGAACTGGTCCGGACCGTGCCTCGTACCCGGGCCTACCCATCATCGGAGCAGTGTGATCTCACGTCCCGTTCGCCATCTCGCCCAGGCTGGTGTCTTGGCCGCTGTGGTCGGCGGCGCCTTCGGCATCGCCCACCTCGACAAGGCCGTGGCCCTGTCGGTCGACGGACGCACCGAGTCGGTGCACGTCATGGGCAGCACCGTCGCTGACCTGCTGAGCAAGAAGGGGATCTCGATCGGTGCCCACGACACCGTCGTGCCGGCTGCCGACCAGCCGCTGGACGACGGCGAGACGGTGGTCGTGCGCTACGGCCGCAAGCTCACGGTCACCCTCGACGGCAGGACGCGCGACTACTGGACGACCGCGACGAGCGTCTCCGACGCGCTCGCGCAGGTGGGCCTGCGAGCCGACTCGGCCGCCCTGCTGTCGGTCAGCCGTGACCAGCCCCTCGGCCGCTCCGGTCTGGCCATGTCGATCGCCAGCGCCCACACGGTCACGCTGGTCGTCGACGGCAAGAAGGTGGCCAGGACCACGACCGTCACCACCGTCGGCCAGCTCCTCGCCCTCATGGGGGTCAGGCTGCGCGGCAGCGACCAGGTCAGGCCGGCCGCGTCGACCCTGCTCACGAACGGGCTGGCCGTCACCGTCTCCCGTGTCGTGGGCAGGAGCGCCACCAGCGTCGAGCAGGTGGGCTTCACGACCGAGCGCAGGAACGACGCCTCGCTCACCGTCGGGACGACGAGGATCACGAGCGCGGGTAGCGTCGGCGAGCGCACGACCACGTGGCAGGAGACCTGGGTCGACGGCAAGCTCGCCAAGCGGGTGCAGGTCAGGTCGGCGGTGACCAGGGCGCCGCAGACCCAGGTCGTCGCCGTCGGCACCAGGCCCGTTCCCGTCGTGGCCGCTCCACCGCGCGTCGCGGTTCCACCGCGGGTCGCGGTCTCACCGCGGGTCGTGGCCCCGAGCGCCCCCGCGCCGACACCTCCCGCCAGCCCGGTCTCCACCGCTGGCCTCAACCTCGCCAACGCGGCGATGTGGGACCGTATCGCGAACTGCGAGTCGACCGGCAACTGGCACATCAACTCCGGCAACGGCTACTACGGCGGCCTGCAGTTCGCCACGGCCTCGTGGCTGGCCAACGGTGGTGGCGCCTTCGCCCCGCGCGCCGACCTCGCCTCGCGCGAGCAGCAGATCACCGTCGCCAACCACTACTTCGCCACGGCCGGGCTCGGCCCGTGGGGTTGCGCCGGAGCCGCCTGACCGGCCCCGGCGGCCCCGGCGGCCCCCGGCCTGCCGGGGCTCCGCACGGGCCCTAGGGTCGTGGCCATGCCCGCCGACGACCAGCCGCCCGCCCCACCGGCGCTCCTGACTGCCTCGGCGGTGCGTGACCTCGCTACCCGGCACGGCATCCGCCCCACGAAGCAGTGGGGGCAGAACTTCGTCGTCGACGCCAACACCGTGCGTCGCATCGTGCGGCTCGCCGGGGTCGGTGCGGAGGACGTCGTCGTCGAGGTCGGCCCGGGGCTGGGCTCGCTCACCCTGGCCCTGCTGCCCGTGGTGCGCGCGGTGGTGGCCGTCGAGATCGACCCGACCCTCGCGGCCGCGCTCCCGGGCACGGTGGGGGCGGTGCAGCCGGAGCACTCGGAGCGACTCACCGTCGTGCAGGCCGACGCGATGAGTGTCACCTCGCTCGACCCGGCCCCGACTGCCCTCGTGGCCAACCTGCCCTACAACGTCTCGGTCCCCGTCGTGCTCTCCTTCCTCGAACGTTTCCCGAGCATCGACCGGGTTCTGGTGATGGTGCAGCTCGAGGTCGCCGAGCGGCTCGCCGCGCCGCCGGGCAACAAGACGTACGGCGTGCCGAGCCTCAAGGCGGCCTGGTGGGCCTCCGTACGGCTGGCGGGCACGGTGCCCCGCAGCGTCTTCTGGCCTGTGCCCAACGTCGACTCGGGGCTGGTGTCTCTGGTCCGGCGCGAGCCGCCGACGACGAGCGCCTCCCGCGCCGAGGTGTTCGCCGCAGTCGACGCTGCCTTCGCGCAGCGTCGCAAGACCCTGCGAGCCGCCCTCGCCGGGTGGGCCGGCTCGGCCGAGCGGGCCGAGGCCGCCCTGCGCGCCTCCGGAATCGACCCGCGCACCCGCGGGGAGCAGCTCGACATCACCGCCTTCGCCGCCCTGGCGGCCGCGCGGCGCGAGCTCCCGCCGCCCGGTTAGGGTGGCGAGGTGACCTCAGCCTTCTCGGTGGACCCTTCCGTGACCGTCCGCGTCCCGGCCAAGGTCAACCTCGAGCTGGGGGTGGGCCCGCGCCGCGAGGACGGCTACCACGGGCTGTCAACCGTCTTCATGGCCGTGGGCCTGCACGACGAGGTCACCGCCTCGGTCAGCGACGACTGGCAGGTCGAGGTCACCGGGCCGTATGCCGCCCACGTGCCCACC
>Ga0123337_10003587_pt1 | contig 16456 bp, 15 predicted proteins | sample frozenSSSSmetaG_FD_89792 | JGI IMG/M metagenome (GOLD analysis project Ga0123337, IMG submission 89792) | Glacier valley bacterial and archeal communities from Borup Fiord, Nunavut, Canada, to study Microbial Dark Matter (Phase II) -... | ecosystem: Environmental > Aquatic > Freshwater > Ice >... | reverse complement strand
GCGAGGCCGAGATCGTTGTGGCAGTGCGTGGACCAGATGACATCCCGCGCGCCGGGTGTATGCGCGACCAGATAGGCGATCAGGTCCCCATATTCTTCGGGCGACATATAGCCGACCGTATCCGGGATGTTGAGCGTCGTCGCGCCCTGTTCGATAGCGACGCGGCAAGCCAGCGCCACGAATGCGGGTTCGGAGCGCCCGGCATCCATGGGACTATATTCGACATCGGCGCAGAGCGAGCGTGCGTGCCGCACCATCTCCTGAATACGGTCGAGGGCGGTCTCGCGGTCGATGTTGAACTGATATTTGAGGTGAATATCGGAGGTGGAAAGGAACGTGTGAATGCGCGGCTTGGCGGCATATTGCACAGCCTGCCATGCCTTTTCAATATCGGTTTTGACGGTGCGGGCGAGGCCGCAGATCACGGGACCGTCAGCCTTGCCGACTTCCTGCGCAATGCGCTTCACAGCTTCCAGATCATCCGGCGAGGCGGCTGGGAACCCGGCTTCGATGATGTCCACGCCCATCGCGGCGAGGTGGCGCGCGATTTCGAGCTTTTCCGCGCTGGTCAGTGATGCACCGGGAGACTGCTCACCGTCGCGCAGCGTCGTATCGAAGACGCGGACATGATTTTCAGGGGGGATGTTCATTTCTGTCATTCCGCTTTCCTCTTTTTTCTTTTCAAGACCGACCAGAACTCACCTAATTCCATTTTGAAACTAGGCAACGCATCACCACCATCAAGAACCCCGTCGCTCTCAAGAATGGTATATGTGTTGTCGGGACGATACACCCAAATATCTTCTCTCTGGAGATACATAATCCATACCAGACGTGAGCCGCCTTTTAGATAGAGTTTGATTTTGGCCGCCAAATCTTCTTCGGAATTGCTCGGCGAGACGATTTCAACAGCAATATCGGGTGCGTTTGACGGATATGTATTGTCATCGAAGCCGGGAAAGCGCTCGTCCGAAAAGTAGGCCAAATCGGGGGTAATGTAGCTACTTCCCATTTCACCTAGCGGTTTGAGATCCGCTTCGCTGTAAACGAGTGGTAAACCCAGAGGGATGAGAAAATCGTTGAGATAATGACCAAGCAGCAATGCGGCCTTGTTGTGTATCGGCTTCGGTGATGGCGCTTCGACTACCCTCCCCTCAATCAGTTCGTAGCGCGGCCACTTGCCGGGGATTTGCTCGACCAGCATTTCAAACGTCGCGAGGTCCATCCGCGCGGCATGTTCCAGTTTTGGCGTCTCAACGACTGGTGCATTCATAGCTTGTTTCCTTATTCTGCCCGCTCGACTCGTTCCCAGAATGTCGCTAGATCAAGCTGAAAACCGGGCAACACGTCGCTGCCATCCAGCACACCCTGTCCATCAAGAATGAGGTAGGTTCCATCGGCTCGATAAATGTAAATCTGTCGCGCTTTGGGGTAGATGACCCAAACGAGGCGCGAGCCACCTTTCAAGTAATCGCTCACCTTGAAGGCAATTTCTTTGCCTGGGGAGTCGATCTCAACTACTATATCTGGTGAGCCGACACCGTAATAGCGCCGTCCATCTGTACGCTTCGGAAAGCGAGCAAACGAGAAGTACGCTATATCCGCAATGAAGTAATTGTTTTTGCTCTCCCCAAGTGCCTTCACACCTACTTCATAATACGCGATCCCAATTGGGTTATCACCCAGGTAACGGCCTAAATATTCGATCAGGAATGAACCGGAAATATTATGATCATGTTCAGGCGGTGGCAATTCAACGACAACTCCATTGTGCAGTTCGTAGCGCGGCCACTCTTCAAGCATCGCATTATAGACTTCCTCGAACGTCGCGAGGTCCATCCGCGCGCCATGTTCCAGTTTGACGGGTACAGCCGCTTGTATATTCATGCTGGTCTACTCCTCGCTTCCTTCATCGACAGTATTCCAAAATTCCTTCAAATCGAGTCGGAAATCAGGCAGTACGTTACCACCATCGAGCGTCCCATCCGGTTCTAAAATGGCATATGTACCGTCCGCACGGTAGACCGCAACCTTCCTGATAGTCGAGTAAACGACCCAGACAAGCTGTGTGCCGCCCCGGATGTAGGTTTGTGCTTTCGCGACGATTCCTTCTTCGCTGTTACTCGGCGAAAAGACCTCAATAGCAATGTCCGGTGCGCCTATCGGGTTCCCTTTATGCTTGATCAGCGGGTAGCGTGTCTTGGAAAAATAGGAAACAGCAGGGATGAGATACGTATTTTCGGAGTAGCCGATTGGCTTCAATCCAGCTTCGGATGAGGCTGCACGCTCTTTTCGCGGCATCAAATACATATTGAGAAAGAAGACGAGTACACTGGCGATTTGACTATGCCCAAAATTTGGTAGAGTCACCTCTACAACCTCTCCGTTGAACAGTTCAAAGCGCGGCCACTTGCCGGGGATTTGCTCGACCAGCATTTCAAACGTCGCGAGGTCCATCCGCGCGCCATGTTCCAGTTTGACGGGTACAGCCGCTTGTATATCCATTCTGCACCTCTCAAATGGGCCGGATGACTCCGGCCCCTACAGCCAGCGTTAGTTAGCCTTGCGAAACGTTACCCTTGTCGTCTACCAGCTTCGGCTTGACGAATGGCATCATGTGGCGCAGCTTCGCGCCTACGTCCTCGATAGACAGCGCGCGTTCTTCCGTGCGTGCGCCTGTGAACCAGGGACGCCCGTTCTTGTTCTCCGCGATCCAGTTCTCCGCGAATGTACCATCCTGAATATCGGTCAGCATCGCGCGCATTTCGGCCTTTGTCGCATCGTTGATGACGCGCGCCCCGCCCAGATAGCCACCCGCTTCCGCAGTATCGGAAACGACGTGCCACATATAGGACAAACCGCCCTGATACATCAGGTCCACGATCAGCTTGAGTTCGTGCATACACTCGAAGTACGCGATTTCCGGCTGATAGCCCGCATTCACCAGCGTCTCGAACCCGGCATTCACCAGCGCGGAGACACCACCACAGAGGACCGCCTGTTCACCGAAGAGGTCCGTCTCCGTCTCTTCGGTGAAGGTCGTCTCGATCACACCCGCGCGCGTCCCGCCGATGCCACACGCATAGGCCAGCGCAAGCGCTTTGGCGTGACCGCTGATGTCTTGCTCGACCGCGATGATACAGGGCGTCCCACCGCCTTCGGTGAATACCTCGCGCACTCGGATACCCGGCGCTTTGGGTGCGATCATCGACACATCGACGAAGGGCGGCGGCTTGATTTGCCCGAACCGGATATTGAAGCCGTGCGCGAACATCAGCGTATCACCGGCTTGCAGGTACGGCGCAATCTCGCTCGCGTAGACTTCGGCCTGCTTCGTATCCGGGATCAGGATCATTACGATGTCACCCGCTTTGGCAGCGTCGGCAACGCTCAATACTTTGAGGCCATCCGCTTTGGCTGCTACGGCGCTCTTGCTGCCCTCGTACAGGCCGATAACCACTTCCACACCGCTGTCACGCAGGTTAAGCGCGTGCGCGTGACCCTGCGCACCATAACCGATGATCGCGACCGTCTTCCCATTCAGGAGAGAGAGGTCCGCGTCCTTGTCATAATAGATGGTTGCCATGAAACGTTTGCTCCTTGAAAACAGATGCACGGGCAGCACTGCTCAATTTGGCCGCCCGCTTGCGCGCCCTATGATAACGCAGCGCTACACGGCTGCGAAATCGGTGGCGAGGATGTATTCGCCGCGGCCCATCGAAACGACCCCGGTGCGGACCACTTCGATCACTTCATATGGATCAAGCGCCGTAATGAACGCTTCGACATCCTCCTCCGTGTCGCTCATTTCCACGATGATCTTGTCGCCCGTCACGTCGATGATACGCGCGCCGTGCTTGTAGCAAATTGCGGAGACGCCGTCCGCGACCCGGATTTTGATCAGCGCGAGGTCGCGGCTGAGGAGCGGTTGGTCGCTTACATCCATCACTTTGATCACGTTGATCAGCTTGTACAGGTTGCCTTCGACCTGCGCGGTATTGGTCACGGCGCTATCCATGACGATGGTCATACGCGAGATGGCGGGGTTGTCTGTGCGCCCGACGGTCAGACTGTCGATATTGTAATTGCGGCGGCGAAACAGGCTGACCACCCGGTTCAGCACGCCCGGCTCGTTTTCAACGAGTGCGACGAGGGTACGTTTCATGAGGTTTGCTCCTTTTGGGTATAGACCAGTGCCGCATAGTTGTCAACCATGAACCACGAGTGAAAAACTGTCGCGACGTATATATCGGAACCCTCCGGTTGTTCGCAAATCGCGAGCCGCCCGGCGTCAAAGTATTCATACTTCGGCTCGGAAAAGCGCGTGTCCTTGAAAAATATAGTCAGAGCTTGCAAATCTACGCTTACGATACAGCGTATCAGCGAGACGAATTCAAATGGGTCTTCGCCCTCGTCGGTCGAGATTGGCAGAAGTACGTGAAATCCGTTTGCTTCCCAGAGTGGCATATCCGGGTAGTATTTCAGAAATGACGCCCACTCTTCGGGTCCTTCATGCTTTTCCAAACTCTGGTCGTAACGCATTTTTTTGATGCGCTCGACATCGATCTGTGGAAGATCACTGACTCGCATGTTCCCTCCTGATTGCTTCTTCGAGAAGTCCACTGGTATTCGCAGTCAATTATATATTCTGCGTTTAATCCTCGAAGAACGCGCGGATCGCGCTCTCGAAACCGGGAAGTACGCTTCCGACTATAAGGTTTTCATCACCGAAGACAATTTCGGCGTGACGCTTATCCGGGAAAACATAGACGTTGCGAGTCACCGGGAAGACTAGCCAGACCATCCGCACGCCGAACGCAAACCACTCCTGTACCTTCCCATCCATCTCGTCGGCAGAGTTGCCGGGAGAGATCACCTCGACAATCAGATCGGGTGGGACGCGCATGTAGAATTCCGAGTCGCGGTTGCGTGGTATAGCATCCGTGTAGAAAGTGAGCGACACATCCGGCTTGCGGACAGTGAGATCATCACGGCGCGTATAGAAGGCACTACTCGACTCACTGACGCGAGCAACGCGACTGACCTGAAAGCTGTACTGCTTGAGCATGTAAGTAATACGAGCTGCAATGACTCCGTGTTCGTTGTCTGTTCTGGCGCGCGGCACAAGTTCCCCCTCGATCAGTTCATACGACTCGCCCGTCTCCCAATTGTCCAGTTCAAGAAAGGGTTCGGCTTCTTCGATTACCTGCTCCAGTGGCCTTTCAATTACAGCATCCGACATCGTGATCGCTCCTCTACCGGGCGGGCTTGTGACCCGCCCCACTGTTGAACTTTAATGTGCGTCCGACCAATCCTGGCTCTCCATTGGGCGGCGGATCATCTCGTGCAGGTCCGCGCCTGCGGGGACCATCGGATACACGATGTCCGCTTTCTCGACCCGGAACTCGACGATCACCGGACCGTCGATACTGTTCGCCTTTTCGACCGCCGCCGGGATGTCTTCGCGCCGCGTGACGCGAATGCCCACAATGCCATACGCATCGGCCAATTTGATGAAGTCAGGACTGAGCATCGGCGTCTGGTTGTAGCGCTCCTCGTGAAACAATTCCTGCCATTGGCGAACCATGCCCAGATAGGAATTGTTGATGATCGCGACCTTCACGGCGACCTTTTCCTGCACTGCCGTCGCGAGTTCGGGCAGCGTCATCTGGAAGCCGCCGTCACCGACAATCGCCCATACCGATTGGTCGGGCAGCGCCATCTTCGCGCCAATCGCGGCAGGCAGGCCGAAACCCATCGTGCCGAGACCGCCCGACGTGATCAGGGTACGAGGGCGGTCGTGCGTATAATATTGTGCTTCCCACATCTGATGCTGGCCGACATCGGTAACGATGATCGCGTCGCCCTTGGTCGCCGACCACAAATCACGGATTGCGACCGCCGCGTAGAGTTTGTTCGGGTCCTGCACCTGATTTACGATGTCGCGCTGGTCGGTATCTTCTTGAATATCGCGAATTTCAGCCATCCACTCCTTATGATAGAGCGGCTCCATGTCCGGCAGAAACTGGCCGAGGACGGTTTTCAGGTCGCCCGCAATCCCGACATCGACGCGCACGTTCTTATTGATCTCGCTGGCATCAATATCGACGTGGATTTTGCGCGAATTGGGCGAATAAGTCTTGAGGTTGCCCGTCACGCGGTCGTCGAAGCGCATCCCGAAGGCAAGCAGCAAGTCCGCGCGCTGAATGGCGTGGTTGGCCGCCGCAGCGCCGTGCATCCCCATCATGCCGAGGACAAGCGGGTGGCTCTCCGGCATCGCGCCCTTGCCGAGCAGCGTCAGCGCGACCGGGATTTGCGCCCGCTCCGCAAATTCGAGCAATTCACGCTCCGCGTTGCTCATGTTGACACCATGCCCGGCAAGGATCAGCGGCTTCTTCGCAGCGCGCAGCAGCTCCAACGCGCGTTCGATCTGCTCTTCGGCAGCGTAGGACGGCGGCTGGTAGCCGGGCAGCCGGATCGCACCTTCCGGATAGATGAATTCCGTCTTCTCGTTCTGGATGCTCTTCGGAATATCCACGAGGACCGGACCGGGACGCCCGGTGCGCGCAATGTGGAACGCCTTACGGATCGTGTAGGCCAGCTTTTTAACGTCCGTCACGAGGAAGTTGTGCTTGGTGATCGGGATCGTGATCCCGGTGATGTCGCATTCCTGAAACGCATCGGAGCCGATCACAGGGAGCGGAACCTGCCCGGTGATGCACACGACGGGCGACGAATCCATCATCGCGGTTGCAATCCCCGTAACCATATTGGTCGCGCCCGGTCCGCTGGTCGCCATCGCAACCCCGACGCGCCCCGTCGCGCGGGCATACCCATCGGCCATATGTGTCGCGCCCTGTTCGTGGCGCGTAAGGACGTGGTGAACGCGGTCGGCATACTTGCTATGCGCGTCGTAGGTCGGCAGGATCGCGCCGCCCGGATACCCGAAGACGATGTTCACCCCTTCGCGGATCAGGCATTCCCAAATGATTTCTGCGCCAGTTAACAGCATGGTTTTTCTGTCTCCTCAGATACGGGTTTGATCTGCGATTGAAACGGTACGTTCGGTTTCCACGTCTCCGCTGTGGAGCGTGCCTTTCGGTTCGATCAGGATGATTTGCACTTCTTCGGGTGCGATGGGCAGGTGTTCCACGCCCTTCGGCACGACGAGGAGTTCACCCTCTGCAATCCACACTTCACGGTCGCGGAACTTCATCAGTAAGCGACCTTTCACGACGATGAATAGTTCGTCTTCATGCTCGTGTTGATGCCAGACGAACTCGCCTTGTAGCTTCGCGAGTTTGATGTACGAGTCGTTCAGGTCGGCAACGACTTTCGGACTCCACGTCTCATTGAACATCGCGAATTTCTGCGCCAGGTTGATTTTGTCGGTCATAGCGTTCAGTCTCCCGCGACGGGCTGCTGCACGTTGACGGGGGTCAGCCAGCCCCATTGATCCTCAACCTTGCCGGAAGTGATCCCGAAGAACATGTCCTGTACCTGCTCGGTGATCGGTCCGCGTGAGCCGCGCCCGATAATCATGCGGTCCACGCTGCGGATCGGCGTGATCTCGGCGGCGGTCCCGGTGAAGAAAAGCTCATCTGCGATGGTGAGCAGATCGCGCGTGAAGGATTGCTCGCGTACCTCGTAGCCGAGATGTTTGAGGATCGTCATCGCGCAGTCGCGAGTGATCCCATTCAGGATCGAAGATGCGGCGGGCGGCGTATAAACCACCCCGTCGAGGACGACGAAGATATTTTCGCCGCTGCCCTCGCTGACGTTGCCGTTGATGTCGAGCGTGATTGCCTCCGTGAAGCCGTTGTCGTGCGCTTCCATCGCGATGAACTGGCTGTTCACGTATTGCCCGCCGATCTTGCCGAGCGCCGCGCCCGTACCGGGAGCCATGCGCCGCCACGAACTGACCTGCACATCGACGCCCTGCTCGATGGCTTCCGCACCGAGGTAGCGCCCCCACGCCAGCGACATGATCGCGACCTGTGTCGGACACTTGCGCCCATCGACGCCGAACTGTTCCGAACCGCGGAAGATAATCGGGCGAATGTAGCACGATGCCTGCCCGTTGCGCGCTACGGTTTCAAGCGTCGCCTGCCGTAATTCCTCAAAGCTGTAGGAAACCTCGATGCGCGCCATCTTCGCGCTGTTCAACAGACGACGCATATGCGGATCGAGCCGGAAAATCGCGGAGCCGTTGGTTGTCTCGTAGGTGCGGATGCCCTCGAAGACGCTGGAGCCATAGTGCAGTGTGTGCGCCGAGACATGAACCGTCGCCTCTTCCCAGCGCACGAATTTGCCATCGAACCAGATATACGGACTATTGTTTTTGAACGCCATGTACGATTCTCCTGTGGATTCTGACAACAAAAAAGCCGCCTGTGGTAGAGGCGGCTTGCTGTTTCATCTTGCTTGCGTTGTGGCTACTTTATCCGTTCGCCATCCCGCGTGCAGCGCCGTCCCGACCCTGCTTCTCGTCCCCAATAATAAGGACGAGGCCGATAAGAAGGAGGACTACTACGACGATGACGCGGACAGAAGCGAACACTGGAATGATCCTGTAAGCTGGTAGCACGTAACGCAAAGACTATAACGCGATTTTTCAAAAGCCGTCAAGAGGCAAACTGCACAATGCTTTTCAGGCGGTATGTACAATTCTGATGTTCGCAATCCTTCCGACCCGAAAAACTGATCCTATCAACCTGTAACTTTGCCTGTCACTCATGCTTATAGCCTGCTTGCCCATAACTTTAAATAGTGCTAGAGTGCCATATATCCAGCATGTCAGGAGACGTATCATGCGCCGTGAACGTATCTTTGCCCAAAGCGCGGCACTTACACCGCCAATGCAGGACTCCACGCCCGCCCGCCGCAACCGTCACAGCGACGATGAAGAGGAAGCGCAAGCATTAAGTGTGGATACCTCTCCAGCGGGCCGCATCCTCACGATGCAGCAGACTGTCGGTAATGATGCGGTGCGCCGTTTCCTGACAAACCCGGACGGGACCAAAACATTCGAGTCGCCGGAATTTCAGGGCGAAGGCACGCTCGAAGCAGTCCTCAATGGTAAACGCAAACTGCACACGGGGGATAAGGGTCCCGCTGTCGAGAAGGTGCAAACTGCGCTCATGAATGATGGCGAACAGCTTCCGCAGTTCGGCGCGGATGGCAGCTATGGCGGCGAAACCAGCACCGCGGTCAAGCAGTTCAAGGTGAAACACAGTCTTGGTTCGGAGCAATTCGGGGATGTCGGTACAGGTACGATAGGCAAGCTGGATGAACTTGGCTCCAGAGTGGGACCCCCGAAAGTCGATCCACCCAATGTCAAGCCGGAAGACAAGATAGACCCCATCCTCGAACTGTTCATGGACCAGACCATGACCAATTACACTCGCCTCTTGCGGGAACAGGTCAACGGCCTTGTTTCACTCGAACGTGATTTGAGCGGTCCCGAAACAAAAGATACCAACCTGCTCACCGATCTTGCAAAGAGTGCCTTGCTGTCGGGTATTCAGTTCTTATTGCCGCCGGGCAGCGGTTTGATCTTCAAAACGGTGGTGGGGGAGTTGTCCAAAACAGCGTTAGGCAAGGTTGCCCAGGATTTCATCGTAAAAGAGGTTGTGACGCCGGTATTCTCTGCGATTGAGGGTAAAGCAAAGAAAACGGTCAACGATTTAGGAGACCCCAGTTCGGCGCAAGGTGCAGGCCAGGCCGCCCTTCAGGTCTTTATGGATACTCAGCGCAATGCGCTCTTCGATGCAACACTGGATGCACAACAATCCGTCAGTTTCGCGAAGACCAATCTGCGCAAAGGGTTGGACAGTGACGACAAAACCCGATTTGGCGAACCCGGCGATCCGCGTGTTGAACGTCAGGCAGGGTTGAACAGCACACTTGTGTCAACCTTTGCGGATGCCAAACAGCAGCAGATTGACCGCACTACAAAAGACTGGGTGGTTTATCAGGCACAGGCGACGGGCAAACTTGGACAGAAAGACGCCTCTCTTCCAGATGACGGTGTGACGAAGAAGGACACGGACATCGGCAAGCTGAAAGGCAAGAGTTCGGGCAGCGTGCCGGGCATCCTTGAAATTAAAATCAAAAACCTGAGCAAAAACAAGGATGTCAAAACGCCGATTGCGGTTCTGGAAGCGCGCATTGTGGGTCTGAGTGATAAAGTGCGCCAAACGCTGAACGGGAAGGGTGCTACCCTCGTCAAGGAATTGCAGTTCCCGCGGCGTGTCATGACTGCAAACGGAGATGTCCAAGTTGGACGTACCGAAGCTGATTCGAGTTCGAATCCATTCGCAGACGACATAGGAAGCTCGAAAGATGGCCGCCAGGAGCTTGTAGCACTGGCATTCAACCCATCCGGGGGACAAACACCAACAGTAGGAGCAGGCGCGGCAGAAGTCATGAATGAAGTCGATGGGACGACACTCACGCAAATTCCCGGCAATTTGGGGAAGGGCAAAAACTAGGCGCGGCTCACATTCCTAATCGAATTCTTAGGGATTCTGAAAACGAAAACACGCCGATTTCGGGTACATTCGGACCCATGTATCACCTAGCTTATGGGAACCCGTACCAATGCTGAAAGACAAATGTGTGCGTCTCGGCCTGATTGCCGTGATTGTCGTGGTCGCGCTTGCGGCTACCTACCTCTTCTACACAGGCTTCATCGTCCCCGGTAACGCGGTTGCGGTTGGGACCGGGCAGCCGAACGCCCCGACGCTTGCGCTCCGTCCGCGCGGAAGCTCGACGCCCGCCGCAGCGGTCTATGCTGACCCGCGCCTGATCAGCAACATTGATCGCGCGCAGCCACGCCCCGCCGCACAGGTCACATTCTACACAAGCTGCACCGAGGAGCGCCGTATCACCCCGACACCAACGAGCGCTGCTCCCGCTGCTGTAACACCTGTGGCAACCGCTGCCGCGACCCTGAACGCAACAATGGCGGCCACGACTGCGCCCATTGCTGCCGCCGCAACGGACCTGATCATATTCAATATATCAGGGCAGGAGTCGGAAGCGTGCTATCAGGTTGGCGAGGTGTTCATCAGCCGCAATAATCAATTCGGCCTCGCGGTCGGCGTGAGCAACGCGGTCAGCGGCCAGATTGCAATAGACAAGGCGAACGTCGCGAACAGCCAGGTCGGTCAGATCGTCGTAGATGTCAGCCAGTTGAAGAGTGATGCCAGCTCGCGTGATGGTCAAATTCGCAGCCGCTGGCTCGAATCGAACAAATTCCCGCTGGCAAAGTTCACGCCGACGACAATCACCGGACTGCCGGAAGGCGCGTACACTGAAGGACAAATCCTCAACTTCACGATGACGGGCGATATGCTCGTCCGCGATACGACGAAAGTGGTCACGTTTACCGTCAAGGCAACGCTCAAGGATAACGTCCTCGCCGGGTCCGCGACGACTGACATCAAGATGACCGACTTCGGTTTCGATCCGCCGGAAATCGGGGGTATGCTCAAGGCCAACAACGAGGCGCGGCTCGTCCTCAACTTCGTCGCGCGTCCGGCGCAGAAGTAGACAGACGGTTCAGCACCAGCACCGTCAGGACAATTGCACAGCCCGCCGCCAACGCCGCGACGGGCTGCACGCGCAAAATTCCGCGCGACTCGGCCAGCATCACGCCCCAATCCGGCTGCGCGAGTTCCCCCGCCAGACCAAGAAATGACAATCCTGCACCATTCAGTAGCGACCACGCGAACGCAAGTGTCGCCTGCGCCCAAAATGCGCTCGCAAGGTTTGGCCGGATGTGACGCCATAGTATCCCAACGCGCGACCCGCCAAGGCTGCGTGCTGCTTCGATATAGCCCATACTTTGAATTTGCAGAATTGCGATCCGCATCACGCGCGCGAAGGGAGCCGCGCCACTCACGCCGAGGCCGACCGCGATTTGAAGGGGTCCACTCCCGATCAGCGCCGCGACCACAAACGCGAGCAAAATTCCCGGAAAAGCGAGCAGTGTTGCAATGAATGCACTCGCGATCCGTGCAACCGTCCTGTTATGAGAAGCCGCCAGCACTGCGAGCAGCACACCGAAGAACGCCGCAAGCGCTGCCGCACTCCCCGCGACCAGCACCGTCACCCGACCACCGACCAGCAGCCGTGAAAGCACATCGCGCCCCAGCGCATCCGTACCCAGCGCGTGCGCAGCCGTCGGCGGCTGGGTTTCTTCGCCGGAGCGCGCATACAGCGCATCATAGGGAGCCAGCAACGGCGCGATCCCGATGATGAACAGCAGATATAAGACGGCGAAGGCACGGCTCATCGCAGGCGCGGGTCGGCAAGCAGCGAGAGCCAATCGGCTGCACCATTGACGACGATATAGAGCAGCGCAATCAGCAGCACGATTCCCTGTACAAGCGGGGTGTCGCGTTCAAGCACGGCGTTCACGAGCAAACGCCCGATGCCGGGGCGCACGAACACGGATTCGGTCAGCGCCGCGCCGCTCAACGCAAAGCCGAGTTGCAGCGCGCAGATCGTGAAAAGCGTCGGGAGCGCAGGCCGCAATAGATGGTCGAAGAGCCGCACGCGCGCCGTTAGTCCTTTGGCGCGGGCAGTGCGCGCGTAATCCATATGTGCGATAGCGGCGAGCGCGGGTGCGGCTCCCCGCGCGATATTGCCCGCAAGCGCGAGTCCGAGTGCTGCGGCAGGTAAGATCAATCGGTTCAACCCACCCGCGCCCGCCGAGGGCAACGCCCGAAGCCACGCGCTGAACACGTAAATCGCGATAATTCCGGTCCAGTAGGTCGGGAGCGCCGTCGTCAGCCCCGCGAACCCGGCTGCCACGATGCGAACCGCGCGCCGCTCCGACCACACGACCGCCGCGCCCATCGGTAGCCCGACGCTCATCCCAATCAGGAGCGCGGCCAACGCGAGTTCCAGGGTGGCCGGGAATTGCTCCTGAATGATCGTGAGGATAGGCCGCCCGCTGCTGATCGAGACGCCGAAATCGCCGTGCAGTGTGTTCAATAGCGACGTGCTGAATTGCTCGAAGAGCGGTTTATCGAGGCCGAGTTCCGCGATCCGTGCTTGCGCCGCTGCCGCCGAACCACCCCCTGCGAGAATCTGCGCGCGGATCGCGTCGCCGGGCAGCAGGCGCAGCGCGAAAAACGCGAGTGTGTAGGCGGCGGCAAGCGTCAGTATAGCAGTCAGCAGACCCCGACTCAACGCAGCAGCCAACGCAACCTCAGTCTTGATTTCGGCCTCTCGCTCAGGTATAGTTTTAACATATCGGCGATGTAGCCAAGTGGTAAGGCAGAGCTCTGCAAAAGCTCCACCGTGGGTTCGATTCCCACCGTCGCCTCAAGTTGAAAAACAGCATATACTGAGTGTACCCTGCACATAGAGCGTTGAAAGGAGTGTTCTTATGCCATCGCAGATCATTGACACACTGGCTGGATTGAAAGATGAACTTCGCACCCTCCCCAGTAAAAAGTTCAACGAACTGAGAAATGCGTATCGCTACTTGTGGATCAAGCGCTTTTTGAAAAGAAACGGTATCTTAAATCTGGTGCTTGGTACGCTTACAATCTACTTGAGTCTATCTGCTTCCCGGTTTACACCATTGAGGGCAGGACAGACTGCAATTGGAGTGGTAACAGTTGGTGTTAGCTTGCTTGCTCTCTATAGACCATCCGTGAGTGGCATTTTTCGCTTCGGGATTTTATTCGCAGTTGCGGCATTGTGGAACAGTGGGATTGCAGCACTCAGTAGAGATTTCACAAGCATATACTTCCTTATCATGCTTGTGCTTCTGCAAATTTACTCGGCGTTCTTCTGTTTCAGGATATATCAACGAAATAAAACGATTGATTTCCAAGAGCCATCACCTTCCATACAAGAACAATATCAGGAACTTTGGCAATTGGTACGAAGCATCGTTCCACAGGAAAGTACCGACCCATCAGTTTTGATGCTGCACGAGGCACGCGGAGATTGGCGCGGTATTTATGAGGGTGATCGTGCCATGTTAGCGCACACAAAAAGGAACGTTTTGATTGTTGGAAATGCTTCCGACTTCACGTTTGAACCTGTAAGTCATCAACCCCTTCCAGCCGAGCGCCAGCTCGGTATGTTGAAATATGACACGGTCGCAAGTAAGTCAACCATCCGTAATCAAATTTATTCTAATTTTCTGAAATGGAAAAATACGGCGAACACCATACCAAGTACAATTTAACGCAAAGCAGGAGCAAATTTCACTCCTGCTCCTCAACAATATGCTTACACCTGCGGCGCGAGGTTCACCACCGTCACGCCATCGCCGCCCTCTTTCTCGTTGCCACCCTCATAATGGCTGACGAGCGGATGCTCGCGCAGCACATCACGGATTGCCTTGCGCATCGCACCCGTACCCTTGCCGTGAATAATCCGCACGAAAGGCAGCCCGGAGAGGTACGCCGCATCGAGATAGTTATCCATCTGTGAAAGGCCGTCATCCACACGCAGGCCGCGCAGGTCGAGTTCGAGGCCGGGCGAGACGCCACGCGGACGGGTGATCTCCGCGTTGGAGAGTGTCGCCATCGAGTCGGGGCGGTAGTTCGCGTCGCGTGTCCCACGCTTGCGGCTGGTCGATTCTGATTTCGCGCGTTTGGCGATTTCATCCAACTTGGCGCGCACGCGCAACCGCCCAATCGCGATCTCCGCATCGCGGTCGGTGAGTTCGGTGATCTCGCCTTCGGCCTTGAGCGGCGCGATCCAGACGATCTCGCCCAGTCGGAAGTGCGGGCGGTCATCTTCCTGCACGGTGTTCACGGCCAGCGTGACGGGCTGCGCGTTGTTCTCTTTGAGGTTGGACATGCCCAATTCAACCTGCTTGATCGCTTCGAGCGGCTGCCCCGCTGCGCGCAAAGAGGTTTTCAGGTGGCGTATTTCGGCTTGCACTTCCGCGATTTCACGGTCGGCCAGCCGCCGCGCTTCGCTCAGGATGTCGTGTCGTTCCTTCTCCATCTCATCCCGCTTGCGGCGCGACTCGCGTTCGAGTTCTTCCGCGCGCTGCTGCGCCTGCATCGCGATCTCGCGCGCCTTGCGCGTCTCTTCGCGGGTGCGCTGCAACTCATCGAGCAGATCATCCGCGATCAGGTCTTCCGCGCCGATCATCTGCCGCGCGTCGGCCACGATGTCGCCCTGCAAACCCAGCCGTGAGGCAATCGCGAGCGCGTTGGAGCGTCCCGGAATACCGATGATCAGGCGATAGGTCGGCGCGAGCGTTTGCAGATCGAATTCCACGCTCGCGCTGCGTGCGCCCTTGCGTTCCTGACCATAGGCGCGCAGTTCGGGGTGATGCGAGGTAACAAAGGTTGTGACGCCCTTCCCGGCGAGAAAGTTGAGAATGCCACGCGCCAGCGCCGCGCCTTCAGTCGGGTCGGTCCCCGCGCCGAGTTCATCCAAGATGACCAGACATTGATCGTCAGCGGCTTCGAGGATGCGGATCGTATTCGTCATGTGCGCGGAGAAAGTCGAGAGCGATTGCTCGATGCTTTGCTCGTCGCCAATATCCGCAAAGACTTCGCGGAATACGGAGAGCGTCGCGCCCGACTCCGCCGGGACCTGCAACCCGCATTGCGCCATCAGCACCAACAGCCCAATTGTCTTGAGCGCGACCGTCTTGCCACCCGTGTTCGGACCCGTGACGACGAGCATATACGTTTCGTCGTCAAGGATGATGTCGGTTGGGACGACTTTCAGCGGCGGCAGGAGCGGATGCCGTGCCTGTTCAAGCCGGATGCGGCTGCCCGGATGCAGTCCGTTCGTCTCGCGGAAGCCGACGAGGGTTGGCTCGGTGGCGCGGATCGACTCCGCATAGCGCGCCTTCGCGAAAATTAAATCAAGGTAGCCGAGCGTCTCCACCGTCGCGACGATCACTTCCGCTTCACCGCCAATGGTCGCGGTAATCGCTTCCAGAATCTTGCGAATCTCGTCTTCTTCCGCGAGTTGCAATTCACGCCAGGCGTTGTTGAGTTCGACGGTCGCCAATGGTTCGATGAAGACCGTTGCACCGGATGAAGACTGGTCATGCACCACACCGGGGATGCGCCCCTTCGACTCGGCACGCAGTGGAATTACATAGCGCCCATTGCGCTGCGTGATCAGGGTTTCTTGCAGGAAGCGCGCGTTGTTGGGGTTGTTGATAATGTTGTTCAGGCGCGACATCAGCTTATCGAAAGCCATCCGCAAATCGCGCCGGATGACCGCGAGGCGCGGGCTGGCGCTATCCAGAATACCGCCGTTGTCATCGACAATCGCGCTAATCTCACCCTGAATATTCGGCAGTTCTTCGAGGCGGTCAGCAATTGCGCTGAGGCGCGGATACTGACCGGTCAGACGTGTAATAGTGCGGCGCAGGTTGCTGGCGCGGCGTAGCGTGCTGCGAATATCGAGGAGCATTTGCGGTTCGAGGATAATCCCACGTGTAGCCTGC
>Ga0123337_10003584_pt1 | contig 16461 bp, 11 predicted proteins | sample frozenSSSSmetaG_FD_89792 | JGI IMG/M metagenome (GOLD analysis project Ga0123337, IMG submission 89792) | Glacier valley bacterial and archeal communities from Borup Fiord, Nunavut, Canada, to study Microbial Dark Matter (Phase II) -... | ecosystem: Environmental > Aquatic > Freshwater > Ice >... | reverse complement strand
GGCGGGGAGCGAGACGCTCCCGCAACGGGCTGGGGCGAGACGCGCCAGCCACTTGCGTGGGATGAAGTGGGACGTTGCTGCGAGACGCAGCAACCACTTGGGGGTGGTGGAATGGAAGAGGGAATTCATGAGAATGTTAGAACTTGGCGTTGAGGTCGATCTGGAGGGTGTCGGTGCTGAGGGGGGCTCCGATGATTTCGTCGGAGGACATCCAGCGGAGGCCGACGCGGACGGCGGGGGTGAGGGCCATGTTGCCGCCGAGGGTGAAGCCTTGGACGTTGGTGCCGCCGCCGCCGAAGTCGGAGTCGGTGAAGCCGTCAACGACGGCGTCGCTCTCGACGTAGCGGTAGCCGAAGCCGGCCTGCCAGTCGCCGAATTGTTCCATGGTGGGTTTGCCGAACTGGAGGGCGAGGTTCCAGGCGGTGTCGCCGCCTTCGAAGTTGCCGGCTTTGGTGGCGGTGCCGGCGCCGCGGTTGTTGACGGCTTTTTTGGCGATGCCGTTTTCATCGAAGGCGATGTTTTTGGTGGCTTCGCCTAGCAGGGTGAGGCGGTAGGGGTCGTAGGCGTCGTAGTCGAGGCGGCCGGTGATGGTGAGGTTCTTGAACTGGGAGGCGAGGCCGTAGTATTGGTATTGGAATTTCTTGCCGAAGTCGTTGGCGGCGGTGGGGACGATGTCGCGGAGGGCCATGTAGGTGTTGCCGCGCTGGGCGAAGCCGGGGCGGGTGGTGTCGGTGTTGCCGGCGTCGCTGCTGGTTAGAGGGGTGAAGGGGTCGGAGAGCTTGCCTTCGATGGCGTTGAAGTCGTAGTAGGCGATGGCAAGCTTGGCGGTGAGGTCGTCGGCGATTTTCCATTCGACGCCGAGCTGGGCTCCGGTGAGCCATTTGTCGGTGCTTTCGAATTTGGAGGGTTGGTTGGAGGCGAAGTTGAAATCGGTGTTGTAGACGGGGAAGTAGCCGGCGGTGAAGAAGGTGGTGGCGCAGTCGTTGATTTTCACCTTGCCTCTAACGGCGAGGCCGTCGAAGCCGAGGTCGTCGTCCCACTGGACATCGGTGGAGAAGAAGGGGTTGTCGAAGCGGCCTAGCAGAAACTTGAGTTCCTGTCCGTCGCCGGGGCCGGCGTCGTAGCTGAGGAAGGCGCGGTCGAGCCAGATGGAGTATTTGGAGAAATTTCCGCCGTTGGCACCGAGGGATTGGTTGGGGGAGGTGGGGGAGTTGGACTCACCGGTGGCGAGGCGGATGCCGCCTTCGAAGCCGTCGCCTAACATGATCTCGGTGCCGATGCGGGCGCGGATGCGGGTGCGGTTGCGGTCCTGGTCGGCGTTGTATTGGGGGGAGAACTGGGTACCGGAGGTGTCGAAGGGTTGTCCGGTGTTGATGGCGTTGAAGTTGGGGAAGACTCCGGTGTTGTCATTTCCTGCAATGATCACTGGTTCACCACCCGGACCGATGGCGGTTTTGGTGGTTGGGAAGAAGGTGCTTTCGTAGCGACCGCGGATGTCGCCGAAGGGTTTGAACTTGGAGGTCCAGTCGGGGGCGGATTTTTCGCTCCACTTTTCTTCGCGGGCGGCGGCCATGAGTTCCTGTTTGATCTGGTCGCGCATGTTTTCCTTCACGACCTCGGGGATGTAGGTGATGCGGGTTTCTTCTTCGGGTGTGGGGGCGGGTGGAAGGGCGGCGACGTCGGCCACGGCGGCGGCGGTCTGGGCGGCGATGGCGGCGTCGGCCTCTGCCTGTTTGATCATTTCGGCGGCTTCGGCCTGATCGAGGATGCCTTTTTTGACGAGGCGGTTGATAAGGTTGATGGTGACGTTCTGTGAGGGGGTGGCGGCGGCTTGAGGGGGGGCTGGCTCGGCGGGGAGGTCGGTGGCGAGTGGGGCGTCGACGGTGGGGTCGAGGGTTTCTGCCAGATTTTTGGCGGGTTCCTGCGCGTGGAGGGGGGAGATGAAGAGAAGAGGGCTCGTTGCTGCGAGACGCAGCAACCACGTGCGTGGGGCGAGACGCCCCAGCCACGTGGTGGCAGGGCTGGCGGAGGGTGCTGGGAGTGGACGGGCGTGGGACATGAGAGGAAGGTTAGATGGCGGGCTTGCGGGCGGTGATGCGCAGGGTGGTGGGCATGGGCATGCCGGCGGGCGGGGCTTGGGGGAGCTGGAGGCCGGTGAGGACCTGGTTTTTCAGGGCGGCGTCGGTGGCGGGGTTTCCGGAGGTGCCGACGAGTGTGGCGCGGGTGATGCGGCCGTCGGCATTGGCCCAGACGCGGACCTGGAGGCTGATGGAGGAGCTTTTGGTAGATGAGTTGGAGCGGAGGGCGTCGGCGATGGTGGATTGGATTTTGGCGGCGTACCAGCCGTATTTGCTGCCGCCGCCGATACGGCCGGTGCCGCCGGGTCTGCCGGTGCCGCCGCCGGGGCCGACGCCAGGGCCGGCTCCGCCGGGATTGCCGCCGCCGAGGTCGATGGCGGGCGGGGCTTCGGGGGCTGCTTCGGGCGGGGGTTCGTCGTTAGGGACGGGTTCCTGTTCGACCATTTCCTTTTCCTCCTGCGGCGGGGGCTCGACCTTGGGCGGTGGCGGTGGGGGCGTGACCGGTGGTGGCGGGGGCGGCAGGGTGATGCTGACGTTCTGCTCTTTGGGCGCGGCCTTGCGACGGGGCGTGCCATCCGACATGAGGAAGGAGGCGACGCCGCCGAGCGCGACGATGCCTAGCAGGATGCCGATGAGGAGGCGGTGCTTGTTGGGCCTGGCCGGGGTGGTGGTGGGCGGCGGGGACATGAGAAGAGGGATTTGGGATTTGAAATTTGGGATTTCAGATTCTACTTGGCGGGTTGGGTGGCGAGGGCGATCTGGGTGATGCCGACGCGGCCGACGACGTCGAGGACGTCCATGACGCCCTGGTATTGGCCGGCGCGGTCGCCGCGGACGATGACGGGGACGTCGGGGATGGTGGCCTTGATGGCGGCGAGCTTGGTTTCAAGATCGGCGAGGGTGACGGTCTGGGTGTTGAGCTTGATGTTGCCGGCGGTGTCGATGGTGATGGCCTGGGTCTTGGGGGCATCTAACTTGGGCGAGGGCTTGCCGGTGCTGGGGAGGTTGACCTTGACGCCTTGGACGCCGGCGGTGGTCATGATGATGAAGATGAGGAGGAGCACCAGATAGAGGTCCACCATCGGGGTGACGTTGATGTCGTCGTAGTTGCTTTCGGAGGAGGCCATGGTAGTGGAAGAAGTTGGAAGTGATCAGTGAGCAGTGATCAGAGAAGAGGAAGAGGAAGAGGTGAGGGGGAGGAGTTGCTGGTTTTCAGTATTCAGTGTTCAGGAAAGAGGAAGAGTTTCTGCTTTCGTAGTTCTTCGTGTCTTTCGTGACTTCCTCTTCACTTCAATGTCCGATGTTGGGCGTTCGATGTTCCTCAGTGGGAGCTACCGTTTTGGTCGGGCTCGGTGCCGTTGGCGGGGCGGTAGAACTCGGCCATCTTGGCGACGAACTCGTCGATGAAGACCTGCATGAGGCCTAACGAGTTTTTGATGCGGCCGTTGAGGTAGGAGTAGATGAAGAGGGCGGGGATGGCGACGACGAGGCCGACGACGGTGGCGAGGAGGGCGGAGGCGATGCCGGGGGCGATGGAGTTGACGTTGACCTCGCCGGACTTGGCGATGATGGCGAAGGTGATCATGACGCCGACGACGGTGCCTAACAATCCGACGTAGGGTCCGCCGGCGATGCTGATGGTGAGGTAGACGAGGCCGTCGGAGAGGCGGTGGCTCTCGTGGACGAGGCCGGCGTCGAGGCTGGCGCGGATGGCCTGGATGGAGCGGCCTGAGAGGCCCTGGACGCGGTTGTTGTCCTTGTCGAGGCGGTGGCGGATTTCCTCGGCTCCGATGTGATAGATATGGTAGAGTGGGGATTTTTCAACAAGGGCCTGCTGGGCGGGATCGATGTTGCCGCCGAGGCTGCCGACGCTGTCGCTGTCGCCGGGGTCCATGGCGGTGAGGTCGGTGGAGAGGGATTTCCATTTTTTGAGGAACTCGCGGGTGCCTTTTTCAATGGAGTTCAGATAGAGGAACTTTTTCACGGCGACGGTCCAGCCGACGACGATCATGATGGCGCAGACGCCGATGGCGATCCAGCCGTCGAACATCATGTTGTTGGCGATGTCGCCGAAGAGGGAGAGGTGCTCCATGAGGTGGCTCTGCTCCTGGGCGTCGCCGCCCTCGGCGGCGGCGACTGATAGAGAGGCGTCGGTGGCGGAGGGGTTGGTGGCGGCGAGCTTGATCCAGCCGGGGGTGCGGGCGGTGGTGGAGAGGGTGAGTTCGTCGAGTTCGCCGGCGTAGCCGCTTTCGGTGGCGCCGAGGGTGATGGGGGCGGTGGAGGCGGGGAGGGTGCCTTGAAGGCTGGCGTAGGGGGTGCCGTTGAGGAAGAGTTGGAGGGTTTTGCCATCGGCGACGAGGGCGAGGTGGGACCAGGTGGCGGCGGTGATGGGGGCGGCGGGCTGGCTTTTTTGGTTGCCTAACTGAATGACGGGGACGCCTTGGTCGAGGAGGAGCTGGAAGGTGTCAGCGCCTTCGCCGCGGGAGAGGAGGATGGCATTGGGCTGGAGGGCGCCGGGCTTGATCCAGGTGGAGAGGGTGAGGGGCTGGCCGGCTTTCCACTCGAGGGTGGGGGAGTTTTTGATAGAGAGAGGGACGTTTCCTAGCAAGCGAAGGCCGCTGCCGATGAGGGAGCCTTCGGCGGTGGTGGCGGGGGTGTCGGCGTTGTTGCCGTTGGCGGTGGAGTCGGCGGGGGCGGTGCCGCGGCCGGCGAAGTGCCAGACGAGGGCGGTGTCGGGATCAAAGGCGTCGGTGGGTTTGGGGGCGGCGGAGTCGGGGGCGGGGTTGCCGTAGTAGAGGTGGAAGTCAACTTTCGCGGCGGGCTTGAGGTCGGGGAGCTTGACCCAGACGTAGCCTTCGTGGAGGAGGTTGTCGAAGCTCTCGATCTGATAGGCGAGCGGGGTTTTTCCGTCGGCGGCGATGAAGCGGAGGTCGGCGCCGTTTTCGGAGACGGCGTCGAAGGAGAAGTTTCCGTCATGGAGGCGGACGAGCACAGTGGCGGTGCCGGGTGGGGTGTCGGCGGCGGCGGTGTCGAGGGTGATCTGGTGGCGCTGGGTCCAGGCGGGGTTCCACCAGGGGGCCTTGCTTTCTTCGGCATTGGCGAAGGTTGATAGAAGGAGGGCGGCGGCGAGGAGGCGGGATGCTTGCTTCATGGAGAGAGGGAGGTTAGGAGGTTCAGAAATCGGCCCAGCTGCGGAAGGTGACGCGGATGTCGCCGTGGTCGGCGGTGGGTTGCTTGTCGATGAGCGGGGTGGCGATATCGAGGGAGCCGTTGTAGTGGCCGGCGAGCTTGAAGCGGGTGCCGAGGCCGACGCTGGCGAAGCCGAACTGCGACTGCTGGCCGGGGAGGGCATCCCAGATGTCTAGCAATCCGGCGTCGGCGAAGGCGTGGAAGCGCCAGTCGTCGGAGGCGGTGTCGCCCGGCTTGGGGTTTCCTATCAGCGACGGGCTCCGCAGCTCGGCGGTGGCGAAGACGCCGTTGTCGCCGAGCGAGGTGGACTCGAGGTAGCCGCGGGCGGTGCCGAGGCCGCCGCCGGAGAACTGCTCGCTGTTGACGAGCGGGCGGTTGGCGACCTGGGTCTGGAGTTTTCCGAAAATCTGTGAGCCGCCCTTGAGGTCGTGGGTGTGGGCGGCGTCGCTGCGGAGGGTGACGAAGTTGCCGTCGGCCTTGTAGCGTTTGTTGGAGTAGTCGGTCTGGTTGCTGCCGATGCCGCGGAGGCCGAAGGTGAGGGTGTGGTTCATCTCGGTGAAGCCTTTTTCGCCCATCCAGGTGGCGCCGTAGGTGGCGCTGAGCGGATAGTATTCGATGGGGGAGGCGATGACGTCCTTGCCGATGATGAGATTTTCGGATAGGTTCTTGTAGTCGATGCCGAGGCTGAGGTTTTGATAGAACTTGTCGGTGGTGGGCAGGTCGTAGAGGGCGCGCAGGCCGAGGATCTCGCCGCGGCCGGTGGAGGCGGCGCCGCCGATGGTGCTGACGTCGCTGTTCTGCTTGGTGGCAGTTAGCATCAGGCTGGTGCCGTCGGAAACGCGGGCGAGGTAGTAGCCGGAGTAGACCTGGGCGTCGTCGAGGCGCTGCGGGGCGATCTGGAAGTTCGCGCCGAGGGTGTGGCCCATCTGAAAGAGGTTGGCGTAGCTGAGCGCGCCATTGAGGCGCAGGCCGGTGGTGTCGGGGCTGTTGCGGTTGTTGAGCTCGAGCGAGCCGTGGAGCGGGAGCTTGTCCTCGACGGCGAGATCGATATCGACGGTGCCGGGCACGACGCCGGCGCGCAATGAGGGGGTGACGCGGCGGTCGGCATTGCGGTTGAGGGCGACGATTTCCTTGCTGACGTTGTTGAAGTCGGGGACGTTTCCTTCGCCGAGGGAAGGGGCGTCGCGCTTGATTTTGCTGGGGAGGAACCACTTCGCGCCGTTGACGCGCAGGCGGCCGACTTTTCCTTCGACGACCTCAAGCCGGATCACGCCGCGGCGGGGATCCTGCTGGGGGACGGTGACGGAGACGGTCTGGAAACCCTTGTCGTGATAGGACTTTTCCAGTACGGCGCGGGCCTGCTCGACGTCGTCGGCGGAGCGCTGGGGGCCGAGGTAGGGGTAAACGGCGCGGCCGACCTCGGCGTTGGTGAGGAGCTTCGAGCCGCTGACGCGGTACTCGCGGACGTAGAAGGACGTCGCCTCCTGGGCGGAAACAGGTCCACAGATGGCCATCACAGCAACGAGCTGGAGTAAAATCGAGGATAGGTGATAGGGGCGCGACATTCCGTTGGCTGAAAAACTTGAGGGCGGAAGTCTCTTCCCGCCCAAGCTCGCGCCTCAAGGGTGCTCCTGTGACTATCCTGTCACACAAAAAGCCAAATCCACATGCTAACCGATACTCCTGCCGGTGTTTCGAACCCGATTCGGAGTCAATTCCGACACATTAGGCCGTTTTTACCCTTTTCTCGGCCTTGAGCATTCCGCAGCCGGCGGCGACATCGATGCCGCGGCGCTGGCGGAAGGTGCAGGGGAATCCGGCGGCTTGCAGGATTTTCTGAAACTCGTGGCCGCTGTTGCTTTCTACTCCGGCAAACCCGCCGGTCGGGTTGAGCGGGATCAGATTGATGTGGGCGTCGATGCCCTCCAAGAGTTTCGCCAGGCGATGGGCGGTTTCCGGTGAATCGTTTTTCCCGGCGATGAGGGTCCACTCGAAAAAGATGCGTTTGCCGGTGATCCCGCCGTATTTCCGGCAGGCGTCGATGAGCATGGCGAGCGACCAGCGTTTGCTGGCGGGAACGAGGGCCGAGCGTTCCTCCTCGGTCGAGCCGTGCAGGCTGACAGCGAGGCGGTAGGGCCGGGCTTCTTCGGCGAGCCGTAAAATGCCGGGAACCACGCCGACGGTGCTGATCGCGATTTTCGACGGACCGATGCCCGCGCCGCGGACGTCGGAAATCATGCCGAGCGCCTGCATTACGGAGTCGTAGTTGTGCAGCGGCTCGCCCATGCCCATCAGGACCATGTTGCGCAGGCGTTTTTTGGGATCGATGGATTTCAAAACCCGCCGGGCGTGCAGGACTTGGGCGACAATTTCCCCCGGGCGCAGGTGGCGGACGAATCCCATCTGCCCGGTGGCGCAGAAAACGCAGCCCATCGCACAACCCGCCTGGGTGCTGACGCAGACCGTGTGGCGGCCGTCGTAACCCATGAGCACCGTCTCGATGGTCTGGCCGTCGCGCAGGCGCAGGAGGAATTTCCGGGTCAGGCCGTCCGAGCTGCGGATTTCATCGACGACTTCCGGAGCATCGATGAAAAACGGTTTGCCCTCGCCGATGGAGGTTTCCACCCAGCGTTTCAGCGGTGGGAGGAAATTTCGCGAAGCCAGATCCAGCTCGCCCTCGCGATGGAGCGCGCGCCAGAGGGCTTTCACGTGATGGAAAATCACGCCGTCCGCCGCGAGGACGTCCGCGAGCTCGGAAAAACCGAGGTCGTGGAGGGATCGTTGGGCGGTGGCGTTCACGCGTGAATGCAAACCAGCGGTCAGCCGCATTCAAGCGCGATTTTGAAACGCCGGCCGTCCGTGCGTGTCTGGCATCAGTTACGCCGCCTCCGCATCAAGCCGCCGGCGATCAGGTTCCGGATGGCAGCGGGGATGCAGGAAGGGGCTCAATTGCCCGAATCGAGGCACTTGCGGATCGTTTCCAGAAGTTGGGCGGGGGTGGCGGGTTTCTGAATGAAGTTTTTTCCCGCGATCAGGGTCTGTTTGCCGTTTGAAATTTCGGGGTCGTAGCCGCTGGTGAAGACCACCCGGAGCCGGGGATCCGCTTCCAGCAGTTTCTTGGCGAGGGCGCGGCCGCTGATGCCGTGGGGCATGATCATGTCGGTCAGCAGGAGATCGATCGATCCCCGGTGTTTCTCCCTGATTTCCAACGCCTCGACGCCGTGCGCGGCGGCGAGCACCGTGTAGCCGTGGTTTTCGAGGATGGTGCGCGTGAGTATACGCAGGACGGGTTCATCCTCGACCAGCAGAATGGTTTCCGAGCCGCCCTGGGGTTTGGTTATTTCAGCGGCCCGGGTTTTCAAGGGAGCTGAGATCACAGGAGTGGGGAAAAGGATGCTGAAGGTCGTGCCTTGTCCGAGCTCGCTTTCGACCGTGATCGAGGCGCCGTGGCGTTTGACGATGCCGAAGACGGTGGATAGCCCGAGGCCGGTGCCTTTGCCGGGTTCTTTGGTGGTGAAAAAGGGTTCGAAAATCCGCGGCAGGATTTCCGGAGCGATGCCGCAGCCGGAGTCGGTGACGGTGACGGTGACGGTGAGGCAGATGTGGCAACCAGCCTTGGCGTCGTGGATCAGCGCCGCTTCGTCGGTGGTGAGGAATTTTTCATCCGTCCTGATGTGGATGTGTCCGCCACCGGGCATGGCGTCGCGGGCGTTGATGACCAGATTCATCATCAGCTGGTCGAGCATCCCTGAGTCGGCATGGGTGACGAGGGGATGAGGATGGACGTCAAGCAGCAGGATCATGTCATCGCCGATGATGCGCCGGAGCATTTTTGTCAGGTTGGCGATGACATCGTTCAAGTCGAGATTCTCTGACTGCAGGACCTGATTGTGGCTGAAAAGCAGCAACTGGCGGGTAAGTTCGGCCGCACGGCTGGCGGAGGCACGGATCTGGGCGAGGCCTTCGTTGATTTCCGGGGTGATTCCGGCCGCCATTGCGGTCACTTCAGTCTGGAGCATCATCGCGCCGAGGATGTTGTTGAAATCATGAGCCACTCCGCCGGCCAACTGGCCGAATGCCTCCATCTTCTGAGACTGTCGGAACTGGGCTTCGAGCTGGATTTCCCGGGTCACGTCGCGCTTGACCGCCACGTAGTTGACGATGGTGCCATTGGAGTCGCGGACGGGGGAGATGGTGGCCTCTTCCTCGTAGAGCGTGCCGTTTTTCCGCTTGTTTGAAAAATGTCCGCTCCACACCTCGCCACGCTGAAGGGTCTCCCACAGGCTCTGGTAGAATCCAAGGTCCTGCCGTCCGCTTTTGAAGATCCTCGGATTGCTGCCGATGGCTTCGGCGCAGGTGTAGCCGGTGGTTTGCTCGAATGCAGGGTTGGCATAGAGAATCGTGCCTTCGGTATCGGTGATGACGATGGTCTCGCTGGCCTGTTCGACCGCGGTTGCGAGGCGGATATTGGACTCCTCCGCCTGCTTGCGGGCGGTCAGATCGATGTCGATGCAGAACAACTCGGGCGCACTGCCGTGAGGCTGCACGACAGTATGGCAGGAGAACACGCAGACCGGCGAGCCGTCCTTGCGGATGAGGGAAATTTCCGCGGGAGGATCGGGAATCCCGGTCTCCGCCATCCGGCGCGCGGCTTGGGCGGCTATTCCGCGCATTTTCGATGGAATGATGAGATCCGCCAGATTCCGCCCCAGTGCTTCGCGGGCGGTGTAGCCGTAGAGTTCCTCGGCCGCCTTGTTCCAGTAAATGGTGGTGCCGTCGGCGGTGTATCCCTGAATCGCCACAGAAGGAATGTTCTGAAACAGCTCGTGGAAACGTTCCTCGCTCTTTTGAAGCGCCATTTCGGCATCCAGCCGTTCCAGTTCGGCCGCAGCGCGCACGGCCACCAGTTTGAGCGTGGTTTCTGCCAGTGTGCGGTTTGTCAGCGGATTCCGGCTGATGACGGCGATCAGGCCGATCGGTTGGCCGGTGTGACTGAAGAGCGTGACGCCGACGTAACTTTCCGCCCGCAGCTCATGGAGGACCTGATCGCGTGGGAAAGATTGGCGGACATGTGCCGGGAAACAGCAAACCATCCTGCCCACCACCTCGCCGCAGGGGGTGTCGAACAAGGAGTAGCTCGTGTTGTCCTCGAAACGGCCGTCACTCCAGACCGCCACGGTGCGGGCGGTCAGGCCATCGCCATCGAGGCGATCGATGCAGACGAAGTCCATTTTCAGACTGGAGGCAAGGTAGCGGGCCAGCGCGTTGAAAAACGGCTCATCCGGCGTCCACCTGCTGGTCTGTGCGAGGAAGACCTGGATATCATCTATCAGCTTGCGCCCGGTGATGTCCTGGATCGTGCCGCGCATCTCCGTCAACTTCCCTGCGGCGTCGAATTTCAGTTTTCCCAAGCCGTGAACCCAGCGCTCGGCCCGGTCGTTGTGGCGGACGATGCGGTTGGGTTTTGTCGAACATCCGGCCGAGGCGGGTAACGTCGGTTGCCACGTATTCGGCCATCATGGCGCGGTCGTCGGGATGGATCAGCTCCAGCCAACTTTCCACGGAGCGGTCGTAGGATTTGTCGATGCCGAACAGCTCGTCCAACACCTCGGAGCTGGTCCAACAGCCGGTGGAGAAATTCAGGACGTAGCTCCCCAGACCCGCGATGGACTGGGATTCCCTGAGGGCGTTTTCGCTTTCGCGCAAGGCATCGTCCTTCTCCTGCCGTCCGGTGATGTCACCCAGCACGATGCGGAGCGCGGACCCGCCATTTTCCCCGCGGGCGGGGGCGGAGGTGGCCGCCAGATGCGCCCGGAAAACGGTGGCGTCACCTTTGAGCAACCGGATTTCGCACGATAAACTTTGGTCCGTATCGCAAAGCTGCCGGCGGAAACGGCGGAAATCCTCTTGATCCTCGTGGTAAACGAGCTCGTCCATCGCCTGCCCGGTCAACGCGCTCCGGGCCACGCCCAGCAGCCTGGCGGCGGCGGGATTGGTTTCCAGAATGAGTCCCTCCGAACTGACCGTGACGTAGCCCACCGGAGCGCACTCGTAGAGATCCAGATAGCGGGTAAGGGAGTCTTCCAGCTCCACCTGGGTCCGGCGCAACTCCTCGGCCTGCCCGCGGAGCGTTTCCACAATATCGGTCTGCGGATTCATGTGCGTCAATTTGGACCTACGGCTGCTTGTATCCGTCCATCACTTCGGGTTGTCGAATCCCTTCGCCCCAATGACAGGAAATGCGTGGTCATCAGCGTGAAACGACGGAATTGCCCGCGCCGGAATGCCCGTTTTACAAGCATCGCCAGATTCACCCGACCCGCCGCTTGCCCTCCGTCGCCGGACCGCTAAAGTCGCGCCGCCCGATGTCCGAATCCTTCGTCCACCTTCACCTTCACACTGAATTTTCCCTGCTCGACGGCATGATCCGCACCAAGGATCTGGCGAAGCGCGCCGCTGATCTCGGCATGCCCGCCGTGGCGATGACCGACCACGGCAACCTCTACGGCGCGATCGAATTTTACCAAAGCTGCAAAAAGGCCGGCGTGAAGCCGATCTTCGGTTGCGAGATCTACCTCGCGCCGTTCTCGATGGAGGACAAGAAGGAGGTCGTCGGCCGCAAGCGCGCCACCCACATGACGCTGCTCGCGGAAACCAACGAGGGCTGGAACAATCTGAGCAAGCTGGTGACCAAAGGCCACCTCGAAGGGCTCTACTACGGCCATCCGCGGGTGGACCGCGAAGCCCTGCGGATGTATTCCAAAGGCATCATCTGCCTCACCGGCTGCATTTCCGGTCCGGTCAACGAATGGCTTCTAGCAGGCGACGAGGAAAAGGCGCGCGAGACGATGGCCGAGCTCGTCGACATCTACGGTCAGGAAAACGTCTATGTGGAAATCCACAACCACGACCTCGAACCGCAGCGGCGGGTGACGCCCGGGCTGCTGAAGCTCGCGGCGGAGTTCGGCCTGAAACCGGTGGCGGCGAATGACGTGCATTTCCTCAACCGCGAGGACCACGAGGCCCACGACGTGATGATCTGCATCGGCACCGGCCACCTGCTGATCGATGAAAACCGGATGCGCTACACGCCGGAGGTTCATTTCAAAACGGCGGAGGAAATGCGCGCGCTGTTCGAGGAATTTCCCGGTGCCTGTGACACCACGTTGGAAATCGCCGAGCGCTGCAACGTTTCCATCAAGCTCGATTCCACCTCGTCGGAAAAGTATCCGCAGTTCGGCACGCCGGACGGCAGCCCGCGCGAGGAATACCTGATGAAGGTCTGCCGCGACGGTCTTGTCAGGCGCTACGGCGTGGAAAAAGCCGAGTCCGAGGAAATCGCGACGCGCTTGAAATACGAGGTGGATATCATCAACCAGTTAGGATTCGCATCCTACTTCCTCATCACCGCCGACTTCATCCAGTGGGCGCGCGACAACAACATCCCGGTCGGCCCCGGACGTGGATCGGCCGCGGGATCGCTCGCATCCTACGCGATGGGCATCACTGACATCTGCCCGATGCGCTTCGGTCTGTTGTTCGAACGATTCCTCAACCCGGAACGCGTCAGCCCTCCCGACGTCGATATCGACTTCTGCCAGAGCCGCCGCGTGGAGGTCATTGACTACGTTAGAAAGAAGTACGGCGAGCGTAGTGTTTCCCACATCATCACTTACGGCACGATGGGCGCGAAGAGCGTGCTGCGCGATGTTTCCCGCGTGATGGGGATTTCCTACGGCGAGGCGGACCGGATCGCCAAGATGATCGAGCCGAAACCGGGCGTCACCTTGAAAAGCGAGTGGGACAGCAAGCCGGAGCTCAAGGAACTCATCGAAAGCAGCTCGACCTATCGGGATCTCTGGAACTACGCGCTCAAGCTGGAAGGCATCAACCGCAACGTCGGCGTGCACGCGGCGGGCGTTGTGATCGGCGACCGCCCGCTGGACGAACACGTTCCGCTCACCCGCGGCAACGAAGGTGAAGTCGTGACCCAGTATGACATGGGCGCGATCACCGAAGTCGGCCTGCTGAAGATGGACTTTCTCGGGCTGAAGAACCTCACCGTCATCCAGGACGCGGTGGAGCACATCCGCAGGCACACGCCGGACTTCGCGATCGAGAAGGTTTCACTCGATGACCAGGAAACCTTCAAGATCCTCAACCGCGGCGAGACGATGGGCGTGTTCCAGTTGGAATCCGGCGGCATGGTCGAGACCTGCCGCAAGTACGACATCAACAGCATCGACGACATCATCGACCTGATCGCCGTCTATCGGCCGGGTGCGATGCAGTTCATCGACCAGATGCTCGACGTCAAGAAGGGCAAGAAGCCGTTCTACGAGCACCCGCTGCTCGAAGAGGTCTGCGGCAAGACCTACGGCGTCATGATCTATCAGGAGCAGGTGCAGAACGCCGCCAAGCTCCTCGCCGGCTACACGCTCGGCGGTGCCGACCTTCTCCGCCGTGCGATGGGCAAGAAAGACCCGAAGAAGATGGCCGAGGAGCGCGGCAAGTTCGTCGAAGGCGCGGCACGGACAAATGGCATCGGCGAAAAGCTCGCGAACCAGATTTTCGAAAAGATCGAGATGTTCGCCGGTTACGGATTCAACAAATCCCACTCCGCGTGCTACGGGCACATCTCCTACTGGACCGCCTATCTAAAAGCGAATCATCCGGTCGAGTTCCTCGCCGGACTGCTCTCTAACGAAATTCACAACACCGACAAGATCGGCGTCTTCGTCTCCGAGTGCCACCGCATGGGGATCGAGATCCTGCCGCCGGATTTGAACGCGTCGCAGCTCCGCTTCGCGCCGGAAACCACGCCGAACGGAAGCAAGGGCGTGCGCTACGGCCTCGCCGCGATCAAAAACTGTGGCGAGGGTGCCATGGCCGCCGCCATCGCCGAGCGCGAGAAGAACGGCAAGTTCACCTCGCTCGACGATTTTTCGTCACGCCTCGATTCGAAGGTCGTGAACAAGCGGATTCTGGAAAACCTCGTCAAAGCCGGAGCACTCGACTGGACGGGGGAAACCCGCGCGGGAATGTTCGGCCGGCTGGAGCAGGTCGTGGCCTCCGCCTCGTCCGCGCAGAAGGACCGGGCTTCCGGGCAGGTGTCCATGTTCGACTCCATCGAATTCGCGCCGCCCGCGCCGGTGGAGAAAAAGCGCCGCAGCGAGGCCGCCATCGAAGAGTGGACGAAGGACGAGCGCCTGGCGCACGAGAAGGAGTTGTTAGGCTTTTACGTCACCGGCCATCCGCTCGACAAGTTCCGCAAGGTGATCGATTCGGACCGTTACCGGCGTCTTGGTCTGATCGACGATTTTGATCTGGGCAATCCCCGCGACCGCTATCCGTTCGCGGGGATGATCCGCAGTCTCGAATCCAAAATCACGAAGACCGGCAAACCGTTCGGCGTGCTGGTGCTGGAGGATTTCACCGGTAGCAGCGAAATCATGCTGTGGGGGGAAACCTTCGTGCCGGCCCGCGACGCCGGACTGTTGGAGGTGGGGAGAATCATCAAGCTCAAGTGCGCCGTGCAGGTGGACGACCGCACCGGCGGCCGCCGTCTGACAGGTTACGAACTTGGCGAGCTGAAGCAGAAGCGCGTGGCCGCTAACAACAAGGGCCCGCTCGAACTCATGCTGTGGACCACCCGCCACAGCGAGCGCGATCTGAATGAGATTCTATCAGCGCTGAGGTCGCATCCGGGATCCACGCCGGTCCTGCTGCATTTCCAGAACAGCGCCGGACGGCGGATCACGGTCGCCGCGAACGAATCGTTCAACGTGAAGCGCAACGAGGCGTTGGAGGACGCGCTCGATCGCTGGCTGGAGGAGTGATGAAAATTTTGCGCACCCAGAAATTCATGCTAAAATCCGCCATGCTGCACCGAATTATCGTCCCCGCCATGATCATGGCTGCCAACGCCTTCGCCGCCGACCTCACGGTCATTCCGTTCGCGGATGCCTCTGGAAAAGAAACCTCGCTCAAGGCCTATGCCGGGAAAGTGGTGCTCGTCGTCAACGTCGCCTCCAAATGCGGGCTGACGCCGCAATACGAAGCGCTGGAGAAGCTTTACAAGGCGCACAAGGATCAGGACTTCGTTGTGATTGGGTTCCCTTGCAATGACTTCGGAGGCCAGGAGCCGGGAACGATCGAGGAGATCCAGAAATTCTGCAAAGCGAGCTACGATGTGACTTTTCCAATCATGGGGAAACTCAGCGTGAAGGGACCGGAACAGCACAAGCTCTACGAGGCACTGACCGGAAAAGACGGCGCGTTCCCTGGGGACGTTCGTTGGAATTTCGGGAAATTCCTGATCGGCAAGGACGGCAAGCCGATCGCCCGTTTCGAGCCGAAAACGACACCGGATAGTCCGGAAGTCACGCAGGCGGTGGAAAAAGCCATCGCCCAGCCGAAGGCATGATCAAGGAGCGTGGGCATCTTGCCCACGAGTGAAATCCATCTCCTCCAACTTGTGGGCAAGATGCCCACACTCCTTGACGGGCTTGGCGGATTCCTTCCAGCCGGTCGGCGGTTCGGGCAGCGTCACCCAGCTCCGGCAGCCGCCGTGGCTTTTCTGATAGGGGAACTCCCACGGCTCGGCGAGTTCGCGGACGTTGACGAGGGCGACGTGGATGCTGCCGGACGCCATGCCCTTGCCTTCCCAATCGAAACGATCGCGGACGGTTTGTTCCGAATAAATATGAAAGGGCGCAAGCGCGGCGACCTTTTCCCAGTCGGTCAGGGTGATCGCCCACGGCGCTTCGGCATGATGGGTGATGCGGATGATGTCGCCGGGCTGCCACTCGGGCATGACCTTCACCTCACCCTCGCGGACCTGGTCGCCCTGGGCGTGGAAGCGGGTGGGGAAGAGAAAAAAGGATTCGTGGGCGAAGGAGAATCCCTGACGCCCTTCGTGAATGCCGCCCTTGCGGAGAATGACGGATTGGCGGCCGCTAGCGAGCGCATCGCAGACGACCTGCCATTCCTTGAAGCCAATGGGTTCCATTTTCAGAAGTCAGCCCAGATCGTCCGCTGTGACGGAGGTTTGCTCGCGCGATCCGAGGATGCGGGCCTGAAGGACGACGCGTTCCGGCGTCGAGTCGAAGCGGTAGCTGTGACAGTTCGGGCAGAGCGCGGCTCCACTGCCGACGATCGAATCACATCCCTCACAGACCTTGTAGCCCGAGGG
>Ga0123337_10003581_pt1 | contig 16475 bp, 14 predicted proteins | sample frozenSSSSmetaG_FD_89792 | JGI IMG/M metagenome (GOLD analysis project Ga0123337, IMG submission 89792) | Glacier valley bacterial and archeal communities from Borup Fiord, Nunavut, Canada, to study Microbial Dark Matter (Phase II) -... | ecosystem: Environmental > Aquatic > Freshwater > Ice >... | reverse complement strand
AGGCCCGAGCTCTCAAGGGACAGGCCGGCGTCGCCAACGCGCGTCTGGCCTACCAGGCCTACGAGGAGGTCTTCTCTACGCCGCGCTGGGAGTCGCTGAAGGCAGCCGGCGCCCAGTCGCAGCGGCCGTTGTGGGCCTCGACCGGCGTCAAGGACCCGGCCTACCGCGACACCATGTACGTCGTCGACCTCGTCGCCCCCGGCGTGGTCAACACCATGCCCGAGAAGACGCTCGACTCCACCGCCGACCACGGCGAGGTCACCGGCGACACGATCACCGGTCACTACGCGCAGGCCCAGAAGGTGCTCGACGACCTCGCCGCGATCGGGGTGTCCTACACCGACGTCGTCCAGCTGCTCGAGGTCGAGGGCGTCGACAAGTTCGAGAAGGCCTGGGGCGAGGTGCTGGAGACCGTCACGGCAAACCTGGAGAAGGCCGCCAAGTGAGCTCGATCTCCGTCACCGCGTCCGGTCCTGCGGCGGACGCTGTCGCCGCGCACGTGCCCGGTCTCGTGAAGGCCGGCTTCGCCTCCAGGCTGTTCGCCCAGGACGCCACCCTCTGGGGGCCCGCGGCCGAGAGCGAGTCGGCCATCCGTCTGTCGTGGGTGGGGCTTCCGCGCAGCTCGAGGCCGCTCGTCGGTGAGGTCGCGGCCATCCGCGACGAGCTGAGCACCAAGGGGCTCGACCACGTCGTCCTCTGCGGCATGGGCGGCTCGTCGCTGGCCCCTGAGGTCATCTGCGCCACCGCCGGCGTCCCGCTGACCGTGCTCGACTCCTCCGCCCCCGACTACGTGCGCGCGGCGATCGCCGACCGCCTCGAGCGCACCATCGTGGTGGTCTCGAGCAAGTCGGGCTCCACCGTCGAGACCGACTCGCAGCGCCGCGCGTACGAAGCCGCGTTCACCTCGGCCGGCATCGACCCGGCGACACGCATCGTCATCGTCACCGACCCGGGCAGCCCGCTCGACAAGGAGTCCCGCGAGAAGGGCTACCGCGTCGTCAACGCCGACCCCGACGTGGGTGGCCGGTACTCCGCACTGACCGCGTTCGGCCTCGTGCCCAGCGGGCTGGCAGGGGTCGACATCGAGGCCCTGCTCGACGACGCCGAGTCCGTGGCCGACCTGCTGGCGGCCGACGACGACGGCAACCCCGGTCTGCGCCTTGGTGCCGCGATGGCCGGCACCGACCCGCTGCGCGACAAGCTCGTCCTCGTCGACGAGGGCTCCGGCATCGTCGGTTTCGCCGATTGGGCCGAGCAGCTGATCGCCGAGTCGACCGGCAAGCAGGGCACCGGGGTCCTGCCCGTCGTCGTGAGCGACGACTCCGACCCCGAGGTCAGCCACCCTGCGCGCGACATCACGGTGGCTCACCTCGTGGCCGAGGACGGTGACGAGGGCAACATCACCCTCGAGCACGAGAGCCACCGCAGCGCGGTCTACGTCGGAGGCTCCCTGGGCGCGCAGATGCTCCTGTGGGAGGTCGCGACGGCCGCTGCCGGTCTCCTGCTCGACATCAACCCCTTCGACCAGCCCGACGTCGAGAGCGCCAAGAAGGCGGCGCGTGAGCTGCTCGACCAGGGCACCGGCTCCGCATCGGAGCCCGACGCCGTCGACGGCGCGGTGGAGATCCACGCCCTCGGCGGTCCCGACGGCTGGCTGGGCGATGCCACGACGGTGGAGGACGCCCTCGACGCCCTCTTCGCCCAGCTCGACCCCGAGACGGGCTACGTCGCGATCATGGCCTACCTCGACCGGCTCGCGGACGCCCCGCTCGCGGACGCGCGGCGCGCGGTCGCGCGGCGGACCGAGCGCCCCACGACCTTCGGCTGGGGCCCGCGCTTCCTGCACTCGACCGGCCAGTTTCACAAGGGCGGCCCTCGTGAGGGGGTCTACCTCCAGCTCACAGCGGCACCCCTGGACGACCTCGCCATCCCGGGCCGCGAGTTCACCTTCGGTGACTTCATCGCGTCGCAGGCCGCAGGCGACGCAGCCGTGCTCGCCGACGACGACCACCGCCGTCCGGTCCTGCACCTGCACCTGACCGACCACGTCGCCGGCCTGGCCCAGGTGACCCGGGCACTGGGAGTCGCATGAGTCCCGCGCGTGTGGCGGCCGGGGTAAACCCCCTGCGCGACCCGCGCGACAAGCGGCTGCCCCGCATCGCCGGTCCGTGCGGGATGGTCCTCTTCGGGGTCACCGGCGACCTCTCGCGCAAGAAGCTGATGCCGGCCATCTACGACCTGGCCAACCGTGGCCTGCTGCCGCCGGGCTTCTGCCTCGTCGGGTTCGCCCGCCGCGACTGGGCCGACCAGGACTTCGGCCAGGTCGTCTACGAGTCGGTCAAGGAGCACGCCCGCACCCCGTTCCGCGAGGACGTCTGGCGCAACCTCTCCGAGGGTTTCCGCTTCGTGCCGGGCACCTTCGACGACCCCGCGGCGTACGACCTGCTGGCCCAGACGGTGCACCGCCTCGAGGAGGAGCGCGGCACCGGGGGCAACCTGGCGTTCTACCTCTCGATCCCCCCCGGCTTCTTCTCCGAGGTCTGCGAGCAGCTGCAGCGCTCCGGGCTGGCCAACCCCAGCGGCGAGAGCTGGCGCCGGGTCGTCATCGAGAAGCCCTTCGGGCACGACCTGGCCAGCGCGCGTGAGCTCAACGCCATCGTGCAGAGCGTCTTCCCGTCCGACTCCGTCTTCAGGATCGACCACTACCTGGGCAAGGAGACGGTCCAGAACCTCCTCGCCCTGCGCTTCGCCAACCAGATGTTCGAGCCGATCTGGAACGCGAACTACGTCGACCACGTGCAGATCACCATGGCCGAGGACATCGGCATCGGTGGCCGCGCCGGCTACTACGACGGGATCGGCGCCGCCCGCGACGTCATCCAGAACCACCTGCTCCAGCTGCTGGCCCTGACGGCCATGGAGGAGCCGGTCTCGTTCAACGCCAAGGACCTTCGCGCCGAGAAGGAGAAGGTCCTCTCGGCGGTGAGGGTGCCCGCCGACATCGACGCCGACACCCAGCGCGGGCAGTACGCCGGTGGCTGGCAGGGCGGCGAGGAGGTGGTCGGCTACCTCGACGAGGACGGTGTCGCCACCGGCTCCGTGACCGAGACCTACGCTGCCGTGAAGCTCGAGGTCGACACCCGCCGATGGGCCGGTGTGCCCTTCTACCTGCGCACCGGCAAGCGCCTCGGCAAGCGGGTCACCGAGATCGCCGTCGTCTTCAAGAGGGCACCCCATCTGCCCTTCGACGACACGGCGACCGAAGAGCTCGGGCAGAACGCCATCGTCATCCGCGTGCAGCCGGACGAGGGCATCACCATGCGCTTCGGCTCCAAGGTGCCCGGCGCCCAGATGGAGGTGCGCGACGTGACCATGGACTTCGGCTACGGCAGCGCCTTCACCGAGTCGTCACCCGAGGCCTACGAGCGGCTCATCCTCGACGTGCTCCTCGGTGAGCCGCCCCTCTTCCCCCGCCACGAAGAGGTGGAGCTCTCGTGGAAGATCCTCGACCCGATCGAGGCCTGGTGGAGCAAGCACGGAAAGCCGCAGCCCTATCCCGCCGGTGGTTGGGGACCGAAGGCCGGCGACGAGATGATGGCCCGTGACGGCCGCACCTGGAGGATGCCGTGAACGCCCCACGAAGGGACACCGCACAGGAGAGGAGCGACTGGTGATCATCGACCTGCCCAAGACCACGAGCGTGTCGGTCAGCAAGAAGCTGGTCAAGCTGCGCAACGACGTGGGCGCCATGACGCTGGGGCGGGTGCTGACGCTGGTGATCGTGGTCGACGACACCCAGGCCGAGGACATCATCGAGGCGGCCAACGACGCGAGCCGCCAGCACCCGTGCCGCATCATCGTCGTCGTGGCGGGCAACCGGCGTGGCACCAACCGCATGGACGCCCAGATCCGCGTAGGTGGTGACGCCGGTGCCAGTGAGGTCGTCGTGCTACGCCTGTTCGGGGCCCTGGCCAACCACGGCCAGTCGGTCGTCGTACCCCTCCTGCTGCCCGACTCCCCCGTCGTCGCCTGGTGGCCGCACGAGGCTCCCGCCGACCTGCGCAAGGACCCGATCGCCCGGATGGCCCAGCGCCGCATCACCGACGCCGCTGAGGCACCGAGCCCCAAGGCTGCGCTGAAGAAGCTGGCCAAGACCTACGCCCCGGGCGACACCGACCTCGCGTGGACCCGCATCACGTTGTGGCGGGGGCTGCTCGCTGCGGCTCTCGACGGGCCGCCGTACGCACCGGTCACGGAGGCTGTCGTCGCCGGTGCCGTCGACTCACCGTCGTCCGACCTGCTCGCCGCGTGGCTGGCGGTCACCCTCAAGGTGCCCGTCGAGCGCGTCAGGACGAAGGCCGGCAGCGGGGTCGTCAGTGTGCGACTGGAGCGCGAGAACGGCCCCATCGACCTCGCGCGACCCGACGGCGTCATCGCCACCCTCTCCCAGCCCAGCCAGCCCGACCGCCGGATCAGCCTCAAGCGCCGTGGACTCGCGGAGTGCCTGTCCGACGAGCTGCGCCGGCTCGATGCCGACGAGGTCTACGAGGAGACCCTGGTGCGGGGTCTCGCCACCCTGACCCCTGCTGCCAAGACGGCCAGCCAGGCGGCGGCCGACGGCGACCTGCTCTCCGCGCAGGAGTCGAGGCGGATCGCACGGGTGCTTGCTCGCGACACCGCGGCCGGGCTGGCGTCGGAGATGGTCACCGCGCCGCCTCCCCCCGACACCGGGGACGGCAAGAAGGTCAGGCACGCCACCACCCGCAAGCTGGCCGAGAAGCCGACCCCTCGTGAGAAGGAGGTCGCGCAGGCCTCGGGGGTTTCGGCGAAGCCCAGGAGCGCGACGAGCCCTGCCCGCTCGACGTCGACCAAGGAGAGGTCCGGGTCGTGAGCAGCCGGGTGCAGGTGGTCGTGCATCCCGGCAGACAAGCGCTGTCCGATGCGGCTGGCGCGCGGTTGCTGACCGCCCTGCTCGACGCGCAGGCGGCGCGGGGTCAGGCTCACGTCGTGCTCACGGGAGGCTCGATGGGCTCGGCCGTCATCGCCTCCCTGCTCGCGGACGCCGGACACCACGCCGTTGACTGGACGAAGGTATGGGTCTGGTGGGGTGACGAACGGTTCCTGGCCGCAGGGGACGACGACCGCAACGACACCCAGAACGACGCAGCCGGTCTGGGCAGGCTCGGCCTGGACCCCACCAGGGTGATGCGGGTCGCCGGCCCCGACTCGAGCGCGTCGGCCGAGCACAGCGCCAGGGCGTATGCCGCCGCCCTGGGGGACCATCCGGACACGTTGTTCGACATCGTGCTCCTCGGAGTCGGCCCTGACGGTCACGTCGCCTCGTTGTTCCCGCTGCACCCGGCCCAGCGCACTGACGGGGTCGACGCAGTCGCCGTACACGAGTCGCCCAAACCACCGCCCGACCGGGTGTCAATGACGTTCGACCGGCTGAACCGGGCCCGTGAGGTGTGGTTCCTCGTGGCTGGTGCCGACAAGGCCGTCGCCGTCGCGGCGGCCCTCGCCCCGGGGACCGACCGGTGGGAGGTGCCCGCGTCAGGCGTACACGGGACAGAGGCCACCCGCTGGCTCCTCGACGCCGACGCCGCGAGCGCCCTGGACCTCACCCCACCCCCGGCCTGACCCACCCCGCCACAGGCCCTCCATACCCCCGTACTCGACTCAGCGTCAACGAGCCCGACGCCCCGTACGCCGGGGAACAAGTCCGTCGACGCCGAGTCGAGTCCCACTCCCCCCCGCGACATGTCTCAGCGTCGACGGTCTCGACACCCCGTATGCCGTGAGTCGAGTCCGTCGACGCTGAGTCGAGTGCGGGGGGTGGGGTTACTGGATGAGGCCGCGGTCGCGCAGGGTGGTCAGGGCCTCGTCGAGGATGGCCTTGCCGTCGGCGTCGGAGCGACGTTCCTTCACGTAGGCCAGGTGGGTCTTGTAGGGCTCGACCTTCTGGGCTGCAGGCGGGTTCGCCCGGTCCTGGCCGGCGGGGAGCCCGCAGCGCGGGCAGTCCCAGGTCTCGGGCAGGGCGAGACCTGACTCGTGCGCGAAGCTGGGCTTGGTCTCGTGACCGTTGGAGCACCAGTAGGAGATGATCACCCGGGGTGCGGCGTCGCCGCGTTCGGCCTCCCCCATGGGGCCCGCGCCGACCCGACTCCCCCGAATTGCGTTGCCGCCAGCCATGTGTGCGTGTCCTTCCGTCGGTGGCCCTGCGAAGGGCCCTAAGGGTCTGGTCAGTTCTGGAAGCGGGCCAGCAGCCCGAGGCCGACGACCGTGACAAACCAGATGAGGCTGATGGCGATGGTGAAACGGTCGAGGTTGCGCTCGGCCATGGTCGAGCCCCCGAGCGAGCTCGACATGCCACCGCCGAACATGTCCGACAGTCCGCCCCCCTTACCCTTGTGCAGCAGGATGAGCAGGATGAGGAAGAGGTTCGCGAGCACGAGGAGGATCTCGAGCCCGATCTTCACGGCGTTCACGCTACGGGGTGTCCTTCTCGGATGGGTGGCGGTCTGATACTGCTGCGGTGTGCTGGGCGGTGTGCGACGTCGGGGTCTGCCTCTGGCCGCCAGACCGGGCAAGGTTACCCCACCCCTGCGCCGGAGCAGGCCCACCGGCCGTTCCCCGCAGGTGGGGAACGGCGCGGGGCGCTCAGATCCCGACGTGGTCGCGGTAGCGGCAGATCGATGCGAACTCGGCGGGGTCGGTGGAGGCTCCCCCGACGAGGGCGCCGTCGACGTCCTCCTGCGCCATGATCGCGGCGATGCTGGCCGCCTTGACCGAGCCCCCGTAGAGGATGCGCACGGCATCGGCGGTGTCACCCGAGTAGAGCTCCGCCAGCATGGTGCGGATCGCGGCACACACCTCCTGCGCGTCCTGCGGCGTCGCCACCTCGCCGGTGCCGATGGCCCAGATCGGCTCGTAGGCCACGACGAGCGAGCGAGCCTGCTCCTTGGTCACGTCCTCGAGGCCGACACGCAGCTGCGCGAGCACGAAGGCGACCTGCCCGCCGTCCCGACGGACCTGGAGCCCCTCCCCGCAGCAGAGGATCGGAGTCAGCCCGTGCTGGAAGGCCGCCATCACCTTGGCCGAGACCACCCGGTCGGTCTCGCCGTGGTGCTCGCGGCGTTCGCTGTGGCCCACGAGGACGTACGTGCAGCCCAGCTTGGCCAGGAACCGGCCCGACACCTCGCCCGTGTGGGCCCCGGAGTCGTGTCGCGAGAGGTCCTGACCGCCGAAGCGCAACAGCAGCTTGTCACCCTCCACGAGGGTCTGCACCGACCGCAGGTCGGTGAAGGGCGGGAAGACCGCCACCTCGACCGCGCCGTAGTCGTGCCTGGCGTCGCGCAGCGTCCAGTCGAGCTTCTGCACGAGGTGGGTCGCCTGCAGGTGGTCGAGGTTCATCTTCCAGTTGCCGGCGATGAGCGGGGTCCGACCGGTCGGAGCCTTTCGGGCGGCCATCAGGAGCGCTCCTGCTCGAGCACGGTGATCCCCGGCAGCTCCTTGCCCTCGAGGTACTCCAGGCTCGCCCCGCCACCGGTGGAGATGTGGCCGAACTGGTCGTCGGTGAACCCCAGCTGGCGCACGGCCGCGGCGGAGTCACCACCACCGACGACGGTCAGACCTCCGGCCGTCGTGACCTCGACGAGGGCCTGGGCCAGGGCCCGGGTCCCTTCAGCGTACGGAGCCATCTCGAAGGCCCCCATGGGGCCGTTCCAGAAGACCGTGCGTGCGTCGGCGAGCTTCTCGGCGAAGAGCCGGCTCGACGCCGGTCCGATGTCGAGGCCCATCCGGTCGGACGGGATCGCGTCGGACGCGACGACCTCGTGGTCCGCGTCGGCCGAGAACGCGTCGGCGGCCACGACGTCGACGGGGAGCACGATCTCTACCCCGCGCGCCGCAGCGTCCTCGAGGTAGCCCTTGACGATGTCGACCTGGTCGGCCTCGAGCAGGCTCGTGCCGACCTCGTTACCCTGCGCCTTGAGGAAGGTGAAGACCATGCCTCCGCCGATGAGCAGCCGGTCGGCGGTCTGCAGCAGGTTGCCGATGACCCCGAGCTTGTCGGAGACCTTGGCCCCACCCAGGACCACGACATACGGGCGTTGCGGGTCCTGGGTCAGCCGGCGCAGCACGTCGACCTCGGTCGTCACCAGCCCGCCGGTGTAGGCCGGCAGGAGGCGGGCGACGTCATACACCGATGCCTGCTTGCGGTGCACGACGCCGAAGCCGTCGGAGACGAAGGCGTCGGCCAGCGACGCGAGCTGGGCCGCGAACCCGGCCCGCTCGTCGTCGGTCTTGGCCGTCTCACCGGCGTTGAAGCGGAGGTTCTCGAGGAGCACCACGTCACCGTCGGACGCGCCGGCGACGGCGGCCCGAGCCGACTCCCCCACCGTGTCCCTCGCGAAGGTCACCTCCCGGCCCAGCAGCGCACCCAGCCGCGCGGCCACGGGCGCCAGGGAGTACTTCGCCTCCGGCGCACCCTTGGGCCTCCCGAGGTGGGCGCACACGATGACGCGTGCGCCCGCCTCGGACAGGTCGCGGATGGTCGGCACCGACGCCCGGATCCGACCGTCGTCGGTGATGGTCACCCCGTCCAGCGGCACGTTGAGGTCGGAGCGCACCAGCACGCGCCGCCCGTGCAGGTCACCCGCCAGCAGGTCGGCCAGAGTCCTCACCGGATCAGAGACCAGTCACAGGTCACGGCCGACGAGGACGACCAGATCGACGAGGCGGTTGGAGTAGCCCCACTCGTTGTCGTACCAGCCGACGACCTTCACCTGGTTGCCGAGGACCTTGGTGAGGCCGGCGTCGAAGATGCACGAGTGCGGGTCGGTGACGATGTCGCTCGAGACGATGGGGTCCTCGGTGTACTTGAGAAAACCCTTGAGCGCCCCGTCGGCGGCGGCTTTGACGATGGCGTTGACCTCGGCCGCAGTCGTCTCGCGGCCAGCCTCGAAGGTCAGGTCGGTGGCGGAGCCGGTGGGGATCGGCACGCGCATGGCGAAGCCGTCGAGCTTGCCCTTCAGGGCCGGGATGACGATGCCGATCGCCTTGGCCGCACCGGTCGAGGTGGGCACGATGTTGATGGCCGCGGCGCGGGCGCGGCGCAGGTCCTTGTGCGGGCCGTCCTGCAGGTTCTGGTCCTGGGTGTAGGCGTGGATGGTCGTCATGAGGCCCTTGACGATGCCAAGGTCGTCGTTGAGGGCCTTGGCCATCGGCGCGAGACAGTTCGTCGTGCACGAGGCGTTCGAGATGACGGTGTGCGTCGCCGGGTCGTACGAGTCGTGGTTGACCCCCATGACGATGGTGACGTCCTCGTTCTTCGCCGGCGCCGAGATGATGACCTTCTTGGCCCCGCCGTCGACGTGCGCCCTGGCCTGCGTCGCGTCGGTGAAGAAGCCGGTCGACTCGATGACGACGTCAGCGCCCAGCTCCCCCCACTTCAGGGCTGAGGGATCGCGCTCGGAGAACGCCTTGAAGGCCTTCCCGTCGACCGCGATCTCGTCGTCGGTGTGGGTCACCTCGCCATCGAGGCGACCGAGGATGGAGTCGTACTTCAGCAGGTGCGCCAGCGTGGCGTTGTCGGTGAGGTCGTTGACGCCGACGATCTCGATGTCGGCGCCAGCGGCCCGCACCGCCCGGAAGAAGTTGCGGCCGATCCGGCCGAAGCCGTTGATCCCTACGCGAACAGTCATGGGTGGTCGAGCCTTCCGATGGTGTGTCAGTCGGTGGGGCGCGGCCGCCGTGGCCGGCTCCGCGCCTTTTCCACCCTAGTCCCCGGCTGCGGGGCAGCTGCCCACCCGTCCGTCGGGCAACCCGCCCCGCCCGGCCAGAGCGCATCGGCGCCCTCCCTGACGGCCGGGTTCAGTCGAGGTTCAGTCGAGGTTCAGTCGAGGTTCAGTCGAGGTTCAGTCGAGCATGTCGGCGGTCAGGCTGGCCTCGGTGCTCGCGATCCCGAGGTCCTCGGCCCGCTTGTCGGCCATGGCCAGCAGCCGGCGGATCCGCCCGGCCACCGCATCCTTGGTCATCGGGGGGTCGGCCAGCTGGCCGAGCTCCTCGAGGGAGGCCTGCTTGTGCTCGAGCCGCAACGTGCCCGCCTCGCGCAGGTGGTCGGGCATCTGAGGGCCGAGGATCTCCATGGCCCGTTCGACCCGCGCTCCCGCAGCGACCGCGGCGCGAGCCGACCTGCGCAGGTTGGCGTCGTCGAAGTTGGCCAGGCGGTTGGCGGTCGCCCGCACCTCGCGGCGCATGCGCCGCTCCTCCCAGGCGAGCACGGCGTCGTGGGCACCGAGCCGCGTGAGCATCGCGGCGATCGCGTCGCCGTCACGGATGACCACCCGGTCGACTCCGCGCACCTCGCGGGCCTTGGCCGAGATCCCGATCCGGCGCGCGGCGCCGACGAGCGCCAGCGCCGCTTCCGGCCCCGGGCAGGTGACCTCGAGCGCAGACGAGCGACCCGGCTCGGTGAGCGACCCGTGGGCGAGGAACGCGCCCCGCCAAGCGGCCTCGGCGTCGCACGCGGCACCGCTCACGACCTTGGGTGGAAGGCCCCGTACGGGGCGGCCGCGCGAGTCGACGAGCCCAGTCTGCCGGGCCAGCGTCGCACCCTCCTCGACCACCCGCACGACGTACCGGCTGCCCTTGCGCAGACCGCCGGCCGACATGACGAGTACCTCGGAGCGGTGCCCGTAGACCTCGCTGACGAACATGCGCAGCCGCCGGGCGGCCTGGGCGGTGTCGAGCTCGGCCTCGACGACGATCTGGCCACCGACGATGTGCAGACCGCCGGCGAAGCGCAGGGTCGCGGCCACCTCGGACTTGCGGCAGCAGGGCTTGGTCACCGGCAGGCGGCTCAGCTCGTCCTTGACCTTCGCCGTCATCGCCATGCGCGCCATCCTGCCGTTGGTCTACTGCTGGGAGGAGGCCTGCGGGTGACCGGTCCAGCCGAGGCGGCGCGAGCGCCGTGATGGCCCGAGCTCTCGGGCCGCGACGGCCAGCCGGGGGGGTCAGGAGGTCGTCGCTTCGAGCGACCTTAGCCGATGATGTCCCGGTATGCGGCAGCCAGGCGCAGGGAGTCGTGCTGGCCCGTGTCACGCAGCCGTGAGACGTGGCTCACCACGAGCTCGGCCCCGAGCCCCCTGGCCGCTGACGCGAGCTCGTCCTGCCCTCGTGGACCGTCGAGGGTGGACGGGTCGGCCAGCACGACGTCGAAGGTCAGACCTGGCGCGTGCCTCACCAGCGACGCCAGGTGGTCGGAAGGGCGAAACCCCTTGGTCTCGTCGGTGCTCACCTCGAGGTTCAGGTTGAGCAGGCGCTTGGCCGAGGTCGACGCCAACGCGTCGCGCAGCCTCGGCACGAGGACGTGCGGCAGGACCGAGGTGAACCAGGACCCGGGGCCGAGCACGATCCAGTCGGCATCGTGGATGGCGCCGAGCGTCTCGGCCGGGCAGGGTGCGTCGGATGGGAGCAGCCGCACCTCCTGCACCCGCCCCCTGGCCGTGGCCACCCGGTGCTGCCCGCGCACGGTGCTCGTGACCCCGGAGGGGTCGAGCACGTCGGCCTCGATCTCGAGCGGCACAGCGGCCATCGGAAGGACCCTGCCCCGAGAGTTGAGCAGGCGCCCCACGAGGTCGAGTCCGCCCACGGTGTCGCCCAAAAGGTCCCAGAGCGACACGATGAGCAGGTTGCCCAGCGAGTGCCCGGCGAGGGGCCCATCGCCGGCGAAACGGTGCTGGAGCACATCGCGCCACGTGTGCCCCCACGCCGTGTCGTCGCAGAGCGCCGCGAGCGCCATGCGCAGGTCTCCCGGTGGCAGCACTGCGAACTCGTCACGCAGTCGGCCCGACGAGCCACCGTCGTCGGCGACCGTGACGACCGCCGTCACCCGGTCGGTGACGAGCTTGAGCGCGGCCAGGGAGGCGGCGAGACCATGCCCCCCGCCGAGGGCGACGACCTGCTTCTCGGGCGCTGGGACCACTGGTCACTCCCGCCCGAGGTCGCGGTGCACGACGAAGGTCTCGACCCGGTCGCTCGCGAGCTCACGGGCCAGACGCTCGGCGATCGCGACCGACCGGTGCTTCCCCCCGGTGCAGCCCACGGCCAGCGTGCTGTAGCGACGTCCCTCCCGGACGTAGCCGTCGACCACGGGCGCCATGAGCGCCACCACCCCGTCGACGAACTCGAGCGCGCCCGGCTGGGCCAGGACGTACTCGGCGACCGGGGCATCGCGTCCCGAGAGCGCTCGCAGCTCGGGCACCCAGAAGGGGTTGGGCAGGAAGCGCATGTCGTGGACGAAGTCGGCGTCGAGCGGCACGCCGTACTTGAAGCCGAACGACATCACGGCGAGCCGGATCTGGGCGCGGCCACCCTCCTCGAAGAGCGACGAGACCTTCGAGCTGAGCTGGTGCACGTTGAGCCCTGAGGTGTCGACGATGAGGTCGGCCTCGGACCGCAGCTCACCGAGCAGCTCGCGCTCGCGCAGGATGCCGTCGAGCAGACGTCCCTTTCCCTGCAGCGGGTGGGGTCGGCGCACGCTCTCGAAGCGGCGTACGAGGGCTTCGTCGGTGGCATCGAGGAAGACGATGTTGGGTCGGTGACCGGTGCGTCCGAGGTCGCTGATGATGCTCCCGAAGTCGGCGAAGATGCCGTGGCTCCGGACGTCGACGACGGCCGCCAGACGTGGCAGGCGACCCTCTCCGAGCCGCGCGAGGTAGTCGGCGTGCAGATCGAGCAGCTGGGGAAGCATCTGCGGTGGAAGGTTGTCGACGACGTACCACCCGCGGTCCTCGAGCACGTTGGCTGCGGTCGACCGACCGGCCCCGCTCATGCCGGTCAGGACGACGATGGGCTCTCCGGCCCCTGCGGGGGCCGGTTGCTCGGTCATGGCTCCACCCTACGGCGGGGCCGGAGGATCGCGAGAGGCAGCACACCCTACGGGGAATGGCGGCCGACCGGCGGGCCGTCAGTCGAGGACCTCTCCGGTGGTGAGGTTGACCGCGGGGGTGCGGGTCGCGGTGTCGGCGCCCAGTCGCTGCACCACCGTGGCCGCGAGCGACGGACCGATGCCGGGCACCTGCCCGACCTCCTCCACCGACGCGGCCCGCAGCCTCTTGACGGAACCGAAGGCCTTCAGCAGGGCCGCACGCCTCGTCTCGCCGAGGCCCGGTATGCCGTCGAGCGCCGACGTGGTCATGGCCTTCGACCGCCGCTGGCGGTGGAAGGTGATGGCGAAGCGGTGGGCCTCGTCGCGGACCCGCTGCAGGAGGTAGAGACCCTCGCTCGTGCGGGGCAGGATGACCGGGAAGTCCTGGCCCGGCACCCAGACCTCCTCGAGACGCTTGGCCAGACCCACGATGGCCACGTCCTCGACCCCCAGGGCCGTCAGGGCCGCTCGTGCGGCGTTGACCTGGGGCAGGCCACCGTCGACCACGACGAGGTTGGGCGGATAGGCGAAGCGGCGCGGACGGCCGGTCTCCTCGTCGATCGGCCCGCTCACCCGGCGCCCCGGCTCCTCGACCTCGAACCTCGACGCCCCGATACCCGGCTCGCCCCCCAGCTCGACACCCCGAGCGATGGCGGTCGCCCCGGCCTCCTGCTCGCGGTCGCTGAGGTAGCGGGCGAAGCGTCGGGTCAGCACCTCGTGCATCGCCGCGGTGTCGTCGATCGTGCCGAGCTCACCGTCGGGCCCCGGCTCGAGCGCCCCCCGCACGATGAAACGGCGGTACTCGGCCTTGCGCGGGAGGCCGTCCTCGAAGACGACCATCGACGCGACGACGTTGGTCCCCTGCACGTGGCTGACGTCGAAGCACTCGATGCGCAACGGGGCGTCCTCGAGCTCGAGCGCCTCCTGGATCTCCTGGAGGGCCACACTGCGGGCCGTGAGGTCGCCCGCCCGTGCGACCTTGTGCCGGGCCAGCGACTGGTCGGCGTTACGGCGCACCGTCTCCATCAGCGACCGCTTGTCGCCGCGCTGGGGGACCCTCAGGTCGACCTGCGCGCCGCGCAGGTCGCTCAGCCAGACCTGGACGGCGTCGTCGTCGGTGGGCATGACGGGAACGAGGACCTCGCGAGGGACGGCGTCCGCCGCCTCGTCGCCGTAGACCTGCAGGAGCAGGTGCCAGACGAGGTCGGGCAGGTCCTCGCTCTCCTTCTCGACGACCCACCCGCGCTGGCCCCGGATGCGTCCGCCGCGCACGTGGAACACCTGCACGGCGGCCTCGAGCTCGTCGTCGGCGAGGGCGAAGACGTCGGCGTCCGTGGCATCTCCGAGCACGACCGCCGACTTCTCGAGGGCCCGCTCGAGGGCCCCGATGTCGTCACGCAGCCGGGCTGCCAGCTCGAACTCGAGGTTGTGGGACGCCTGCTTCATCCGCTGCTCGATGCGTTTGACGAACTTCGTCGTGTTGCCGGCCATGAAGTCGCAGAAGTCCTCGGCGATCTGCCGGTGCTCCTGCTCGGAGACACGACCGACGCAGGGGGCGGAGCACTTGTCGATGTAGCCGAGCAGGCACGGGCGCCCGCTCGCCGCCGCCCGCTTGAAGACCCCCGACGAGCAGGTGCGCATCGGGAAGGGGCGCAGCAGCAGGTCAAGGGTCTCCCGGATGGCCCAGGCGTGCGAGAACGGCCCGAAGTAGCGGGTGCCCTTGCGCTTGACCCCACGCATGACCTGTGCGCGGGGGTACTCGTCGCCGAGGGTGACGGCGAGGAAGGGGTACGACTTGTCGTCGCGGTACTTGACGTTGAAGCGCGGGTCGTACTCCTTGATCCAGGAGTACTCCAGCTGGAGGGCCTCGACCTCGGTCTTGACCACCGTCCACTCGACGCTGGCCCCGGTGCGCACCATGGTCGCCGTCCGAGGGTGCAGCGCGGCGATGTCCTGGAAGTACGACGACAGCCGCGGGCGGAGCGACTTGGCCTTCCCGACGTAGATGACCCGCCCGTCGCGGTCGCGAAAGCGGTAGACCCCCGGGTCGGTGGGGATCTCCCCCGGCTTCGGGCGGTAGGTCGAGGGGTCAGCCACTCCCCCAGCCTAGGTCGGGCCCCCGACAGCTGCGACACGACAGCTACGAGACGACGACGTCGGTGCCGCTCACCGTGGCCGTCTTGGGGGCCAGGGGCTTGGTGGCCGGCCCCTGGGTGGGGGCACCGGTGCTGATGTCGTACATGCTGCCGTGACACGGGCACACGATGTGCCCGTTCTCGACCTTCGAGACCGGGCAGCCCTTGTGGGTGCAGATGGCGCTGAAGGCCTTGAAGGTGTCCTTGGTGGGCTGCGTGATGACCACCTCCCCGACGATCTTGCCCCCGCCCACTGGTACGTCGGCCACCGGCGTCCCGGCAGCCGAACCGGTGCTAGTCGTGGCACCGGCCGCGGTGCTCGTCTTGGCGGGGGCTGCGGCACCGGTGCCGGTGTCGCTCGAGCCGCACCCGGCGAGGCCTGCCGCACCCGCGGCGCCGAGACCGATGACACCGGCAGTGCGCACGAGGGTGCGACGGTCGAGCTGTGGGTCGAGCTGGCTGTTGGACATGGGTCCTCCTGGGGAGTCGTAAGGGCGCTTCCACTCAGGAAGACGTGTCCGAGCGAGACAAAGTTCACCGGAGCGCGGACCGATTAAACGTGAAACGAGATGTTCACACATAACGAGAGGGACACAACGCCCGGTTGGTCCACGCGGTCGTGCCACCCGGGACTACTGTCTGCACAGTCTCGCGGTCGTCGCGAGGGCTCGGCCTACGCGCCGGGCCGTATCACCAGCAGGAGGAACTGTGCAGCAGCGCTCCATCGTCCGACTCGGCGTCCCACTCGCCGTCGCCGCCCTGGCCCTCTCGGCCTGCGGCTCGCGCAGCGACACCGGCAGCGGCACCAGCAGTGGCGGCAGCGCCAGCAAGACCGTCAAGATCGGCGTCATCGCGCCGTTGTCGGGAAGCCTCTCCGCTCTGGGCCTGGGCATCCAGCACTCCGTGGAGCTCGCCGTCAAGCAGGCCAACGACAGCAAGACGATCCCCGGGTGGAAGATCGAGGTCGTCTCCAAGGACGACGAGGCGAAGGCCGACGTCGGCAAGAACGCCGCGACCTCGCTCGTCGGTGACGACTCCGTGGTCGCTGTCGTCGGTGACCTGAACTCCAGCGTCTCGCAGCAGACCCAGCCCATCTTCAACTCGGCGAAGATCACACAGATCTCCCCGGCCAACACCAACCCGTCCCTGACCATCGGCGCCGACGCGGCGGCTCCCAAGCGCCAGTACGCGTCATACTTCCGCACCTGCACCACCGACGCGGTCCAGGGCCCCTTCGCCGCCCAGTACCTCCTCGCCAAGAACATCAAGAAGGTGGCCACGGTCCACGACAAGCAGACCTACGGTCAGGGCCTCGTCGAGGCGTTCACCAAGGAGTTCACCAAGGGCGGTGGCACCATCACCGACGCCGAGACCATCACGACCGCCGACAACGGTGGCAACAACGACTT
>Ga0123337_10003580_pt1 | contig 16475 bp, 13 predicted proteins | sample frozenSSSSmetaG_FD_89792 | JGI IMG/M metagenome (GOLD analysis project Ga0123337, IMG submission 89792) | Glacier valley bacterial and archeal communities from Borup Fiord, Nunavut, Canada, to study Microbial Dark Matter (Phase II) -... | ecosystem: Environmental > Aquatic > Freshwater > Ice >... | reverse complement strand
GTTTTTAAATCTAATTTTCAGAATAATTCAAACCATTGCGGCACAACTTATTAAAGAACTTTTTGCCTTCCACTTTAAGCTTGTTTGCTTTCCCTGTTTAGCGGCTGCAAAGGTAGATTACTAAACGTCTTATGCAAGTCAAAAGACAAAATAAATTTTACCTAAAATTAGATATAAATACCCTATCAGATGTCTTATAACAAGTTACAGCGTTCACTTTTTTATAAAATCAATAAATGACGACCCTATTTCAACAAAAAAGGCCGCCCGAAAGCAGCCTTTTTGATTTATTTCAGCAATAAAAACGTCTTATTGCATCTCGTATTTGTACATTCCAAGGTCAGTCAATTCAGATGACCGTATAAATTCTGCATTCGCTTTTACTTGTGCTTTGGCATAACCAATGTAATTCTTGGCCGATTTTAGGAACGAAGCTTCACGGTTGGTATCAAGCAAGAGCAAATAACTCATAATTATATGACCTGCCATTTCGACCAATCTCCGCGCGTGAAAGTCAACAAACTCGTTGTCGTCCACTTTTACCACCTTCTTTACAGCTTGTTCGTAATCATCCGTCAGCATAATCAATGTACGACGCATATACTCAAGCTCAGGAGAAACTTTTTCTGCTTCATACACCCTGATTTGATTTAAGTAAGCGCCCGTAGTAACTCCTCTGATGGCAGCCACGACCTGCAACTGGGTAGTTCCTTCATAAATAGAAGTAATACGTGCATCGCGGTAGATGCGTTCCACGGGATAATCTTTCATGAAACCTGAACCACCATGAATCTGAATAGCATCGTAAGCAAGCTGATTGCTATATTCGCTGGCCATCCCCTTAACAAGTGGCGTGTAAATATCTGCCAGCTTCTGGTACATCTTCATTTCAGTGCGCTCTTCTTTTTCCAATTTGCGTTCTTCAGAAATGTAAGCGTATGCTTTATACATATCGACAAAACGAGCTGTTTCATATAATAAGGTACGCGAAGCATCAAGTTTAGCTTTCATAGTTGAGAGCATTTCATAAACAGCAGGAAAACGAATAATGGCTTTGCCAAACTGAATTCGTTCTTTTGCATAGCTCAAAGCTTCACGATAAGCTGCCTCACAAACGCCCACTGACTGTGCAGCAATGCCAAGGCGGGCACCGTTCATAAGGGCCATTACATATTTGATCAAGCCCATTTTACGCTCGCCTACCAATTCACCCGGCGCATTTTTGAATACCAGTTCACACGTAGGAGAACCAATAATACCCATTTTGTGCTCGATACGACGAACAGATACGCCACCATTTCGCTTATCGTAAATAAACATTGACAACCCACGGCCATCTTTTGTGCCAGGCTCTGAACGCGCCAAGACGAGTGCAATATCGCCATCGCCATTGGTAATAAATCGTTTCACTCCATTGAGCAACCATACTTGTTTCTTCTCGTCCCAGGAAGCTTTTAGCTGAACGGCCTGTAAATCAGATCCTGCATCTGGCTCTGTTAAATCCATTGCCATAGTTTCACCACCACAAACACGTGGCAGGTATTTGGCTTTCTGTGCTTCAGTAGCAAATTCGTTGATGGTTTCAGCACAATCTTGAAGTCCCCAGATATTCACAAAACCGGCATCTGCACGTGAAACAATATCCGCGGCCATAATATACGGTACGTTCGGGAAATTTAATCCTTCGTATTTGCGAGGCAACGACATTCCCATCAGGCCTGCTTTACGCAAGGCATCAATATTTACAACAGTACCACTGGCATACACTACATGTCCGTCAACAACCGAAGGACCTTCAGCATCAATACCTTCAGCATTGGGGCCCACAATGTCGCCACAAATTTCACCCACTACTTCCAATACTTTATCGAAACTATCCAAAGCATCTTCGTAATCCATGGGTGCATAATCGTATTTTTCTTTTTCTGTAAAATTTCTTTCCTTCAAACGGACAATTTTCTCCATTAATGGATGTTGAAGATGAAATTTCAGATCTTTATTGTCAGTATAATAATTAGCCATTATTCAAAACGTTTTAGTATTCAAGGATTATTTGGAGTTCTTTTTATAAAACCTGATCATTTTAGGAATGATTTCAGAAACATCACCGCTGATCACATAATCGGCTACCAAATTTATAGGCGCTTCGGGATCGGTATTGATGGCAATGATCTGAGCTGATTCTTCCATTCCAGCCCTGTGCTGGATTTGTCCGGAGATTCCACAAGCGATGTAAAGCTTGGGGCGGACCGTAATTCCAGTCTGGCCGATCTGTCTTTCGTGATCAGTATATCCGGCATCAACAGCAGCACGCGAGGCGCCCACTTCTCCGCCCAAAACTTCAGCCAACTCGTATAACAGTTTGAAATTATCTTTTGATCCCATTCCGTAACCACCGGCTACAATTATTCCGGCACCTTTGATATTCAATTTACTCTTTTCAATATGCCGTTCAATGATTTCAACAACGAAATCAATATCATTTACATATTTGGAAACCTCAAGATTAACAACTTTTCCTTTGTATTTAGGGTCAAGAATCTCTTTTTTCATCACACCCTCGCGAACAGTTGCCATTTGAGGGCGGCAATCGGGATTGATAATGGTTGCAATAATATTTCCTCCAAAAGCCGGACGGATTTGGTATAAGAGATTTTCGTATACCTTCCCTTGTTTTTTATCTTCGTGATTTCCAATAACCAGGCTTGTACAATCGGCCGTTAAACCACTGTGCAAAGCAGATGAAACCCTCGGCCCCAGGTCACGGCCAATGGAAGAGGCACCCATCAATGCAATTTGAGGTTTTATTTCACCAAATAATTTAACTATAATTGAAGTGTGGGGCAAAGTCGTATAGGGGACCAAACGTTTGTCGTCGGCAACATACAATACATCCACACCGTAAGGGAAAACCTCTTTTTCAATGCCCGTAAGCTGATGTCCGATCGCTATAGCTTCCAGTTTACAACCCAGTTCGCTGGCCAAACTTCTTCCTTTGGTCAACAATTCCAGGCTCACTTCAGCAATTTGTCCGTCTTCTATTTCGCAATAAACAAAAACACTATTCATAATTTACTCCTTTTAAAATTAACCAATCGTATGACTTCCAATTAAATCTTTCATCAATTCTTCCATATCAACATCAGAAGAAGTGATAGCTTTTGCCCCTTTTGACTGAAGAACAACATTTTCAATTGTTTTAACCTTGGTAGGAGATCCAGTTAATCCCAATTCACAGGATACAGATTCAATATCATTCACAGTCCATTCCTGAATATTCAAATAAGGCCTGTCATTATAGAGGTGTAAATAATCTTCATTTGAATTCTGAAGTTCGGAAACTGTTTTAGCATGTTTGTATTTCATCAGTAACCTGGCATTGCGTGCACGACAAACGGGAGCGGTTCCGTTTACGGTAATCACCAGTGGCATAGGGCACGAAACGATTTCGACACCACTATCAAGCCTGCGCCTGGCAATTACCTTTCCATTTTCAATGGACTTAATCTCTTCAACATAGGTAACTTGAGGAATCCCAAGCTTCTCAGCCACTTGTGGTCCAACCTGGGCGGTATCACCATCAATGGCCTGACGACCGGCAATGATTATATCAAAATCTTTAATTTTCTTCAACGTCTGGCCAAGCGCGTAACTGGTTGCCAACGTATCGGAACCGGCAAAAGCACGGTCGGTAAGCAAAATACCATCATCGGCACCACGAAACATACCCTCACGGATAATCTCGGCAGCACGGCCTGGTCCCATCGTTAAAATAGTTACGTGAGTTCCCGGAAAATTGTCTTTGATTCTGAGCGCCTGTTCTAAAGCATTCAAATCCTCCGGATTGAAAATAGCCGCGAGTGCAGCCCGATTGACCGTTCCGTCAGCTTTCATTGCATCTTTGCCCACATTACGTGTATCAGGCACCTGTTTGGCAAGAACGATAATTTTGTAACCTTTCATTCTTAAATATTTGAGTTAATTAAGTTATTGACAGCTATATTATTAGACAAAATAGCAATCCTAATATCTGCACTTATTTTACATTTTGCCTTATTGCAAGGCTCATCTTTTAAAAGGTAGCAAATATAGCTAATCAACTCATAGAAATCAAGCGGCATTGAAGCACATTTATCGAGATTAAAATATTAAAAAATGCCAAATCACTTCATCAACTTTAAACTTCGTGAAACTTTTATACTGAAAGGCCCATAAGCAAAGAAATATAAACAATTAAATTCAATTTTCAAAATATTTTATGGCTAAAAAAGATACTTTATTTAAAATGAATTTAAATTAGAAAAGCAAGATCCTGAGAAATTTTAGCAATATCTTTGCAATTCTGAAGGCTTTAAAATAATCAATCAGTTGGCCAATAATTTATTGACAGTTTGAGTTGATTCCATTTTTTGAATTGCCTCATCCAGCCAATCAATTAAGGAACCAGTAATTGACACAATATATTCATATTCAGCTAATGATGAAATCTTTAAATTATAGAATTATTAGCTGTTAAATCATAGTATTCAGAAACCACTCATGTTAAGTGACTATATACAAACACTTCTATCACTGTTCTATCTGTTGTTCATGATAAATTACCACTTTGCTGAAACTTCTATCGTACAATTAATAAATATACGAGCTATATACGAGCTATGTACAAACCAATGGTAGAACAGTTGGTATTGATTGTGCACATAGTGAATTTGTAGAATCAAATTATTCCAGGGAGCCAAATTATTGCAATGTTTAACCTATCGGAAAAATAATTACTTTATGTAATTGATAAGAGGAGATTGGTACAATGGCTGATCAATTTTTTATCTTCGGAAAATTAAAAACCTTTGCTGATTTGATATAAAAGCTAATTTAGAAAGAACTTAAGCCACAAATAATCTATTATTTAGAAAACTTATGGCTTATGTCTAAGGATATCCTCTTCAGCATTCAATGTTTGACTTATGGAAAAGAGCAAAAAAAAAAGGCCGCTTCAATTTTCATTGAAACGGCCTCTGTGTATAAATTGTAAAAAATCTTTTATGCTATTGGGGTCGGACCTCCAAATGCCATGGGTGGAAGAATCGGATCATGCGCTCTCACATTCTTAATCGGCCCATTTACACTTTCAAATTTCTGAATGTTATCCTGCAATGCCATCAGTAATCTTTTAGCATGTTCAGGAGTCAAGATAATTCTTGATTTTACATTGGCCTTGGGAATTCCAGGCATCACCCTGATAAAATCAAGAACAAACTCAGAACTTGAATGAGTAATAACTGCCAGATTGGAATAAATGCCTTGAGCGATCTCTTCGGATAGCTCAATTTGCAGCTGATTGTTATTTTTTACTTCTTCCATAACGTTAGTCTCTTGAAATTCTATCAGAATCCTTCATCTCAACCATCTTGTCATATTCATCGCGAGAGCCAACAATCAGGTTTTTGTATTCTTTCAACCCGGTACCGGCAGGGATCAAATGACCACAGATTACATTTTCCTTCAACCCGTCCAGATAATCAACTTTGCCATGAATAGCAGCTTCGTTCAACACCTTGGTGGTTTCCTGAAATGATGCTGCCGACAACCAACTTCGTGTTTGAAGAGATGCGCGGGTAATTCCCTGAAGTATCTGGCTCGATGTTGCAGGAATTGCATCCCTACCTTCAACCAACCGCTTGTCGCGACGGCGAAGAGTAGAATTTTCATCCCTCAAACGGCGAGATGTAATAATCTGTCCAGGTTTCAGACTGTCTGAGTCTCCAGCTTCGATTACTACCTTCTTATTATAGATCCAGTCATTTTCATGAAGGAATTCATGTTTGTCAACGATCTGTTTTTCAAGGAACCTGGTATCGCCCGGGTCATCAATATCAACTTTACGCATCATTTGGCGAATAATCACTTCATAATGTTTGTCATTGATTTTCACACCCTGCATACGATACACATCCTGAACTTCATTCAAGATATATTCCTGAACAGCAGTTGGGCCTTTAATTGCAAGAATATCTGAGGGAGTAATAGCACCGTCAGAAAGTGGGACACCTGCACGGATATAGTCATTTTCCTGAACAAGGATCTGACGGGAAAGTGGTACCAGGTAACGTTTGATATCTCCGGTTTTGGAGGTAACAACGATTTCACGGTTTCCACGTTTAATTTTACCCAATGAAATTTCACCATCAATTTCAGAAACAACGGCAGGGTTTGAAGGATTCCTGGCCTCGAATAACTCAGTTACACGTGGCAGACCCCCCGTGATATCACCGGCTTTACCAGCGGCACGAGGAATTTTAACCAGTACAGCACCCGCTTCTACAATGGCACCTTCGTCGACAGCCATGTGACCGCCTACTGGTAAGTTGTAGTTACGAAGAACGTCTCCCTTTTCATCTAAAATCCTTAATGAAGCATTTTTGGTTTTATCCCTGGTTTCAATAATTACCTTTTCCTTGTAACCAGTCTGTTCATCAGATTCTTCACGGTACGTAACACCATCAATTACCTGTTCAAATGAAACTTTTCCTTTGAACTCAGTGATGATTACACCGTTATATGGATCCCACTCACAAATACGCAATCCTTTTTTTACTTCCTGGCCATTGTCGATGAACAATTTCGATCCGTAAGGAATACTGTGATTTGAAAGCTGAATTCTGGTATTTTTATCAATAATTCTCAATTCAGCAAGACGACTTACAACGATATTGGTTTTTACACCCGCTTCATTGTATTGCTCAACAACACGTAATTCGTCGATTTCAGCAATACCGTCATATTTTGACTCAACCGATGATTGAGTTGAAATATTTCCGGCGATACCTCCCACGTGGAATGTACGAAGAGTAAGCTGTGTTCCTGGTTCCCCGATTGACTGTGCTGCGATAACGCCTACAGCCTCTCCTCTTTGAACCATTGTACTACCGGCAAGGTTAAGACCGTAACATTTGGCACAAACACCAACTTTTGATTCGCAAGTTAAAACTGAACGAATCTCTACTGATTCAATAGGCGATTCTTCAATCTTTTTTGCAATTTCATCAGTCACTATTTCACCAGAGGCAACAATCAATTCTCCTGTCAATGGATTGAAAATATCATGAACAGTTGTACGTCCCAAAATACGTTCACTCAGGGAAGCCACAATTTCCTCGTTGTTTTTGATGGCAGAAGCAATCAGTCCACGCAAGGTACCACAATCTTCTTCCTGAATGATTACATCCTGAGCCACATCAACCAACCTACGGGTCAGATAACCAGCATCAGCTGTTTTAAGGGCAGTATCAGCCAAACCTTTACGGGCACCGTGAGTAGAAATGAAGTATTCCAATACTGACAGTCCTTCTTTAAAGTTTGCAAGGATCGGGTTTTCAATAATTTGCGATCCTGTAGAACCTGATTTTTGTGGCTTAGCCATCAATCCCCTCATTCCGCAAAGCTGACGAATCTGCTCTTTAGAACCACGGGCTCCTGAATCAAGCATCATATATACGGAATTGAATCCCTGGCGGTCGGTGCTCAAAGTCTTCATTACCGAATTGGTAAGTTTGGCGTTGGCATGTGTCCAGATATCAATTACCTGATTGTAACGTTCGTTGTTGGTAATGAAACCCATATTATAGTTGGCCATTACTTCCTCAACTTCACTGTAACCTGTAGCAACGATTTCCTTTTTGTCTTCCGGGATTACAACATCACTCAGGTTGAATGACAAACCACCTTTGTAAGCCATCGTATAACCCAAATCCTTAATGTCGTCAAGGAATTTAACAGTTACCGCATTACCAGTTTTTTTGTAAATATCAGAGATAATGGTACGAAGCGACCTTTTAGTCAGCAATTCATTGAGATAGCCAACCTCTTTAGGAACGGATTGATTGAAAATAATACGCCCAACCGTAGTCTCTATAATGTGTTTGAAGATTTCGTCTTTTTCATCTACATCTTCAACTTTCACCTTAATAATTGCATGCAAGTCAATTGCTCCTTCATTGTAAGCAATAATAACTTCTTCTGTAGAATAGAAAGTCATGCCTTCACCAGCAGCACCCGGACGAGGTTTGGTCATGTAATACAAACCCAAAACCATGTCCTGAGATGGAACCGTGATAGGCGCGCCATTGGCTGGATTCAGCAAGTTATGCGAAGCAAGCATTAACATTTGAGCTTCCAAAACAGCAGCATTTCCAAGCGGTACGTGAACAGCCATCTGGTCACCATCGAAGTCGGCGTTGAAACCTGTACAAGCCAAAGGGTGCAACTGAATTGCTTTCCCTTCAACCATTACGGGTTGAAATGCCTGAATTGACAAACGGTGAAGTGTAGGGGCACGGTTAAGCATGACAGGATGTCCTTTTAATACATTCTCCAGGATATCCCAAACAACGGGATCTTTACGGTCGACGATCTTCTTGGCCGATTTAACTGTCTTAACTATACCACGTTCAATCAGTTTCCTGATAATAAATGGCTTGAAAAGCTCAGCCGCCATATCTTTGGGAAGACCACATTCGTGAAGTTTCAATTTTGGCCCGATAACAATGACCGAACGTGCTGAATAATCGACACGTTTACCCAACAAGTTCTGACGGAAACGACCTTGTTTACCTTTCAAACTGTCGGACAATGATTTTAACGCACGGTTATTTTCAGTTTTTACTGCATTCGACTTCCTTGAATTATCGAACAATGAATCCACCGCTTCCTGAAGCATACGTTTTTCATTACGTAGAATTACTTCCGGAGCTTTGATTTCAATCAATCGTTTCAGACGATTGTTTCTGATGATCACCCTGCGATACAAATCGTTCAGATCGGAGGTTGCAAAACGGCCACCATCGAGAGGAACCAACGGACGTAAATCCGGAGGAATCACAGGAACCACCTTTACAATCATCCATTCAGGGCGGTTGATATTTTTGCTGGCACGGAAAGCTTCCACAACCTGAAGGCGTTTTAATGCTTCATTTTTACGTTGCTGAGAAGTTTCTGTGTTTGCTTTATGACGAAGATCGAACGACATTTCATCCAATTCCAGACGTTGCAATAAAGTATACAACGCTTCAGCACCCATACGGGCGATGAATTTATTGGGATCCATATCGTCGAGATACTGATTTTCTTTTGGTAAAGAATCCAGGATGTCAAGATATTCTTCTTCAGATAAAAAGTCAAGATATTTAACCCCATCCTGCGCTTTTATTCCAGCCTGAATAACTACATATCGTTCGTAATAAATAATTACATCAAGCTTTTTGGTTGGCAAGCCCAAAAGGTAACCAATTTTATTTGGCAACGATTTGAAATACCAAATATGGGCAACCGGTACAACAAGGGAAATATGTCCCATCCGTTCACGACGGACTTTCTTTTCGGTTACTTCAACACCACAACGGTCGCAAACAATACCTTTGTAACGAATCCGTTTGTATTTACCACAATGACACTCATAATCCTTTACTGGGCCGAAGATTCGTTCACAGAACAAACCATCACGCTCGGGTTTATAAGTCCGGTAATTTATCGTTTCAGGTTTCAAAACTTCCCCATGAGATCTTTCGAGAATCTCCTCAGGCGAAGCCAGACTGATACCAATTTTGGTAAAGCTAATTTTAACTTTATTGTCTTTTCTGAATGCCATATATCGATCGCTATTTTTTCAAGTTTATAACAGGAAAATCATAATGATTTACCGTAAATTAATCCAGGTTTACACTCAAACCCAGACCACGTAATTCATGAAGCAATACATTCAAAGATTCAGGAATACCTGGAGCAGGCATTGGTTCACCTTTAACAATTGCTTCGTAAGCTTTGGCTCTTCCTAATACGTCATCAGATTTAACGGTAAGAATTTCCTGAAGAATGTTGGATGCACCGAATGCCTCCAAAGCCCAAACTTCCATTTCTCCAAACCGTTGTCCTCCGAATTGTGCTTTACCTCCTAATGGCTGCTGAGTAATCAAAGAATAAGGTCCGATTGAACGGGCATGCATCTTATCTTCAACCATGTGCCCCAATTTGAGCATATAAATGACCCCAACAGTTGCAGGTTGATCAAAAGGTTCACCTGTTCCACCATCACTTAAATAGGTCTTGCCATAACGTGGAACACCCGCTTTATCTGTATATTCAGTAACTTCTTCGAGCGTGGCACCATCAAAAATAGGTGTTGAAAACTTCAATCCCAATTCTCTTCCGGCCCAACCCAACACAGTTTCGTATATCTGTCCAAGGTTCATACGTGAAGGCACTCCCAATGGATTCAAAACGATATCAACAATTGTTCCATCAGTAAGGAATGGCATATCTTCATCACGTACAATACGGGATACGATCCCTTTGTTGCCATGTCGGCCTGCCATCTTGTCACCAATCTGGAGCTTGCGCTTTTTAGCAACGTAAACCTTTGCGAGCTGAATAATTCCTGCCGGAAGTTCATCTCCAATGGTTACATTGTAACGTTGCCGTCTCGAAACAGCTTCAAGCTCTTTGTACTTCATGTTGTAATTGTTGATAAGAGCGAAAATCAAATCATTCTTATCCTTGTCAGTCGTCCATTTGGCAGGATTAATGGTCATGTAGTCGATATCCTGAAGTTGTTTCAGGGTAAATTTATTTCCTTTACCAATGATATCGCCTCCATAATAATCTTTCACACCCTGACTGGTTTTGCCATTCACCATGGTGAACAACTTATCTTCCAATTTGGCACGGATGGCAGAAACATTGCGGTCAAACTCTTCATCGATTGAATCGAGTAAAGGTTTGGTGCTCATCTTTCCTTTTTTATCTTTTACAACACGAGAGAACAATTTTTTGTCAATGATCGTTCCGTTCAATGAAGGAGATGCTTTCAAAGAGGCATCTTTTACATCACCGGCCTTATCACCAAAGATAGCACGAAGTAGTTTTTCTTCCGGAGAAGGATCAGATTCTCCTTTAGGAGTAATTTTTCCTATCAGGATATCGCCAGGTTTAACAACAGCTCCAATACGAATCAACCCATTTTCATCAAGATTCTTGGTTGCTTCTTCACTCACATTCGGAATATCGGAAGTGAATTCTTCCACTCCACGTTTTGTATCACGAACTTCCAGTGAATATTCATCGACATGGATGGAGGTAAATACATCTTCCCGGACAACACGTTCTGAAATAACAATTGCATCCTCATAATTATAACCCTGCCATGGCATGAAAGCCACTTTCAGATTACGTCCCAAGGCCAATTCACCACCCTGAGTTGCATATCCTTCCGTAAGTACCTGGCCCTTTGTAACACGATCGCCTTTTTGGACGATTGGTTTAAGATCGACAACAGTACCCTGGTTGGTTTTTTGGAATTTGGAAATCTTACAGGTCACCACTTCAGGATCGAAACTTACAAAACGTTCTTCTTCGCTGCGGTCGTAACGGATTAAAATTTCATCGGCATCAACATATTCAATAACTCCATCATCTTCGGCAATAATCAAAACACGTGAATCAACAGCAGCACGTGCTTCCAAACCTGTTCCTACAATAGGAGCTTCAGGACGAAGCAAAGGAACTGCCTGTCTCATCATATTTGATCCCATCAATGCACGGTTGGCATCATCATGTTCAAGAAAAGTAATCAACGATGCTGCCACTGATGCAATCTGATTTGGACCAACGTCCATCATGTTTACATCATTTCTGGGAACAATCGGATAATCACCATCTAAACGGGATTTAACTCTCTCGTTGATGAAATTACCTTCTGTATCAATAGGAGCATTGGCCTGAGCAATAATTTTTCCTTCTTCCTCCTCAGCAGTAAGGTAAAATACGCCCTTGTCTGACAGGTCAACTTTTCCATTTTCCACCTTACGGTAGGGAGTTGAAATAAATCCCAGTTCAGTCACCTTTGCAAAAACACAAAGTGAAGAGATCAAACCGATGTTTGGCCCTTCAGGAGTTTCAATAGGGCACAAGCGCCCGTAATGGGTATAGTGAACGTCACGCACCTCAAAACCAGCTCTTTCACGTGAAAGACCTCCTGGCCCCAAAGCTGACATACGTCGTTTGTGGGTCATTTCAGCCAACGGATTGGTTTGATCCATGAACTGTGACAAGGCATTGGTTCCGAAGAATGAATTGATAACCGAAGATAAGGTTTTTGAGTTGATCAGATCAATTGGAGTGAACACCTCGTTATCGCGAACATTCATACGTTCACGAATGGTACGGGCCATACGGGCCAAACCAACACCGAACTGGTTGAACATCTGTTCACCAACAGTACGAACACGACGATTGCTCAAATGGTCAATATCATCAACATCAGTTTTTGAGTTGACAAGTTTGATCAAATATTTAATGATTTCAATAATATCTTCCTTGGTGAGTACCTGAACGCCCATATCGATATTCAGGCCCAGCTTTTTGTTGATCCTGTAACGGCCAACTTCACCCAGGTCATATCTTTTTTCTGAAAAGAATAATTTATCAATTACATCTCTCGCTGTTGCATCATCAGGTGGTTCTGCATTACGCAATTGCCTGTAAATATGAAGTACAGCTTCTTTCTCCGAATTACAGGGGTCTTTCTGGAGGGTATTATATATAATGGCATAATCCTGGAGATTCCTGTCTTCCTTGTGCAGCAAGATGGTTTTGGCCCCAGAATCAATAATTTCATCAATGTGATCGTTGTCAATAACAATTTCGCGGTCGATCACAACTTCGTTACGCTCAATAGATACCACTTCACCGGTATCCTCGTCAACGAAATCTTCTACCCAGGTTTTCAGGACACGGGCAGCCAGTTTACGGCCAACAATTTTCTTTAAACCAGATTTTGATACCTTAATTTCATCTGCAAGGTCGAAAATTTCAAGTATATCCTTGTCACTTTCGAACCCGATTGCACGAAGCAATGTAGTTACAGGTAATTTTTTCTTACGATCGATGTATGCAAACATCACACTGTTAATGTCGGTTGCAAATTCGATCCATGATCCTTTAAAAGGAATGACCCTTGCTGAATATAGTTTTGTACCATTGGCATGCATGCTTTGTCCGAAGAATACTCCCGGAGAACGATGCAACTGAGACACAACAACACGTTCAGCTCCATTAATTACAAATGTTCCTCTTGGTGTCATATAAGGAACAGTACCCAAATATACATCCTGGACTACCGTATCAAAATCCTCATGTTCAGGATCCGTACAGTACAATTTTAATTTTGCTTTTAACGGAATACTAAAGGTCAGGCCTCGTTCGATACATTCATCGATGGAATAACGGGGCGGGTCGACCAAATAGTCAACAAATTCTAGTACGAAATTATTTCTGGTATCGCTTATTGGAAAATTTTCTTCAAATACCTTGCAAAGCCTTTCCATCTTACGCTGATCTGGGGTCGTGCCCAGCTGAAAGAATTCGATGAAGGATTTAATCTGCACTTCAAGGAAATCAGGATAGTTAAAGACGGTTTTTGTTGAAGAAAAGCTAATCCTCTGGTTTTCAATATTTACTGACATCGATGTATATTAATTATATAAACTCAAAAGATAAATATACAAAAAGGTATAGAACCCCACATCTGTGAGGTTCTAAACCACATCAACCTAAAATTAAGGTCGTTAGACTTTTATTTAAGTTCAACTTCTGCTCCAGCTTCTTCTAATTGAGATTTTAAACCTTCAGCCTCGTCTTTAGAAACTTTTTCTTTGATTGCTCTAGGAGCCCCGTCAACTACTTCTTTAGCTTCTTTTAAACCAAGACCAGTTAATTCTTTCACTAATTTAACAACTGCTAACTTAGATTGACCAGCAGCTTTCAGAATAACATCGAACTCGGTTTGAACTTTTTCTTCAGCTTCTTCGCCTGAAGCAGCTGGACCAGCAGCAACAGAAACAGCTGCAGCAGCAGGTTCAATACCATATTCCGACTTTAAAATTCCGGCTAATTCATTTACTTCTTTTACAGTTAAGTTAACTAACTCTTCTGCAAGTGCCTTTAAATCTGCCATTTCGATAATGATTTTTAAATATAATTTTTAACTAACTTATTTCTTTTCACTCAATGTCTTCAAAACTCCATGTAGAATATTTCCACCTGATTGCAAACCACCCAATACATTTTTAATTGGAGACTGCAACAAGCCAATCACTTCACCAAGTAATTCCTTTTTAGACTTAATAGTAACTAATACATCCAATTGATTTTCGCCAATATACACTGACTCCTGAACATAGGCGCCCTTTAAAATAGGCAGCTTATTTTTCTTCTTAAAATCTTTTATCAGTTTAGCGGGAACATTTGCATTCTCACAAAACATCACTGATGTATTTCCTTTTAGTACGTCATAAAGCTCTGGTGCGTTTTTATTGGACGCTTCCATGGCCTGGCGCATGAGCTTATTTTTAACTACCACCAATTTCACTTGCTGTTTATTGCATAAACGCCGTAAGTCACTTGTACGTGCAGCATTTAAACTCGCAATATCAGTCAGATAAAAATGAGTGGATAAGTTTATCTGCTCCGTAAGACTACCGATAATTGTGCTTTTTTCTGATCTTTTCATATCACTTAGTTTTACTTTTCAGAGACAGACTTTGGCTCAATTTGTACTCCCGGACTCATCGTACTTGACAGATAAATACTTTTAACGTACGTACCTTTAGCAGCAGAAGGCTTGAGCTTCATCAGCGTGTTGACAAATACAGTAGCATTTTCAACAATTTTTTCATTGTCAAAAGATACTTTACCTACCGATGTGTGAACAATACCAAATTTATCAACTTTAAAGTCGATCTTACCCGCTTTTACCTCAGCTACCGCTTTCCCAATGTCCATTGTAACAGTACCACTCTTGGGGTTTGGCATCAAACCACGTGGACCTAAAATACGTCCAAGGGCTCCCACTTTTCCCATTACCGGTGGCATCGTAATAATCACATCTACGTCAGTCCAACCGCCTTTGATTTTTTCAACATAGTCGTCCAAACCAACATAGTCAGCTCCGGCATCTCTGGCTTCCTGTTCTTTATCAGGAGTCACCAGGGCCAATACACGTACTTCTTTACCAGTTCCATGAGGTAAAGTCACAACGCCTCTAACCATCTGATTCGCCTTCCTAGGATCCACTCCCAGACGAACATCAATATCCACGGAAGAATCAAATTTGGTAAAAGAAATTTCCTTTACCAGCGTAGATGCTTCTTTCAATGAATAGATTTTCCCCTTTTCGAGTTTTTCCAGAGCAAGCTTTGTATTCTTTGTAATTCTGCCCATTTTAATAATTTTAATTAGTTTGTCGATGGACGTTCACCTGTAACAGTGATTCCCATACTTCTGGCAGTACCAGCGACCATGCTCATAGCGCCATCTAAAGAGAAACAATTAAGGTCTTCCATTTTTATTTCAGCAATCACCTTAACTTGATCCCAATTGACAGAACCCACTTTTACAAGATGTGGCTCTGCGGAGCCTTTTTTCACCTTTGAGGCTTCTATGAGTTGCACCGCTACCGGGGGTTGTTTAATTACAAATTCAAACGATTTATCAGCAAAAACAGTAATAACAACAGGAAGAACTTTCCCCGCAAGGTCTTGTGTCCTGCCATTGAACTGTTTGCAAAACTGCATGATATTGACCCCTTTAGAACCTAATGCCGGGCCTATGGGTGGTGAAGGATTCGCAGCACCCCCCTTTACTTGCAATTTAATGAATCCAGTAATTTCTTTAGCCATAATAAATTCGATAAATGATTATTACTCCTTCTCAACTTGCATGAAGCTAAGCTCCAAAGGAGTTTTTCGTCCAAAAATTTTGACCATTACCTGAAGCTTCTTCTTTTCCTCATTGATGTTTTCAATGATTCCATTGAAGCCATTAAATGGCCCGTCAATAACTTTCACAGTCTCTCCAACTACATAAGGAATGTTCATCTCCTCACCCGATGCTGCCATTTCATCTACCCGACCTAAAATCCGGTAAACTTCTGACTGCCGGATTGGAACAGGTTCTCCACCTTTTGTATCTCCCAGGAAGCCAATGATATTGGGGATATTTCTTAGTATGTGGGGAATCTCTCCAACAAGATATGCTTCAACTAAAACATATCCTGGAAAGAAATTTCTTTCTTTACTGATCTTTTTTCCGTTGCGGATCTGATACACCTTTTCAGTAGGGATCAAAACCTGTGAAACAAAATCCTGGAGACCAGCATTTGCAATCTCGTTTTCAATATATTCTTTGACTTTTTTTTCTTTTCCTCCAATAGCCCGAAGAACATACCATTTTTTTACGTTTTCGCTCATGTTGCGCTCCTAATGGAATTAATAAAATAAACTGTACACAAATTTCATCATGGATTCAAAAGTGAAATCCATTACGAAAACTATAAGTGCTATGATAAGGGAAGCAACCATTACAATGAAAGCACTATTCTGCAATTCTTTAAATGTAGGCCAGGAAACTTTATGAACAAGCTCATT
>Ga0123337_10003578_pt1 | contig 16483 bp, 13 predicted proteins | sample frozenSSSSmetaG_FD_89792 | JGI IMG/M metagenome (GOLD analysis project Ga0123337, IMG submission 89792) | Glacier valley bacterial and archeal communities from Borup Fiord, Nunavut, Canada, to study Microbial Dark Matter (Phase II) -... | ecosystem: Environmental > Aquatic > Freshwater > Ice >... | reverse complement strand
GACTGCCTGATCGAGCCTGCCAGTTGCGTCGGCTAGATCTCCCATCCTGACGCGTTTACTTGTTGCCATCGGTCGACTCGATCTTGTTAGCTCGCTGAGAGGACCCGCCGGACCTGGAGCTCCCAACGCGTCTTCGGGGGCGTAAGCCAGTATCCTGCTACTATCGGCATCGAGCGGAATAATGTCTCCTGCGCGCCCGCCCCCGCCGCCTACGCCTCCTCCAAAGCCGCCCCCTGAACCGCTCCGACCGAAGCGGGCGAAACCGTCTGGCGTTCCACTGAAATCGTCGAAATAGTACTCGCCCGGGTCGGTATAATTCACATAGCCCGGAATCTGATTATTCTGACCTCCGATATTATCGCGCAGCCAGCCCATGCCCTCAGGGAAGACGAGAGCATGCGACTCATAATCCGGCTGATCCGGCGTTTCTACAGTTATTCCGCCATAGTAGATGATCGAGTCGGCGCCGGCAATTGCTGTCACGATGCGATTCCCATAGAAGTAGCGGCGAATGTCGGGGGTCAGGTCGGGCTGGATCGCGAGCAGACTGCTGTCCACAACGCCCAGAGTGATCTCGCCGCGAACTGGTCTGCCGTTCTCGCCGACCGCCTTGACGGTAAAGACAGCGTGCTCGCCCGGTTTATACTGCGCTTTATCGGGGGTGATTTTAAGGCTCAGGATTTTGTCTTCGGCGGGAACCCCGACAGATGCGCTCGTCTCCTGCACCTGCCCGTCACGTATCATAGTGGCGACGAACTCGGCGTTCGGCACATAATCGCCCGTGAGCTGCACTTCGATGATGGTCGAGCGGCCCGGCACGAAAATCGTTCGGTGACGCACGATGCCGCCGACAGCCTGCTCGTTGAATAGCACATAGCTGTCAGGTTTCGGAGCGATCAGTAGCACCTGCGCGATGTCTCCCGGCCGATAGGAAGCGCGTTCGGGTACCAACTGAAATCTCGCGTCGTTCTTGTCACGAAGGTTGTCCCAGCCCTGACCGTAAACGAGAATTCCGGTCTCCGCCTTGATCGTGTTGCCCCAGGCATCCGTCGCGCTGAACTCGATACGGTAGTCCGATGGAATTTCGGGGTGCCAGACGGCGACTCCCGCGCCCTCGTCTTTCGTATCCGTAGCGATCGCCGTGCGCCCCGCTTTCTCCTCCCGCTGCGGCTGGAACGGCACAACAATCACCGATTTGCCGGTTTTCGGATCTATCGCCCGCTGCTCAGGCACAGCCGGAATGATCCGATAGTAGGTGATCTCGCCTTTTATCGCGATCGGCTGGTCACCGGCGTCACGGGTGCGCACGTTAGTAATCAGCGGGTCGCCCGGGAGCACAAACTGCTTGTCTGTCTTGAGGTAGGCACGGAACTGTGTCGCTGCGGCTTTCGCGCTGCCAGCGCCGGTAACCTCGCGGCGGGAATCGTCGACAACCTCGGCAGTGATCGTGAAGCTCTGATCCGCCGGGACGAACGAACGGATTTTGTAGCCTTTGGGCGGCTTCGGAGCGTCGGTCGGGAAACTGATATGCGCTTCGCCTTTCGCGTCGGTGATGAGATTGCCCTCACGATAGGCTGCGTTCGGATCGCCCCAGTAGCTCGTATCCGGTGGCTGTGAGTAGCGTCCGCCGTTCTGCAGCATATAGCCGAAGGAACTGGCATTTTCATCGTACCAGTCGAGGCGTGGGCGGAAGGGAATCGGATGAATGTACGGGGCGCGAAAGACGCGGTAATGCACTTTTGCGTTGGCGACCGGTGCGCCGAAGAAGTAGCGCGCGCCGATCGTCGCTTTCATCGACTCACCCACCCGCACTTCCGTTTTATCGGGCATGACGGTAACCGCATATTCCGGTTTTTTGTACTCTTCGACACGAAAATCGACGCGCCCGAAGTTGAATGATTGCGCCTGATTCTCTCCGACCGGGTTCGAGAGGATGATCGCATACGTGCCGAGGTCTGCGCCAGGAGGCAGCATAACGCTGTCACTATACGATCCAAATTCCCCCATCTGCACCTCTTTAAGCAGAAATACTCCCTTCGGTCCGGAGATCGTCAGGTGTACCTTTTTGCCAGCGGCTCGCCGGTAGCGTCCAACAATGCCATCGGTCATCACGACATGGTATTGCACCGCCTGATTCGGACGATAGAGCGGTCGGTCCGTCGTGATGTACGCTTTGACAGCGGGTTCGCCGGACAAGCCATCGTTGTTGTTGAAATCGGAACGGTTGGTGACCGCATATCGGTTTTCGCCCGCCATTGCGAATACCTGCGCGGATCGACGAATCGAAAAATCGTAGGGGAAATCGGCCATTGGGGGCAAGGGCTGCGTGAAGATACCTTCCCCGTTCGTCACGCCGGATGTGTAGAGCGCGTCCCGGTATCCAGAAGCTATTCGATGGGTTGGCTGCCAGATCGTCAGCTTGAGGTCCTCGATGGGTTTACCGGTGATCGCGTCGGCGCCGTAAACCAGGAGCGAACTCTTATCGACTTTGCTGACGAGCGCGATATCGCTGACGATCACGAGCGTACTGTACTTCAGCTGATGGTGTTCGCCCGCATCCGCCACCACGAGGTACGCGCCGAGCGTGTCGAGCGGTGTCGTGATGTTATCGTTGACGAAATTGTGGTTTCCGTCATCGCTGGTCGTCGCGTTCCAATCCCCGATTCGCTCGCGCCCGTAGTCGCGTTCGGCGTTATGTGCATTGAAATGTTTGTCGAACTGGTCGAAGGCCGGACGGTAGATCGAACTGTCTGTCGGGACTCGATACTCGACCTTGCCATAAATTTTTTCGAGATGCACGCGATACGCCGTAAAGTGGATACGGCGTACGTTGCGAGAATTTATATTGATTATGGCGCGCTGTCCGGGTCGCGTGACGCTGGTCGTGTTTATGCTTACAGAAGGACGCAGGAGATTGTCGAGCTGCTGGTTTGCATCGCTTACCCACCGGCTTTTCGGGTAGTCGAGCTTGAAGCGCAGAAACTTCGCGATCGCGCCCTGTGTCTCGCCTTTTTGAAGCGTCCATAATGCGATCGTATAGGCGAAACGGTCTGCATCCGGGTCGTTGGGATACTTATAAATTATGTCCTGAAGAATTTTGATCGGGTCGATACTCAGGTAAGGGATTCGGATGTAAGGCATCGGTGTGGGACGTGGGATATGCGCCCGTCGATTCCCGCCGCGCTGTGATCCTCCGGCGCGAAAACTGGTGACCCGGGTGTATCCTCCGTTAGAATAATAACCATTGTAACTCCGGAGCTGCAGGATATAGACGGCTTTGCCGAATTCCGCCAGCACCGTGTTATGATGATTGGCGTCGGGCAGAGTCGCATCGAGCGCCTCGATCTGCGCATAGAGATACATCACCTTTTTGGGCGTCGGCGCATTCGGATCGAAAGGCTGATTTGTGTCGATCGTCCAGTCGTAACCGTTGAATGCGCCCTCCAAGGAATACCCGGTATTGAGGACGCTGGCAAGGTCGAAATCGAGCGCGATCTCCTCGCGGGTGATGTCGGTTCGCTCGGCTGCCGGAAGTGGTGCGCTGTGGAACCGATCAAAAAGTATCCGCGCTCTGATAAAGGAGAGCCTGAATTCTTTTGCATCTTCGTTCTGAAGATTGATGTAGACCGGAGCATCGCCCCCAACTGATTTCGGAACGGCCCCGCCGCGCGTAATCTTTTTGCCGACCCGGTAGCCGGTGTGATCGATAGTCGCGTACATTCGTCCACGCCAGACCTGTGCACGAGCTTCCCAGAGCGTGTCTTTGTATTTCAGGACATAGGCATCGAATGCCGCGATGGCTTCGTCCCACTTGCTCGTTCGAACCAGCCCGACAGCGATACGGTAGTCGATCTCCGCACGGTTCGGCAGGTTCGGGTCGCCGGTCAGCGCACTCCGATAGGCTTCGAGCGCCAGTTCGTAGGACTGTTCCTGCCAGAGCGCATCGCCTTTTTTGACCAGTTCGGGCGGTGTCTGTCGTGCGAAGGTCGGCAGTCCGATCAGGGCAGCGACAGCGATGACGGCGAGCAGGCAGGCGAGGCGGCGCAGGGTGTGGGCAGCGTATGTGGGGCGAGTGATCAGCGGCATAATCGAGAGTGTCTCCGTATTATTTCGGAATCAAAGTGAACATGATTCTGGTTCAATGTACCTTGTTTGTAGTCAGAAAAGTCTGCCTGGTATCAGCAGCCACGTGGTTAGGACGGCATCACGGCCAAGAAGGTTACATTTTGAGAGAGCTTCGGCTGTCAATCGCCTGCTTGAAAGAATCGTTCTCAGGAAGTATAATTCGCTGTAGATAGCTCATTTGCGGATTGGAGGCTGGCTATGTTTCCCAAAATCGAGCCGGACGAACGGACGCCTGAAGAAATCATCGAGGAGCTCGAGAGTAATCATGCGCTCTGGGTAGGAATGAAACGCGATGAAATCTACACTCATTTTACAAGCGCAGGTGGGTTTAGCACCCCTAGACATCGGATTTTCTTCTATAGGCGCAATGCCAGAGTTCTGATCGATGTAACGTTCAAACCTTACGACGAACTGCATTCATGGGACGCGGACCCCTGGCGGACTCCCGATGGGAGAGACGACCTCTTCGATAAACGCGATACCGTTATCGAGATAGTCGGTCCTTATATCGGGTGGCCTGCCTGGGACTGATACTCGAATGGTTTGTGCGAAAAATCCCCACGAGGAACTATGATGGACCGTGAAATGGACGAAATAGTTGTTTATCACAGTCGCTGGAAAATGATTCTTCTCGCGCTTGGCGCACTCGCTTTTGTTCTTGGAGCTATACCCATCATTCAAGGTGGCATATCCGAAGGTGGCTACTCGCTGTTTATGTGCCTGATCATGGCGCTGGCAGACATCGTATTTTTCGGGATTTGTTTTGTGTATGCCTGTCAGATACTGTTTCGGAACACTCCCGCCCTCAAGATCAATTCCGAGGGTATCTTCGATGATGCCTCAGCGGTCGGAGCAGGCTTCGTCGGTTGGGACGAAATCGACTCATTTCACATCGGGCAAGTTCATCTCCAGAGTTTTGTCTGTATCGTGCCGAAAGACATTGAGGCGTTTCTACAGCGTCAACCCGTCTGGAAGCGGTATCTCATGAAAAGCAATGTCAATCTGGTCGGCGCACCAATCACGATCAGCGCCATGGGTCTGCAGATGTCGCTCGATGATTTGGTAAAGCGAGTGGAAACCCACCTTTTTGCACACAGAATGCATCCCTTCAGATCATAAGTCATGCTGGCCTGCATTGAGTTGAGCGTCGATCGTGATTCAACAGAATCGATATTCAAAAAGCCGCTCGATTTAGTTGAGCGGCTTTTCAGGTTTGACTTCATTTCGGACTACAGACTGACAACCATACTATCTGGAAGGAACTGCGCGACCGCCGGGTACTGGAAGGTGTCAACGCCGGTTGTCGGCGGCGAGGTGGGAGGATCGGTAGTCGTGTATGTGCCGGAGATCTGCGCAGCATCCACCGTCAAGGTCAGGTAGCCGTGATGTGCAGAGTCACCAAATATTAGAGTCGCGTTTGTTGCCGGGTCGGTCGTCCCGGCGGGAACCGTGACCTGATGCAGGTTGTGGTAGCCGCCCCCGCCCGCCACGATGAACGGGGTAACCGTACCCGTCACGATCGGTTTTTCGATCCGCTGATAGTCGTGGACATGCGCGGCGAAGACGATATTGGGCACACGCCGAGAGTCGTTGATCGCGTGCTGCAGTGCATCCGCCATGTTGGGACTGCCGCTGTGGTGGTTATCGAACGAGTAGATCGGGTGGTGCATCGCGACGATCAGCGCTTTGTCCTTAGAAGCAGTCGCGAGTTCGTTGGTCAGCCACTGCTGCTGTACCGAGTCGATCGAGCCATGCTCCGGCACATTCGTATACATCCCGACGATCGTAACGAACGGCGCGTCGAGCGTGAAATAGACGTTCGGCAGCGACATCGTTACGCGCTGTGCATCCTGCGACTCTGGATTGATGTGCGGAGCATCAGTCATGAAATAGCGTATCCAGCCATCCAGTGAGGTTTGGGATGCATCGATCGGCGCGCCGTCGTGGTTGCCCGGTATCGAAATGATTGGCGCGGTGTAGAATTTGTACGGCTCGTAGAACTGTGGATAGTACTCGCTGATTTCGCCGTTGAAATAGACGACATCGCCCAGATGATAGAAGAAGGAGGGAGCCTGATCCGCCGGAAGCGACAGGTCTTTCTCCATCGCGTCCGCCACACCGATCTGAAAGTGCGGGTCTTTTATGCCCCCGGTATCGCCTACAATATGAAAGACTATTTTGCCATGCTGTGCCGCGAGCGCCCCGATTCCGGGCAGCGCTGTTTCGAGAAGGTAGTGGTAAGGCGGCAGACCGAGTGGAGGCGGCAGCGGCTCAAATCTCTGTGTCTGATGCGTGAGCGGCGAGAGCGGGTGAACGCCGGAGTGTGCCTGCGAATGCCCGGTTGGAGGACGATGCAGTGCGTAGCCCTGGATCAATGACGTTGTAATTTTTCTCATACTTCTCCGTCCTGCAATGTGACAAAAAGAGGTGTCGGGGCGCGGGAGGCACCCCTACACAGTTCCACAATTAGGATCGCACTTTCCTCCGTCGTTTTCGCGACTGTTTGGTTTCGTAATTGGTAACTATTCACCACCCCAACCCCCTCCTTCGTAAGGAGGGGGTTGGGAGGCGGTCAGGCTGCCCTACTTCTTCGGCACGATCCGCAGACCGAGTTCCTGCAGCTGCGTTTCGTCCACATCCGAAGGCGCGTCCATCATCGGGTCGTAGCCGAAGCCCATCTTCGGAAACGCGATCACCTCCCGGATATTGGGCTCGTCCAGCAGGTTCATCAGCAGCCGATCGATGCCCGTTGCGAAGCCACCGTGCGGCGGCGCCCCGAACCGAAACGCCTCCAGAATATGCGCGAACCGCTCCTGCTGCTTCTCCTTCGAGATGCCGAGCAGATCGAAAACGCGCGCCTGTATCTCCGGGCGATGGATACGAATACTGCCCGATCCCGACTCCTGCCCGTTACAAACCAGGTCGTAGCACTGCGCCCGAATCTTTCCCGGGTCGGAGTCGAAATAAGGCAGATGATCCTCGTAAGGCATTGTGAACGGGTGATGTTCGGCGTCCCAGCGTCCGGTCTCTTCGTCCCACTGCACGAGCGGAAAGTCGGTTACGATGCAGAACGCGAGCCGGTTCGGATCGCGCAGTCCGCATCGCTGCCCGATCTCGTTTCGGAGACGCGACAGGACATTCGCCACGACTTTCGGTTTCGGATCGGCAATGACACAGAGCAGGTCACCTGGCTCCGCCGCACACACGGTCAATATCTGCTGCATCTGCTCTTCGCTCAGGAACTTCGCAATCGCGGACTTGACGCTCGATCCTGTTTCCCCTATCGCAATCGTCGCCAGCCCCTTCGCCCCGAACTCCTTACAGAATTCGCCGAGTGCGTCGACCTCTTTGCGCGAAAGCGAGCTCCCGCCCGGATACCGAACCGCCTTGACCTGACCGCCATTGTCGAGTGCGCCGCTGAAGACAGTGAAGTCCGTGCCAGCGACGATTTCGCCCAGATCGACCAGTTCCAGCCCGAAACGAATATCGGGTTTGTCGTTGCCGAATCGGCGAATGGATTCGTCGTAAGTAAATCGCGGAAACGGAACGATCATGGTCTTGGCGCTGAGGCGTGAAACGACGTCGATCGTCATCGCCTCGATCACTTTCAGGATGTCTTCTTGTTCGACAAACGACATTTCGACGTCGAGCTGCGTGAACTCCGGCTGGCGGTCGGCGCGCTGCGCCTCATCCCGAAAACAGCGAGCGATCTGGAAATAGCGATCGCATCCCCCCACCATCAGCAGTTGTTTGTACTGCTGAGGCGACTGCGGCAGCGCATAGAACTGTCCGGGCTGCACGCGATACGGAATAAGATAGTCACGTGCGCCTTCCGGTGTGCTCTTCGTGATCAGCGGCGTCTCGATCTCCAAAAACCCCTGCCCGTCCATAAAGTCTCGGATCGCCTTCGTCGCGCGGTGACGCAGTTCCAGCATCGCGTACATTTTGGAGCGGCGCAGATCGAGGTAACGATACTTGACGCGCAGTGTCTCGTCGACCAACTGCATCTGCTCTTCGTCGTTGACCTGAAACGGGAGCGGTTTGCAGGTGTTCAAAACAACCAGTTCTTTGACGGCGACTTCGATTTCGCCGGTTGCCAGTTTCGGGTTTTCGCTGCCGGGACGGCGTCGGCGAACGATGCCGCGGACGGAGACAACGAATTCGGAACGGACGCTGTTGGCAAGCGCAACGAGTTCGGGCACATCGGCTTTATCGACGACGGCCTGCACCAGACCGGTGCGGTCGCGCAGGTCGAGGAACACCAGATCGCCGAAGTCGCGCTGTCGATGCACCCAGCCATTTAGCGTAATTTCCGTGTCGACTTCTGCGGCGGTCAATTCCCCGCAGGCGACAGTTCGTTTCCAATTTTCCAATCCGGCAACCTCCTCAAAGCATTTGATACACTGTTTGTAAAGTCGGAGCTACTGCAGACAACAGCCTGACGGCTGCGCAGAAGACATTGTGTTGAGCGTTTTAATCAACGCCTTGAAGTACGAAGACGGTCATCGCATCTGTGCTGCCGATAACATGATGACAGCGCAACCCACATATGAGTTGCGCTGGAGTAGATTGATTCTATCTTATTTGATCGGGCAATTGCAAATGTGCCAGCGGGGAAGAAATTAAGCCTCGGGGATCAGCGAGAGGGCATCGGTGATCGCATCGGAGAGGGCGGCGCGGACAGAAGCGCGTTCGAGGTCTGCGAGCAATTCGAGCATACCACTGGCGGGCGGAGCGGACAGGTCGCGCAGGGTCGAGAGGTGCAGCTCGGTTTCGGAGGCAGATTGTGCTGCTTCTCGCATCGTTCGCGCGGCGATTTGTGTGGCGGCAACGTAAGGAAGTCCGCTTCGAACTCCGCCAGAGATCATCGCTTCGAGAAGCAGATAGTGTGCTGCTGGAAGCGCCTGCGCATACGAAACTGCCGTTGCAAGAGCATGTTCAGGAACTTGTATCGCGGTGCCGAGCGCTTCCAGAAAGGCGCGTACCTGTCCTGCATAATTTTCGTCCGCGGAGTCAGACAAACTATAAAGGGAATCGCTGGTGCCAAGGCTCGCTGATAGACCGACTGCTGCCCGGGAAGTCGGTACCGCCCCACCGATCGCTGCATTCAGTACTGTCAGTGTGAGATTGGGAATCAGGCTCAGCACCAATGGCTGCGGCTTGCCTCCGTCGCGCTTCAGCACGTCCCTGATCTCTTCAAGTGTCGCGTCTGAGGCGTCGCGTTCGAGCGCAAGCACGATCAAGTCGGTAAATTTCGCGACCTGAATGCTGGTATCGGCGATTTTGATACCTACCTGCTCATGCAGCGCCTGTGTTTTTGCCGGATCGGTATCATAGACGACGATACGATTGGCAGGAGCAGCTTCTGCCCGCACCAGTCCATGGCATATCGCGCTCCCGACCGCTCCCGCCCCGATAATTCCGATTCGTTTGTCTTGCAGCATGGTGAGATGAATCCCGAGTGTCGGCTGCCCGATTATGCGTCGCCGTAGACTGTCTTGCGTGTCGTGTTGGCAGTCGCGCCGTTGTCGATCTCCACGATCACATTCGCTGGAACGAACATATAGACCTTCTCACCGATGCGCTCGACGGTTCCGTCGAGTGCGTAGCAGACGCCATTGAGGAAATCGATGATGCGCTCTCCCATCTGCGGCGTCGCGCGCTCGAGGTTGACGATCTGATACTCCCCGCCTTTGAGTCCATCCGCTGCGAGTTTGGCGTCCTCGAACACCTGTGCGTTCAAGCGTACGGCCACCTTTCCGCCACGTGCCGTCTGGAGTCGGAGTGGCTGCTGGCGGCGTACGCCCGCTTCGACCGGCTGTGGCTCGGTCTCTTCTTCGTCATGGTCTTCGGCGCCGAGAACGGTGTCCATGAAGCGGCTCCAGAGGCTCTTGCGTTCAAACTCTTCAGGCATTGGCTGCGGGTTCACGGTGTCAATCCCTCCATTTAATCTTGCAAAAATAGTGAAATAAGTTTCGATCGTGCGGCACTCTCGGGTGCCCTTTGCTCAAGCTCGATAATCCGAGTGGTCTGCTATCTGCGTAGTCCGAATATTGCGGTACCGATACGGATATGGGTAGCCCCCTCCTCGATGCCGATCTCGAAATCGCCCGACATTCCCATTGAAAGCATCTGTTGCGAGGCCGCTGGCAGCTCTTTATAAAGGTTATAGAGCGCTGCAAATGAGGAGCGCGACTGCTCTGCCCTGTCGGAAAATGGAGCCATTCCCATCAAGCCTGCGACCCGGATACCTGCTAAATCCTGTATTTTGTCGACGGCATCAGCCACCTGATCGGGTTCGAAACCAAACTTTGCGTCTGCCGGGTCGAGTTTGACCTCCAGCAGAATGTCGGTCACTTTTGCTGCGGCGAGCGAGCGTCGCGCGATCTCCTGAGCTACACGCACGCTATCGACGCTTTCGATCACGGAACAAAGGCGTACGATATCTCGCACTTTGTTAGTCTGTAAATGCCCGATGAAATGCCAGTGAGCGTTCTCCAATTCCAGGGAAAGCGAGGTTAGTTTCGAGAGCGCTTCCTGAACATAATTCTCGCCGAAATCGCAGATACCTTCTCGGTAGGTTTCCTCGATACGCTGCAACTCTACTGTTTTCGTAACGGCGACGATCGTGATGTCGGAAGCGGAACGCCCCGCTCTCTCAGCAGCAGCGGCGACTCTGTCGCGCAGTCGCGCAATTCTTTCGGAGATCGATGCATCCGTCATTATGCTATTCGTTATGTTCTATGCAGCAAAAACTGTCGTTGCAGCTTGATCCCTGGCAGATGAAATCCCGCTACTGATAGATGAATTCGTGCTGAAATACCCTAAATCTGTTCTATTGACATTAAGTTTAGCAGATTTAGAGTCTGAGCGCAAGAGTCTCAGTGTGTTTTTGAGGATTATTTTCGACTTTTTTGTGTTTATTGGCACTTTTAACACATTATTGCGCCATTCAGGGGGAAGTTAGGAGAAAAACGAGAGTCTACCGGTAGTGTTACAATGCGACTCAAAACCTTTCACTTATGTCTGCCTGCCTGTCTACCTGTAAATCGGTATACCAGAAGTGGTCGTGAGTGTGCCTGGAACCTGCTTGCCCATCATTTTCACAGCGAAGTTGCCCGCGTACATATCGCACTTCCAGGTGCCGTGTTCGTTGACCATATGCACTGTTCCTTTCATTTCGAATGCATCAGCATTTTGGCCATCCAATAATTGATGTTTACAGAGGCAAATAGTGCGTCTAATCCTGAGAGAACTGAGTTTGCGGAGGGCGCTGTTCGTTGAGCGGCTGTAGTGTAAAAGGTTGAGACGCGTCAAGTGGGGCATAGTGGTGAGGTACGATCGGCTGGATGGCGGACTGACTTCCTGGCATTCCTTCGTCTTCCTGCGGTGATGGAGCAGCAACCGCTCCGGGAACAATGCGTGCGTAGCAGATCGGACAGGACGTCCCTATTGTCTCATTGACAGAACGCTGACAGCGAGGGCAAAATACCATGATGGAACTCCTTTGCTCGTCCACACGATCGAGAAGCACATCGCCGCCGCGTAATCTGCCTCGCTGTCGATAGTGGCTATCTTCCGGCGCCAGGAAGCTTCATACCTCCGCCAAAACCGCTCAAGTCCGGTTTGCCGAGAAGATCTTTCCCGACTTTTTCCATGTCTGTAAGTGAGTTGGTTCGCGCATCGATTTTCCAGATGCCCATTCTATTCACCATATGAGCAGTGCCTTTCATTGTAATCTGCTGCCCCATAATCGACATTTTGGAGGAGACTGGCACTTCCGCTTTATCCCCATCGATTACAGGTTCACCCGCTTGAATGTCAGAAATGCTCTTCAGCATTTCAAGTCCTTGAGCAACAATCGGGTTCGCCTGTGAATACTGCTGCACACCGGCAGTTGTTTGCTCCGCAAAAGAGTCGGCATTAGGCGCTGCCTTTTTCGTTTCATCCGAGAGTTCTATCAGAGGATACATAGCCTTTGCGTCCTGCTTGATGAGTGCACTATAGAAAGCAACCGCCTGATCCTTTGGGTTGGTGCGGTGCATCAGCCAGTACCAGCCGCCGATCCCACCGCCAACGAAGAGCAGGATGACAAGAACGATTGCGATAATCGCCCCTGTCCCGCTCGATTTTTGCTCCGTGCGCTCTCGTGTCGACGACTGATAGGCGGGTCGAGGCATACTCGGATTGCCGATCCCCCCCATGCCGCCGTAACTGCCCGGCTGCGGCGCAGACTGTATGGGAGCGGGAACATTGATCACTTCACCGGTCAGACTGAGACGCTGGTTCGCGGCTGGCATCGGCGCGTTTATCGGTACACCATAGGCGGGTGGCGCGCCGGCCACTGGCTGATACTGCTGCGGGGACTGAGATTGGGAGAGGTCAGGCGCATTCAGGGGCGACGCTCCATACTGCTGAGGAGCGCTGCCATACTGTTGTGGCGGAGCAGCGCCGTACTGAGGCTGCGCAACGGGATTGGGCGCGTAAGTTTGTGGGGGCTGCGGCATACCGGGAGCTTGACCGGTCGGCGCAGTCGGACTCTGAGACTGTGCGCCGGTCGCATCCGGAACGACCTGTGTGCTGCAGATCGGACAGGTGGTTCGTATCGTCTCATCGACCTGCTGCTGGCAGCGGGGACAAATTACCATAATCATTTTCCTCGTAATCCTGTAAGGATTGTAGTGTAACGGTATTTCTGTAACGCAGACTATTCGAAAGAAGTGCTCGGCGCATTGGCTTCATTTTTGAGCAGGTTGGTCATCGGCGACCTGTCAAGAGCTACTTTCCAGGCGCCCTCCTTGTCTCGCTCCAGTGTGTACTTATCCGTCACCGACGAGACTGCCGCTGTATCCATCAGATTTTTGCTGGCGAACACACCTTTGAGCGAAACGGTCGCGTCTACCGTTACGATGTCAGGATTTTTGGCATTAAGAACTGGCTCAGCCAGGCTGATGTTGGAGATGCGCTCGGTGTAGCCACGAACCTGCTTTTCCTTCTCGTAGTCTTTTTTGGTCGGGAAAAGGGACTGCTTGTCCTTCGCGTCGATCAGGTCGTATTGCGCTACGACGTTGCCAGTTTCCATTGCGCTGATATACTGGCCCAGAGCGTAGCCTGGAGACTTTCGATAAATGAAAAAGTACCATCGCGCGCCGAAGACGATCAACAGAGCAAGCACGATAAAAATCGCGGTCTCAGAAACTTTCATACCGGTTCCAACGCCCTCGCGCTGTTGTGCGCGAGAAACCATACGTGCCATTTGCACTCTCCTTTTTCGTTTCAAATATCAGGGGCTGAAACCCCAATTCAACGTGCAAAAGTGATGCATCCGGGCATCGTTGTCAATACTTTCCATACTTTCCACGATTTCGCTACGCCTCATCCTCGATATGAAATCGGTACACAGCAAAGAAGCTCGGCACTGATGTCAAACGTCCATCCGAATTCAATATTCGGGATGCGCTCCTACATCGCAAATCGCTTCGATCGCCCGGTCGATATCCTGCCTGTTTACATCGAGGTGTGTTACGAAACGTATCCGATGCGCCGAGAATGCGCCGCATCTGATTTTGTGACGATCAAAGAGTTCGGTGACAAACTGCGCGGCAGGAGTCCTCGTCGTCACGTATACCATATTCGTCGGCACAACTGTCGTGTCCAGCGTCACACCATCGGCATTTCCGATACCATCTGAGAGTCGCTGTGCGTTTACATGATCGTCCAGGAGACGATCAATGTTGTGATCGAGGGCGTAGAGTCCCGCAGCAGCCAGAATTCCTGCCTGGCGAAGCCCTCCACCGAGCATTTTTCGCGCCCTCCGCGCCTTCCGAATGAAAGCCTCAGTCCCACAGAGCACCGAACCGACCGGGCATCCGAGCCCTTTCGACAGACAAAAAGTCACGCTGTCAGTGTGAGCGGCGAACTGCTTTGCCGAGACTCCGCTGGCTGCGACCGCATTGAAAAGTCGCGCCCCGTCCAGATGCACTGCCAGCCCACGCTCTTTTGCAAGTTCGTACAGTACACGATGTGTTTCGAGCGGTATCACATAGCCGCCAGCGCGATTATGCGTGTTTTCCAGCACCAGCAATGTCGTTGGCGCACCGTGAAGAGACTCTGAATGGATCGAATCAGCGATATCCGCGACATCCGGTACACCATTCAGGCTTTGAAACTGCCTCGTCAGCACCTGGCAAAGCGTCGCAGGCAGGCCGACTTCGTAGAGCATCGAGTGCGCCTGACCATCGAGCAGGATTTCATCGCCGGAGTGCGTATGTGTTTTGATCGCGGCGGCGTTGCTCATCGTGCCGCTCGGCATGAACAGCGCTGCCTCCTTACCGAGCAGCGCAGCCGCGCGTTCCTGGAGTAAGTTCACGGTCGGGTCGTCTTCATAGACGTCATCGCCGACTTCCGCTTCCGCCATTACGCTCCGCATTTCCCGCGAGGGCTTCGTCACCGTGTCACTGCGCAGGTCTACGATTTCAAGCATACGGGCTGTCCTTTATGCTATTTCGGTTCGCTCTCATTTACTACTCTTTTTGTTTCGGGCATCAGGCTCCACTTCGCCAGGAGATGAGGGTCGACTAACGTTAGCGGAAAGCGCGGGACGAGCCGCACCGCCTGAGGTGTAAAGCCTTCTCTGGATAGCAGATAGGCGTTTTGCGTTTCCGTTTCGATGCGCTGACGCTCCGCCATTTCGATTTCAGAGACGCCCGCTCTGTTTCCGTCAGTCAGAATTATGAGGACTTCGCGCTGACCGACGCCGTTAATCATTAACAACTCTTCTGCGCGAAGGGTTCCCTCGATCTCGGGGAGAGGCTGCCTGGAAACCAACCGCCAGCCGCGTAATTCCCAGATTCGTTTTAGTTCCAGGTGCATTTCGGATTCCGGAATCGAGGCGATCCGCCGCGCTTCCTGCACGAGATCACTTGCGCGGCGGCTGCGAAGCTTTGCTTCGTCTTTGTGCTGCTGCACCTGTTCAAGCCGCTCACGGTCACGCACCTTTATCGATGCTTCTGCCCGAGCTGCGATTTGTTGTCGCTCAACCTCGCGGGCGACTTTCTGATTTGCCCCACGCTCACGTCGAGCCTGCTTTGTCGCGTGTCTACGCAGTGCTGCTGCATCAGACAGTATCTGCTGCTGCCAGTCTCGCAGCATCTGTATACCGCACCAGACAAGTCCGATGCATCCGCCAGTCGTCATCAGTACGGCTGACAGGCTCGCAGGAGTGGCGTCTCTGTGTTCGGTAAATCCCACTACCAGCAGAAATACCGATGCCGCCGCCAGCAGAAAACGTCCGCGCAGTATCTGGGCGCGACTGACGGCAGAGGGAACGAGGATTCTCGAGCGGGGCTGCGGCTTTTTCATTGCTGGATAGAGCGAAAGTCCAATGCAGGGAAACCGAATGCAGAATATCTCGCTAAAAAATCTTGATACCGACGCTGAAACCGCTCGTGTCCACACCATGAATTCGCTCTGTAAGGCGATAGGAAGCGGTCAGAGTAAAGTAGCGGGCGAAGGGATATTCGAGGCCGACGGCAGCACTCGGTGTAAAATCGGTACGGTCGAAATGAAGTCTTTCTGACCGCAGTCGACCGGCGAACAGTCCCACAGTAAGGTACGGACGAATGCGCCCTGGTAGCCGGATCGTTGAGATACTTGCCGCCGGACCCAGCAGGCTGAGTTGACTGCCGCCCGAAAAGGGCAGTAGATGGTCGCCTGCCGACATATATTCGAGTCCGCCCGTGAGCCGGATCGGACCAAACGCTTTGGGGCGCGTAAAAAAAGTGGAGTCGGAATGGAATTTCGCATCGCCGAGCGCGGCTCGTCCGGTGCTCACTGTCGGGAAATAGGCGCCGGCGCTCAGAAACGAGCCGAGCGTTTTCAAGGCGGGGCTGAGCGCGGTCGCCCGCATCTCCTGTCTTTCCTGTGCATGAACGACACAGCCCGCGCAGAGCGTTCCCAGACAAACGGCAGAGGATGTCGCCAGACGACCCAAAGTACGCAGGGTGCACCATGAGACAGGTTTGCATGCAGTCAACGATAAGATGCTTTTTGTACTATTCAGGACATTCATGGCGGTTTCTCTCTGACGTCTGCGGCAAGGGACTGATTGACTGACAGTCAGTCTATTACGGCGGACAGCCGACATTTTCCTCCCTATTTCCTCTATCAAACGAAATGGTTACCGAGCAGAGGATCAGAGGCGTACGAATACGACATACAGGCGTTACAGAATGTGCGCTTTCGAACGCTGGTCGGCGAGAGCCTTGACAAGGCGGGTCAGGTGTGGCATACTACTTTCGATGATGCGGGGTGGAGCAGTCCGGTAGCTCGTCGGGCTCATAACCCGAAGGTCGTCAGT
>Ga0123337_10003577_pt1 | contig 16485 bp, 16 predicted proteins | sample frozenSSSSmetaG_FD_89792 | JGI IMG/M metagenome (GOLD analysis project Ga0123337, IMG submission 89792) | Glacier valley bacterial and archeal communities from Borup Fiord, Nunavut, Canada, to study Microbial Dark Matter (Phase II) -... | ecosystem: Environmental > Aquatic > Freshwater > Ice >... | reverse complement strand
AGATTCAGGCAGGATGACAGAGATAAGAAAAAAAATGATGTCCCTTGATTTTTCCTGGGATAGATCTGCAAAGGAATATATAGATTTATATAAAAGCTTAATAACCAATTAACATGAATTCTAAAGTTATATCAGTAGTGCTGGGTGGCGGACAAGGTTCGCGTCTGTATCCTTTAACCGATACCCGTTCCAAACCGGCAGTACCAATAGCAGGAAAGTACCGTTTAGTTGATATACCTATTTCAAATTGTTTGAATTCCGGAATTGAGAGAATTTTTGTTCTAACCCAGTTCAATTCAGCTTCCCTGAACAAACACATAAAAAATACTTACCATTTCAGTTTTTTTAGTGATGCCTTTGTAGATATTCTTGCTGCTGAACAAACTCCAGGGAATAGTACCTGGTTTCAGGGTACTGCAGATGCGGTAAGACAGAGCCTTAATCATTTAGTCCAGCATGAATGCGACTATGTTCTAATCCTGTCAGGTGATCAATTATACCAGATGGATTTTGAAGGAATGGTAAGAAATCATGAAGAAAATGGTGCAGATATAAGCATTGCTACCATACCTGTAACAGCCCGGGATGCAAGTGACTTTGGAATTTTAAAGGCCGATGAAAATAACCTGATCACCTCATTTATAGAAAAACCTAAAAAAGAAATACTTCCCGAGTGGAAATCTGACGTTGGAGATAAGGTAAGGTCAAGTGGTAAAGAATATCTTGCTTCAATGGGTATTTACCTGTTCAATAAGAAACTACTTTTTGAACTGCTGGAAAATAATACAAGGACCGATTTTGGTAAAGAAATTATTCCTCAGTCTTTGGTTGACCATAAAGTACTCAGTTATCAGTTTGAGGGTTATTGGACAGATATCGGTAATATCCATTCCTTTTTTGAAGCAAATATTGGCTTGACAGATGATATTCCTGAATTTAACTTGTTTGACAAACGTCCGATCTATTCAAGAGCCAGAATGCTGCCTCCTTCAAAAATATCAGGAACAACCTTAGAGAAGACAATTATCGCAGATGGATGCATAATTAATGCGAGCCGTATTGAGCGTGCCGTGATTGGTATAAGAACCAGAATAGGCACAGGAACTACCATTGTAAACAGTTATGTGATGGGTGGTGATCGTTACCAAACCCTGAATGAACTAAGTGAGGCAGCTGAGTCTAAAATACCGGTTATGGGAATCGGGGAACGATGCTATATCAAAAATGCCATAATTGATAAAAACTGTTTTATTGGCAATGATGTTCGTATTAACGGAGGTCCGCATCTAACTGACGGTGATTTTAAAACCCATACGATCAAAGATGGAATTGTTGTTGTTAAAAAATTGGCGGTCATACCTAACGGTACAGTGATCTGACAGAAATTAATTGCTATTTGTTTCCAAATAAGCCTCCCAGGCCTCCCATCATATCCCGGGTAGCAGCCTGCATTTCTGTCTGGCTTACATTTTCTGCCTGCTCAAGTACCTTGTTGATTGCTGTTACCAGCAACTCTTCAAGCTCTTCCTGATCAGCAGATCCCATTAATTCCGGATCAATTGAAATACCAGTGATTCGCTTATTGGCTGTCGAAGTAATACTGATCTTTCCTCCTTCTACTTCTGCTGAAACAGAAACATTATCCAAGCGTTTTTTGATTTCTTCGGCCATTTGCTGGGCCTGTAAAAGTTTGTCGAACATAAAGAAGTTGAATTTAATCTATTTTTCAGAGGGTACTCCGGATAATATCAGGAGTAAGAGGCTTAGAAATAAAACCCTTTACAGAGGTAAACAGCTTTGAACGGGCTATATCCTTTTCATCAACAGATGAAGTAACTATGAACACACGTACAGTCTTTTTCAGATCCTGTCTGATAATTTCAAAAGACTCTAAAAAATCCCATCCATCTACCACCGGCATATTCAAATCAAGCAAAATAACATCGGGAAGCATATCGTGAGCCTCTGAGTTAGCTTTTAGAAATTCAAGTGCCTTATCTGCCTCAGTATAACTTACAAAATCGTCATAGATCTGATTTTTGGAAATCATTATTTGAGCTATGCGTTGATGTATAGGATCATCGTCAATTATAAATACAGTACTCGTATTACCCATATTGTAAAAATAATTTAAGCAATTTAACCCTTTTTATCAAAACAATTGTCCTGATTTAATACTTTATTAATCTTCATCATCCGAAACTGAACTCTGCCCGCTGCCGGAATATGCACTTCTTCTGACAACCGGCATTCCTGCTGCATTAAAAAGTTCATCAAGTTTTAACAGGCTTCCATTAGTAAGATTACTTAATAATATAACTGTTACATCTTTATCTAATTGTCTCAGGTAAATATGCCGAAAACCATGCCACCATCCCGTATGATATACAACTTTATGTTTCCCGTCAACAAAAGTTCGCCATCCATAACCATAATTAAAATGACCTCTTTGCATCTCATTATGAGGAGCATAAATTGAATCCATTGTTGATGCATCTAACAACCTGCCTTTACGCATAGCCCTGTCGAACAGATAAAGGTCATGTATGGTGCTATAGATTCCTTTATCACCTACAGGGCCATCCAGGAAATTCTGAGCCACAGAGCGACGCCAGGTCCTGTCATGACCAACAACATCCACCGGGATCTTAGTGTATTCTGCTTTAGAATATACCGCTGTTCTCTTCATTCCCAGAGGCTTAAAAATATTATCTGCCATAAACTGGGAAAATTTCTGTCCGCTAACTTTTTCAATGATAGCCCCCAAAACCATATAATTTGAATTATTGTAATGGAATTTTCTGTCTGGTTTCATATAAGGTGCAGGTTTGTGCTCTGCTATCAGCTTCATCACATCCTGATTGGTTATTCCCGGTCGCTCATCCTTCTTCTGCGCTTTCCATAGGTCATCAACGAAATAAACATAATTCATCATACCTGAACGGTGTGTCAGCAACAGTTTGACCGTAATGCCATCATAAGGAAAATCAGGGAAAAATTCTTTGACGTCCTGGTCCAATCTGAGCTTACCATCTTCAACAAGCATCATTACCGCTGTAGAAGTAAAAATTTTGGAAACAGAAGCCAGCTCAAACACTGAATTTATTTTCAGACTGTCGCGATGTAGGTGATCTGCCCAGCCAATTGCCTTCTCATAAATGATCTTTCCCTTTTTTGCAACAAGAACATTTCCGTTAAATCCCGATCTTCTGTGAAGATTCATCATAAATTCATCAATTCTTTTATCAGCCTTTTTCGGGTCATAGATTAAAGCAATGCTATCTAACTGTTCATCGGAAAGCGTTCTAACTTTTCTTTTTACTACAGGATCAGAACTGCAGCCCTGAATGAGAACTATAAAAAATAAAACTATCAGAATGTTACGGAAATAATGGGTCATTGAAAATGTATGATATAGAATTAAATGCCGAAAATTAGAAAATATTATAAACAGCCCAATAAAAGAGTTATGAACACCTCTTATTATATTAACTAATTTTTCTGACAAAACATTGTAAAATCTTAATTTTTGACAGTAACACTAGGTAAAAAAATCTAAATTTGCAGCAAAACAAATAATTCCATTCCAATGACTTACAGAGTAGAACACGATACTATGGGCGAAGTAAAGGTGCCTGCAGATAAATACTGGGGTGCACAAACTGAACGTTCAAGAAATAATTTCAAAATAGGGCCTGAAGCATCTATGCCTAAGGAAATAATTGAAGCTTTTGCCTACCTTAAAAAAGCTGCAGCATTTACAAATACCGACAGTGGGATCTTATCTGCTGAGAAACGCGATCTTATTGCACAGGTTTGTGATGAAATTCTTGAAGGCAAACTTGCCTCTGAGTTTCCCCTGGTAATCTGGCAAACAGGCTCTGGTACACAATCGAACATGAACGTTAATGAAGTCATCGCTAATCGCTCTCATGTTCTGCAAGGTAATAAGCTTGGTGATGGCACTACCTTTGTTCACCCGAATGATGATGTGAACAAATCACAGTCTTCTAATGATACCTATCCAACGGCCATGCACATTGCGGCTTATAAAATGGTTTCAGAAGTAACAATTCCGGGTGTTGAGAAACTTCGTGATGCCCTTCAGCTGAAAGTCGAAAAATTTAAAGACGTTGTTAAGATCGGCCGTACTCATTTAATGGATGCTACCCCTTTAACATTAGGGCAGGAATTTTCAGGATATGTTTCACAGCTGAACCACGGACTTAAAGCACTTAGAAATACATTAGACCATCTATCTGAACTGGCACTGGGTGGAACCGCTGTTGGTACAGGTATCAATACTCCAAAAGGCTATGATGTAAAAGTTGCAGATTATATCGCAAAATTTACGGGACTACCCTTTGTAACTGCAGAAAATAAATTTGAAGCTCTGGCAGCGCACGATGCGATCGTGGAGACTCATGGTGCACTGAAACAAATTGCGGTTTCGCTTATGAAAATTGCAAATGATATCCGTCTTCTTGCTTCAGGCCCGCGTTCAGGAATTGGGGAGATCCATATTCCCGATAATGAACCGGGATCTTCAATTATGCCCGGAAAAGTTAACCCAACACAAAATGAAGCAGTAACAATGGTTGCCGCTCAGGTTATGGGTAATGATGTTACAATAAGCATTGCAGGGTCAAACGGACATTATGAACTGAACGTTTTCAAACCAGTAATGGCCGCTAATTTTCTGCAGTCTGCACGATTAATTGGTGATGCATGTGTTTCATTTACAGACAATTGCGCCTCAGGCATAGAACCTAATTATGAAGGTATCAAAAAACATCTTGAAAACTCTCTGATGCTGGTAACTGCGTTGAATCCACACATTGGTTATGAGAACGCAGCAAAAATTGCCAAAAAAGCACTGAAAGAAAATAAATCACTCAGAGAAGCTGCCCTGGATCTTGGTTTACTGACCAATGAGCAATTTGACCAATGGGTGCGTCCTGAAGATATGATCGGCGGACTAAAATAATTCATTGTACCTCTCCGGACTAATATCCGGAGAGGTTTATAATCTCAAAATGGCAAAACACGCTTATTTATTTATTTTAGTCTTAAGCGTTCTTGCTTTTACATCCTGTAAATTCAACCCAAACCTCCAGGGAAAAGGAACAGAAAGCCTTCAGGGGGTATGGGAAGAAGATAGTGTTGATTATCAGAATCAAAAGCTGCAATATTCCAAACACCGGTTTCGCTTTACCTGCGACTCTGTGTATGTCACCATTCAAACATTTGCAAAAGTAAATATGTATCCTGATTCATGCTTTAACAATGGAACATGGACAGAATATGCTAAGGGAACCTATCTGACTAAACAGGATACTCTTATTTTAACAGCCACCTTTACAAAGTCAAATTTTAAGCAGAAGATCTCAGGATGCTATCGGATCGGTCAGTATCTTCCGGCATTTGTGATCAGAAAAAATACAGCCGATAGCCTATATTTGGAGAGTATACAACAACATCTCCAACTCAGGCTTGCCTTAAAAGAAAGAACGGTTTGCGTTCAGAAACCTCTAAATTAAATTGATTATGAAATTTTGGTCTTTAAAAAAACTATTCCTTGCCGGAATGCTTCTCTATATCCCCTTTCAGAGTATGGCATGGGGAATGCTTGGTCACAGGGTGGTTGGACAGGTTGCGGAAAGCTATTTGAGTAAAAAGGCCAGCCGGGAAGTAAAAAGTATTCTTGGCAATGAATCCATGGCTATGGCAAGCAATTGGGCTGACTTTATCAAATCGGAACCTGCTTATAATTACCTTGGAAACTGGCATTATATTAACCTGCCTGCCGGTTTAAACTTCGAACAACTGGAATATGCCTTAAAAAGGGATACAGTAACCGATGCCTATACCCGGATACTTTTTCTGAGTTCGGAACTAAAAAATAAATCCCTCGACAAGGATAAAAAGGTCATGTACCTTAAAGTACTGATTCACCTTGTTGGCGATATCCATCAGCCAATGCATACTGGCCGTTACGAAGATCTTGGAGGAAATAAAATTCAATTAACCTGGTTTGGTCAGAACACAAATTTACATCGCGTTTGGGATAGTGACCTGATCGAATCACAGGATCTGAGTTATACCGAATACTCCCGTTCGATAAATTTCATTGATAAATACCAGCTCCATTCTATGCAGCTGGAAGGCCCGGAACAATGGATAACTGATTCCTATAAGATCAGCGAAAACCTATATTCAAAGGTAAAATCTGGTGATAAACTTAGCTATAGATACATATACGACAACCTGGAAACCGCCAATCAGCAATTACTTAAAGGCGGAATACATCTTGCCGGCCTATTAAACAATATTTTTGCAAACTAATTAACCCTAACCGCTAATTTCCATGAAGATCTTAATGGTTTGTTTAGGTAATATCTGCCGATCCCCGCTCGCTCATGGTGTTCTGGAACACATGGTCAGGGAGAAAAATTTAAACTGGGAGATCGATTCAGCTGGAACAGGTAACTGGCATATCGGTGAACTACCCGACTATCGCTCAATTGCCATTGCAAAAAAATATGGAGTAGATATTACTAATCAATCTTGCAGACAGTTTGATGTTAGTGACTTTGAAAAGTATGATCATATCCTGGTGATGGATCAAAACAACTTGTCAGATGTCATCTCTCTGGCTAATAGTGATGAAGATTTTGGGAAAGTTCGCTTATTTCTTAAGAACGGGATCGTACCTGATCCCTATCATGATGACAATCAGTTTGAACCAGTTTATCTGATGATCGAAGAACGATGCAAAGAGATCATAGAGGAATTAGGATCTAATCGTTAACCTTCCAGCCTTTTTGTACATTTGCCCCATGGCAGTTATCAAACCATCTATTCCGAAAGGTACCCGTGATTTTTCCGCATCCGAAATGGTGAAGCGTAATCATATTTTCAATACCATAAGCTCGGTCTTTAAAAAATATGGCTATCAGGAGATTCAGACTCCTACAATGGAAAATCTCACAACCCTGACCGGAAAATATGGTGATGAAGGTGATAAACTGATTTTTAAAGTTTTAAATTCCGGTGATTATTTGTCAAACATATCAACCGATAAACTTGATAGCCGCAACTCACAACTCCTTATTTCTGAAATAAGTGAAAAAGCTCTCCGCTATGACCTGACCGTTCCCTTTGCCCGCTATGTGGTGATGCACAGGAATGAGATCTCATTTCCATTCAAACGATTCCAGATCCAGCCGGTATGGCGTGCCGACCGTCCGCAAAAAGGAAGATACCGTGAATTTTATCAATGCGATGCAGATGTGGTTGGCTCTGAAAGTTTAATAAATGAAGCAGAATTTGTGCTGATATATCATGAAGCATTAAGTACGCTCGGACTGAAAGACTTTACTATCAAGATCAATAACCGGAAGATATTATCCGGCATAGCCGAGATCATAGGTAAACCAGAACTGATCGTAGATATGACCGTCGTAATTGATAAACTGGATAAGATCGGTCTGGATGGCGTTACTAAAGAGCTGATCGATCGGGGATTCAATGCTGACGATATTGAGAAACTAAAGCCTATCATCCTGCTGACAGGTTCAAATGAAGAAAAACTGGATAGCTTACGTTCAGTACTTTCTACTTCGGAAACAGGATTAAAAGGTATTACTGAGATAGAAACTATTTTCGACTATTTACAGCTCCTAACAAGTAATAACCAAAAAACCATAAGCCAAAATTTAGAATTAGACATCACACTCGCCCGGGGATTAAACTATTATACAGGAGCGATCTTTGAAGTCAAAACCAATGAGGTAGCAATGGGCAGCATTGGCGGAGGCGGTCGTTACGATGACCTTACCGGAATGTTTGGCCTGAGCGATTTAACAGGTGTGGGTATATCATTTGGTGCCGACCGTATTTACGATGTGCTGGAGGAGCTTAAACTCTTTCCTGAGAGTGCATCTGAAAGCACCAGGGTACTGATCAGCAATTTCGATGAGCAGGCAGAAAAATTTGCACTTCCTTTTCTTCAGATGTTAAGAAATAAGGGAATTAGTGCAGAGATCTACCCATCATCAGCAAAGCTTAAAAAGCAAATGACCTATGCTGATGATAAAAATATCCCTTACGTAATTCTTATCGGAAGCGATGAAATGGAAACCGGATTCTTGACTCTTAAAAACATGAAGAGCGGAGAACAGCAAAAATTATCTTCTGAACAGATTATTGCAGCATTATCAGTTTAAGATAAGGAGATTTACGTTCCGGTTCCGCCAGCCGGGAATATTAAACAGTCAAGCTATTTAATATTCTCTACCAAAGCCTTAAAAAACTCTTCAGGTATCTCAAGATGAGGAATATGTCCGGAATTTTCAAACTCAACCAGCCGGGAGCCAGGTATCCTTGCTGTCGTTTGCTTCCCCAGCTGATCATATCGTCCAAATTTTTTCTGGTCATCAGGGCTTAACCTCGCTTTTCCAACAATCGTTTTATCCTGAGTGCCAATAAGCAGAAGAACCGGAACTTTAAGCAAGGGCAATTCATAAATAACAGGTTGCTCATAAACCATCTGCGATGTAAGCGCTGCAACTTTCGCATATCTTGGGAACTCCGAACTTCCGCTTACTCCCGATGCAATTCGAACCAGATCATCATATTCCGGCTTCCATTTTATAAAATAAGAACTCTGATAATATTTTTTGACGCTTTCAGGTGTGGTTTTTAACTCCGTTTGGTACATTGCCTCAACACTCGCAAATGGTACAAATGTCCGGTAATCCTCCAGTCCAATGGGATTCTCGAGGATCAGTTGAGCGGTCCTTTCCGGATATAATAGGGCAAACCGGCTGGCAAGCATCCCACCCATTGAATGCCCCATTAAAACAACCTGCTGAATTTTCAGGGTGTCCAATAACTGTCTGTTAAATGCCGCTAATCTGTGAAAGCTATAATTTATAAAAGGCTTCGATGATTTTCCAAAACCGATCTGATCAGGAACAAGTACCCGGTAACCCTTTTCACTAAAAACCCTGATAATATTAGTCCAGTAATAACCACCAAAATTTTTGCCATGAAAAAGCATCAGGGTTTTCCCGTTATAATTTGCCGGTTTTATATCCATATAGGCCATTCGAACATCCTGCCCTTCAATGCTTAAGGAAAGAAAATTTATTGGATAAGGGTATTCTACATTTTCAAGTGTGATAGACAATGCCTCCTTTGACTGAGCAAATGCACCTGTAGAAATAGCAAACAGAAGGAAAAAATATATTCTTTTCATAAAACTTTATTTAGAGGTAAATAAAACAAATGCCGTATATAATATTTAGAACTGACAAACCATTCATGTTTTACACACGTATAGTTAGAAAATGGATTCTTATCGAAATTAAGACAATTAAAAACTTAAAAACAAAATTATCATGGAACGCAAAGATTTTCTAGCCGCATTAGGATTAAGTGCAGGCTCATTAGTTATCACATCATGCCTTGGAGCATGCGGCAAAGGTGACTCGGCAACTCCAACAACCGGTACTCCAACAACACCTACTAATGGTACTAAAGTTGATTTTACATTGAATGTGAGCACAAATTCTGATATCAGCACAAAGGGCTGGACAATCATGAATAGTATAATAATTGCAAAGAACGGATCAAACTATATCGCACTCTCGAGTGTTTGTACCCACCAGGGAAATCCATTAACCTATAATTCCGGTAATAATACCTTCCCCTGCTCCCTGACTGATGCGGCTCATGGATCAGTATTCGATTCAAATGGAACAAAAACACAAGGTCCAGCAACCTCCAATGTAAAAAAATATAGTACTGCATTGACCGGAACTTCACTGAGAGTGTTTGAAGCCTGATTTTAAGAAAAACGAACAAATGAAAAAGCTATACCTGATCCTTTTCATCATACTTCCATTTACTTCCAGGGCGCAGGACGACCTGATGAAAATGGTGTCCGACAGCAATGAGGTGATCGTAAGGTCTGCCACATTCAAGGCAACCCGCATTATCAACGGACATTCAGTTGAAACTGTCGGTAAAAATAATTTAGACTTTATTATTTCTCACCGTTTTGATCGGGTAAACAGAGGGTTTGATGAGTTTTTTGGCCTGGATGCAGCAACTAACCGCCTTGGCCTGGAATATGGACTCAATGATCGTTTGATGGTCGGAATCGGAAGAAGTTCATTCCAGAAAATGTATGATTTCTTTGGGAAATATAAATTATTACGTCAATCCTCAGGTGCAGGAAATATTCCAATATCTCTGACACTATTTTCGGGTTACTCCTTACGTACACAAAGCACATCTGCCAATCTTTCGGGGTATGACCGTAGCAGTTATACAAGCCAGCTACTGATAGCAAGAAAGTTCAGTGAAGGATTTTCCTTGCAGCTATCTCCAACCCTCATCCATAGGAATCGCCCGGATATTTTTACTGATTCCAAAACCGTAATTGCTACAGGCATAGGGGGAAGAATGAAACTAACCAAAAGGACTTCCATTAATGGAGAGTATCATTACGTATTCCCCAATCAGATCGATGACAACTATACCAATAATCTTTCATTCAGCTTTGATCTGGAAACAGGGGGACATGTTTTTCAACTGCTCTTCACCAATTCATTTGGAATGACCGAAAGACAGTTCATTACTGAAACAGATGGCAGCTGGGGAAGCGGAGATGTCCATTTCGGATTTAATATTTCAAGAACTTTCTCATTTGAGAAAAAAAAGAAAGCTAATCCATGAAACGATTTCTTATAATACCTGTGTTTATATTGATTAGTCTTTGTGCATCTGCACAAAACCAGCTTTATAGCGTTAAGAATAGTGAGTTCAGTTTTTTTTCCAAAGCTCCCCTGGAGGATATTGAGGCCAGGAATACAAAGGCCAGTTCAATTATAAACACAGCAAACCGTGAACTGGTTGTGCGTATACCGATTACTCAATTTCAATTCAGCAATAAATTAATGCAGCAGCATTTTAATGAAAACTACATGGAAAGCGAGAAGTTTCCAAATGCTACCTTTAAGGGTAAAATAAATGAGATGATCGACTTTAGTAAATCAGGAGTTTATGAAGTTAGTGCAAGCGGAACATTGAACATTCATGGAGTAGATAAGGAAAGAACCATCAAAGGGAAATTAATTGTTGGTGAGAATGCCCTAAATCTGGACGCCAGATTTGATGTAATGCTAATTGATCATAAGATTGACATTCCTAAACTTGTTTTCAAGAAAATAGCTGAAAAAATAGCTGTCAGTGCCAGCATTAATTATATACCCTATAAAAAATAGATGAGCTTGTCTGTTCATAATAATGGGATATTGGCAGACATAAAAAAACCAGACAGGTCTTGTCTGGTTTTTTTTATGATTTAAATTGAAGCTAACTATTTATCATCCAAAGGACGAACCGTAGGAAGTATAATGCTGCTTAAGCGTACACCGCCATGATGTATAGTTTGTTGTGCAACACGAACCCTGTCACTGCTGCCAAAAGGATCTCCGGTATTAGGATTTCGGTCAAACTGAGGGAAATTACTTGATGTTATATCAATTCGTATCCGGTGACCAGGCTTAAATACATTAGCAGTACCCGTTAACTCAATATCATATTCATAAACCTGATTAGGTGTCAGCAATTTGATCTTATCTAATCCTTCACGGAATCTTGCTCTTAAAATACCCTCTGAAATAGGCATAGCTGATCCATCCGGAGAAACATCCACCATTTTGATCATCCAATCAGTATCAGGACCATCAGTTGCGGCAAACAATTTCATTTTTACCGGTCCCGCAATAGTAACAGGAGTTTTCAGGTATTCAGAAGTATATACCAATACATCCTCCCTGCGCTCAAGGGGTCTTTGATCATAGGGACCTGCCTGAGTTGGAGTACCGCAGCAGTTATTTCCGCCTAAAGTCATAACCGGCATTTTCGGATCATAAGTATATTTATCAGTTGCTGCTGCTTTCGGAGCTTCAAAACTTAGCTTTCCATCGCCACGCGAAGAGTTGGCATTTCCGTTGCTGCTCAGGTAAAGATTTTTATAAACGGTTCCCGGGATTGGATAATCCTTTTCACTGCGCCATTTATTGATACCCATGTAAAACAATTGAACCGGATCTTCCAGGTCTAAACCATTCTTGATTCCTTTCAGGTGGAAATCATAAAACTGAAGTTCTCTTTCAAACATTTTCATGTTCGCGGTTGCACCAAAATCTACTGTTCCAAATGACTGGGATGGACCATGGCCCCATGGGCCGATGATCATACGCGCACCAGCACGTGCTGCCGGTGTTGCTGCTTTGTTCTTCATACCGATATAGCCATTGATCGTTCCCATCAAAAAGATGTCAAACCAACCGCCATAAGTATGAGCAGGTACATTCATTTTAGAGAAATTCTCCTCATCACTGATAGATTTCCAGTAATCGTCGTAGCTCTCATGATTGATCCAGTCGCGGTAATGTTTAACTGCATAACCAGCACTTTTTAGGTCGCCATCCTTTAATGGAAGATGCCAAAGAATATTTTCATATTTCAACTCTTCAGGAGTATATGCTTCAGTATGCCAGTATTGAGGAAGCATGATGCGGTTAGGCATACGAACAACGCCCCAGCCATAATTAAAGCTTAAGCGGAATGCCCCGCCCATGGTTAACCAGTTAGCATAAATGTTTGTTGAAGCTACACCAGGGAACGCAGCAACCAGATGCGGAGGTGTAGCACTCATGGCGGCCCATTGGTTATGACCTAAATAACTGCCACCCTGAGTTGCGATCTTTCCATTTGAAAAGGGTTGTGCAGCAGCCCACTCGATCACATCGTAACCATCCTTTGATTCGTCACGGAAAGGATCCCATTGTCCTTCACTTTCATACCGGCCCCTGATATCTGCAAAAACAACGGCGTACCCTTGCTGGGCAAACCTGATCTTATCCTGATGTCCACCATCACGTTGTACACCATAACAGGTACGTATCACAATTGTTGGATATTTACCGGGTTTTGCTGGCAAATAAACATCTGCGTATAGCTTGACACCATCGCGCATGGTAATGGTCCTGTAACGCTCAATGCGGATCTCATTGTTTTCCGGTCTTCTAAGAAGTTTGGGTATACTGTTTCTAATACCCAATTTACTGTCAACCAACATTTCTGAATTATCAGACATCTGCTCTGCGGTAGCAAAGCTCAGAAACTGATTCCCAAAGTCTGTTGCCTTGTTCGTTTGGCTCTGAACAGAAATCCCACATGCGAGAAAAAAGATCAGAAGCAAATAATTAATTTTTTTCATGGTTAAATAGTTTATAGCCTATTTAAAGATGTGAAATTATTTTAATGATTCCAATGATATGAATGCAGGTACCAAGCCAGAAATCTATTTAAAAACGAAAGGCAAATAAAGGCCAACAGATATATTCCGTCCCTGATTGTAATATCCTGCATTAAGATCGCCTTCATCTAAACGACCGGGCTTAAACCTGCTTAGATGGTCATAATAAGCCTTATCAAACAAGTTATTTGCTGAAATATTAAGTCTTAATGGTTGATTTTTTAGCATGAAGGTCGTTCCCATAGCCAGATTGACCAGTGTATAGGCTCCGGTTGGTGTTTCAAAGTTATCCACTCTGGTTTGCTTGAAAACATTGTCCAGTGCAACTGAAAAGTAGGTACTCTTCAAACCTCCTTTAAATTCGGGCTCCAGCCTGAACTCATTCCTTAATACAGCGGCAGGAATAAAAGGAAGTGCCTTATCGGTCGCCCGGTTTATCCCGCGGGTATAAGAAAAACTATTTTCAAAGTGGATCAGTTCAGCAGGGTGAAGGGTAAAGCCAGCTTCAATTCCTGATAAATTTGCATTATCCTGTACAAAACGATATACAGGTAATGTTTCTGTATCTACAAGTATGGTTTCGTTACTGATCTGGCGATTGTAAATATAATTATCAATATGATTATTAAAGGCTCCCAGACTGGTACTGATCACATTATTGTTGAATTCAAAAGCAAAATCACCATAATAACTATTCTCAGGTTTCAGGTTATTATTTCCAACCTCATATCTGAATGTTCCTTCATGTACTCCATCTGAGCTTAACTCAGCAATATTTGGTGAGCGAAATGCTGATCCAAGATTGGCCTTAAAGTTAAAGTGATCATTAAACTCTTTCGTAAACCCAAGGGCTCCGCTAACATTGGAGAAATTATTGTTGAAATTATTGAATTTGGGATTACCATCTTCAGACATTTGCTCGCCTGTTATGCTGCGATAATCAAAACGGGCACCCAGGTTAAATGTGGTACTCTCCCATGATTTTTTAGCATATGCAAAAACACCCAGTTCATTGGAATTATAATCAGGAATAAGAAGTTCTTCAGCTTTGTTCCTGTTATTCTGTAAGCTTCCCGAAAGTCCAATTACAGGTTCCCAGCCATTATTCTCATTGAAATAGTATTTGAAATCAGAACTATACGTTTTAAGGTCAAAAAAGAGTGAGGGGTTAATCCTGTCATCTTCTAATTCTCTCCGCTGGTTATTCTGATAAGCCAGGATGGTACGCAACCTCCCGCTCCCAAGCAAAACATGACTGTTAATAGCAACTTTATAATGACGTATATCCTGAAAAGGAAGAAACAAGGTGCGATCTTTTAATTGCATATCAGTTAATACTGCTCCGTTTTCATCTTCGAATTTACCATCAGCATTTCTTGAGAAATCAGGAAGTCCGATATTATTCTTAAAGCTTGAAAGATTTAAATGCGCATATCCCCATTTCTTATTCAACCCAAGCTGTCCGCTGAAATTCGTTTCATTAAATCCTGTATTGGCTATTCTACCTCCGGGAGCCTTATAGCTATAGGCGCTTTTTACTGACCCTCTTGCACGCCAGATAAATCCATTGCCATTTCCCTGAAGCATAGCAGAACTTCCGCTAAGACCATTGTTAGATTGGTAGCTTGATAAAACTTCCCCTCTTACTTGTCCTTCCGGAGATGGCAATGGCTCAAGCACATTGATAACACCTCCCAGGGCGTCTGAACCATATAATAAACTGGCTGCACCACGTAAAACTTCCACACGCTCCGCACTGTACTGGTCGACTTCCATACCATGTTCATCGCCCCATTGCTGTCCTTCCTGTTTTGCTCCGTCAACCAGAGTAACTACCCGGTTATAGCTCAATCCACGGATCACAGGTTTAGAAATACCTCCTCCGGTAGTGACCTGAGAAACACCGGGAATTTTAGCGATCGCATCGATCAGGTTGCCTGAAGGACGATTGATCAGTTGATCTTTGGTAACCGATGAAACAGCTGTACTATTCTTACGATTATCAGAACTAAAAGCTGTACCGGTAATCACAACCTCTTTTGTTTCAATAATACTTGGGAATAACTCGAACTCAAGAGCTGAATTCAAAGACAGATCGATGGTTTGAATAAGTGTTCTATAACCAATATACCTTACCTCGATAAGGAATTTTCCCTTTTCAGGAATGTTTTTAAATATAAACTGTCCTGAATTATTGGTTACAACAGAAATTTTTAGATCGGGTATGGTAACAAGAGCTCCGGGTAATGACTCTTTGGTTTGACCATCAATAACTTTACCTTCAAGAGAAACAAGTTTAGCGGATGCGCTGAAAAATGATAATAGCAAAAACGGATATAGAATAATAGATTTCATTTCTATGATTTAAGAATAATTAAATAAATTAAATGGTTTTGCCAAGCGAAAGCATAGCATCATCAAAAAAGAAAGAATAAATTATTCTGAAGGGGGACCTCTTAAACCAGAGAGTAGTAATTCAACAACATATCCTGTGACTTCATTATTAAGAAACACAGACATAACAGGCGACAGCCTTATTTTTTCAAGAAATATCGTTTTAGTAAACGTTTTATCAAAATGAACCGCACAAACCCAGCAATAATCTGTCTTATTCTGTACGTTTAGTTCATGAGAACCGCTTGAATTAAGCTTTTCAGTACCAGAAGATTGAGGAATTGGAGCGTGATTATGAAAAATGTCCAAAGGTAGAAAAACAGCCGAAAAACCCATCAGCAGGAACACTGATAGATAAAAGCTAAATGTTTTTCTAATTCTTTTCATACTTTATTCAAAACAAAATTAGACAAAAGCTTATTCAATACCTAATACATAGAATAAAGGGCTGTAACAATTTAGTGTCCGGAAGTTTGCTGGTTGGTTAATAAGGATGTTAACCGTGGTGTACAAATTTTAACTAAAAATCAATGCAATTGAATTCAAAAAATTTATGGATCTATTTAATACCATTCCTGTTCACGCTAGATCCGGGTATATAATAAATCAAACACAAATATACCGGAATAGGTAAAATACCGGAAATCTCCCCCCGAAGCCAGAGAAAAAAAATGCAGCATTTGGATTTAAATCCTAAATTCAGGTATGATATCATTTTTATTACTCATAGCAAGTGTCATATTTCTGATTTT
>Ga0123337_10003575_pt1 | contig 16488 bp, 15 predicted proteins | sample frozenSSSSmetaG_FD_89792 | JGI IMG/M metagenome (GOLD analysis project Ga0123337, IMG submission 89792) | Glacier valley bacterial and archeal communities from Borup Fiord, Nunavut, Canada, to study Microbial Dark Matter (Phase II) -... | ecosystem: Environmental > Aquatic > Freshwater > Ice >... | reverse complement strand
TAGACAGCCCCAAGCAACCGCTGGGTAGCGAGCCAAGTCCCTTCTACTTCGGTGGGGAGATTTGGCTTGCTACCCCGAACCTTGCGCTGCACTGCTGTATAGTATGGTTGAAGGTTGCAACCGAGGAGAAAACGATGAGTGGAACAGATGAGCAGGCAGCGATTGCCCAACTCAAGCGGGGCGAGATAGCAGGGCTGTCGCTGCTGGTAATGCGCTACGAGGATCAGGCGGTGCGTGCCGCCTACCTCGTTTGCCACGACCTGGCCGTAGCCGAAGATGTGGTGCAGGACGCATTCCTGCGCGCCTACGAAAAGATCGCCCAATTCGACCAGAGCCGACTCTTTGCCCCCTGGTTCTTGCGGAGCGTGGTAAATGCTGCCCTGCGAGCAGCAACCCGCCAGAGCCGCCAGGTGGATGACGCGGACGATAGGCTGGCCGCCAGCATCAGCCACGACCCCCAGCCCGACGATCTGCTGGCCGCCGCCGAGACGAAGGAGGCAGTCTGGGCCGCCCTCGACCGCCTCTCACTACAGCAAAGGGCTGCTGTAGTTCTGCGCTACTACCTCGACCTGAGCGAAGCGGAGATGGCCGCACAACTGGCCGTCCCCCCTGGCACTGTCGAGCGGCGGCGGCACGATGCCCGCCTACACCTGCGCCAGCTTCTACCTGCCTGGCTACAGCCAACCGTCAAAGAATAGAAGGAGAAAGCAATGGACAAGCAAAAAATCAAGGCCGCCCTCGACGAGTACGCCTTGCGCGCTACCCTCGACCGACCCAGCCTGGAGCAGACGATCACCGCCGCCGCAGAGCTACAACGGGCTGCCCCGCAAGCGCGCAATCACCCGCGCCGCACCTTGCGCCTGACCCAGCTAGCCACCATCTCTGCGCTCGTGCTGGTAGTCAGCTTCGTCAGCTACGCCCTCGCGCCAATCGTGGGTAGAGGGCTGGCCGGTGACTTCAATCGCCAGGAGGCAATAGCTACCGCGACCGCAGTGGCAGACCCCGAACTCAATCCGCTGCTCTGGTCGCCCCTGGTCAAGCGGGCGCAGAACCTCAACCTCAGCCAGACGGTTGCCAGCGACACGATCACCCTCAAGCGGGTGTACGCCGACTCCAACCTGATCGCCATCCACTACACGATCCAGAGCCTGGGCGCGCACGTTGATGACAGCAGCGGTTGCCTTAACACTCAACGGGTACCTGGTAGCGCGGGTCAGGGCTTCATGGTGACCGGGGGTTATGGTTTCCCGCTGATTTGTGGGCAAGCGATACCCACAAAGGTACAGCTCTACGCTAACGACAAGCAGGTTCCTGCCTTCACTGGCAGCACCTTGCTTATGGATAGAGGCAGTATAGTGGTTAGCCCGGCTACCCCTCGCAGCAGCGGCTACCCTGTCCAAGAGAATGACGGCAGCTACGCCCTGGGTGGTGCAGACCTGCTCTACCGCTGGCAGGGTGGCGGCAAGCAGGGTGCGGGGGCTGATCGAGGCGGTTAGCTACTTTGATGCCAGCAGCCTGCACGAGAGCGGCCTACTCAACCTCCGCTTCGGCGTTGACCTGCAACCTGGCGGAGACCTCACGACCATGCACATCGATGAGCCTGGCTTCATCCGAAGCGGTGTCAGCTACAAGCGCGGGACGGCTGCCGACGGGAGCAGCAGACCGAACGAGCCGTTCCAATACAGCTTTACCGCCACCCAGGTGACCGAGCAGCGCACCATTGCTGCCCAACAGACGTTGAAGGCCAACGGCCTCAGCATGACGCTGGATGACGTGCAACTTACGCCAGTACAGATGCGCCTGCACCTGCACTTCTCGCAACCAGTCGGCGCATCAGCTAGCAATTGGCGACCATTCGCTGACCTGGTTGGCCCTGGCTTCGTCACCGGGAACGGCTACACATACTTGCCAATCATCAGGCTAGGCAACCTGCTAGCCGAACGCTGGGAGCGGCAGGCGGATGGTAGCTGGCTCTACATCGTCACTGGCAATGTCTATGAGCAGCTAGGTGACTGGGCGTTGACCGTCTACCATCTGCAAGGCGGAAGCGTAGGCGACCTGCCTGGCCCCTGGATATTCAAGTTCAACCTGCCAGCAGCAGCAAGCAGCAAGTAACCAAAGCGCAGAGTGCAGCAGCGGGGTGGATCGCTGTTGACCCACCCCACTACTATAGCCTCAGCCTATGGCAGCGATACGCAAAACCTATTCGCCCCCGCTTGTCTAGCTGGGGCGATAGTGCTATAATGTGGCATATAGGCGGGACACTAGCTGCAACGAGCCTTATCAGCAGCCCAACCCAACTAGCCTCCGCAACGTAGCGGGCGTAAGAAATATAGAGGAGGGAGTTCGACAATGAGTACTACTCCAGTTGTCAAAGGCGGCGGCAGCAAGGCGCAAAGTAGCTTTGCCACCCGCAACCACTACTGGCTTCGCCGCTTGCATTCCCTCAGTGGGATCGTGCCAATCGGCGGCTTCATGCTGTTCCACCTCTACATCAACGCCTTCGCCCTCAACGGCGCGGCAGCCTTCAACAAGGCAGCGGGCAGCATCGAGGATCAGCCAGGGGTGCGTATCCTGGAGTGGGTGGTGATCTTCATCCCCTTGCTCTACCACGCCTTCTATGGCCTCTACATCTTCTTCTATGCCAAGCAGAATAAGGTACACTATGCCTATTACCGCAACTGGGCCTTCTTCCTGCAACGCTGGACAGCGATCATTGCTCTGTTCTTTATCCTCTACCACACGGTAGCCCTACGCTTCCTCACCTTCGGCGGCAAAGTGCCACCAAACTACACTTCGGTGATGCAACACCTGACAGACCCCTGGGTGCTGCTGATCTACGTCGTTGGCCTACTCGCTACTACCTTCCACCTGACCAACGGCATCTGGGCCTTCCTGGTTAGCTGGGGTCTCACCGTCGGCCCCCGCGCCCAGCGGGTCTCCGCCTACGTCTGTGGATTCCTCTTTATCGCAATTTCGCTGCTCGGTGTCGCCATTGCCACCCATTTCTACCTGGTCGGCAACGGGGTGCTGGGTACCATCTTGTCGTAAGTGGGAGCGCAAGCAGCCCAGCCCCGCAACGAAGCGTAAGCATCAGGGTTCGTACCAGAAGGAGGAAGTTAATGCCAGCCAGGATCATCATTGTCGGCGGCGGGCTTGCGGGCCTCAGTGCTGCCATCAAGGTCGCCGAGGCGAGCGTGCCGGTTGACCTTTTCAGCATCGTCCCCGTGCGTCGCAGCCACTCGGTTTGCGCTCAGGGTGGGATCAACGCTGCCGTCAACACCAAAGGCGAAGGCGACAGTCCTGCTCAACACTTCGACGATACCGTTTATGGCGGCGACTTCCTTGCCAACCAACCGGCGGTTAAGGCGATGTGCGACGCTGCCCCCAGCATCATCTATCTGCTCGACCGCATGGGGGTGCCGTTCAGCCGCACCCCCGAAGGCTACATTGACTTCCGCCGCTTCGGTGGCACCCTCTTTCACCGCACCGCCTTCGCTGGGGCTACTACCGGCCAGCAGTTGATGTACGCCCTTGATGAGCAGGTGCGCCACCATGAGGCCGAGGGTACGGTCAAGAAGTACGAAACCTGGGAGTTCCTCAGCCTCGTTCTCGACGAGCAGGGCAACTGCTGCGGCATCACCGCCCAGGATTTGCGGAGCATGGAGATCAAGAGCTTCGCCGCCGACGCAGTGATCATGGCGACTGGTGGCCCCGGCGTGGTCTTCGGCAAGTCCACCAATTCGGTGATCAACACTGGCACCGCCGCCAGCGCAGTCTACCAGCAGGGCGCACTCTACGCCAACGGCGAGTTCATCCAGGTTCACCCCACCGCCATCCCCGGCGAAGACAAGTTGCGCCTGATGTCCGAGTCGATCCGTGGCGAGGGTGGCCGCGTTTGGACTTACAAGGACGGCCAACGCTGGTACTTCCTGGAGGAGCGTTACCCCAAGTACGGCAACCTGGTTCCCCGCGACATTGCCACCCGCGAAATCTTCCAGGTAGTCACCGAGATGGGCCTGGGCGTAGACGGCCAACGCCAGGTCTACCTCGATATTAGCCACCTCGACCCGGAGATGCTTGAGCGAAAGCTGGGTGGGGTGATCGAAATCTACCGCAAGTTTGTGGGTGACGACCCCACCCGCGTGCCAATGCGCGTCTTCCCCGCCGTACACTATTCGATGGGTGGCCTCTGGGTAGACATGAACCAGGCGACCAACATCCCTGGCCTGTTCGCGGCTGGCGAAGTAGACTACAGCATCCACGGGGCAAACCGCCTGGGCGCGAACTCCCTCGTCTCCTGCATCTACGGCGGCTTCGTTGCTGGCCCTAACGCCGTCACCTATGCCAAGAACGCGAACAAGAGCGCAGCCGCGGTTAGCAGCACGGTCTATGAGGGGGAGGTACGCCGCCAGCAGGAGAAGGTGGATCGCCTGCTTCGAGCCAGCGGCAGCGAGAACCCCTACCAGATGCACAAGGAACTGGGCGAGATGATGACCGACAACGTTACCATCGTCCGCTACAACAAGAACCTCAAGGCGACGGACGAGAAGTTGCAGCAGATGATCGAGCGTTATAGCAACAACATCATGGTACCCGACCACTCTGCCTTCGCCAACCAGGCGGTGGCCTTTACTCGCCAGTTGTGGAATATGCTGGTGCTGGCCCGCGCTATTACCCTCGGTGCGTTGGCCCGCGACGAATCGCGGGGGGCGCACTACAAGCCCGACTTCCCTGAGCGCGACGACGCGAACTTCCTCAAGACCACTATCGCCCGCTACGATGCCGCAACCACCGCGCCCCAACTTAGCTACGAGGCAGTAGATGTTAGCCTGACCAAGCCCCGCGCCCGTGTCTACACTGATGACGGCGCGAAGAAGGCGGCAGGAGCAACAGCAGTAGTTGTTGGCACGAACGGCCACAGCAACGGGGTAAACGGCCACGCCAACGGTGTCTCTGCTAACGGGGTAAACGGCCACGCCAATGGCAGCGACGGCCACATCAGCCCAGAAGGGGCTGTGCCACAAACCGCAGCCGCCCTGTACAAGGTGTCGGCGGCAGTGTCTGCCGATCCAGTGCCAGAGATGGCAAGCAGTGCCGCCAACGCAGGCGCGAACCTGGGCATCGACAACGTGACCCCACAGCCAGAAGACCGTAAGTGACTTTGGCTCTATGACTTGGAGCTTTGGAGGGTGCTGATCCATTGGCACGCTCCAAAGTCTAAAGCTGGGTTGGTGGGCAGCGATGACCATGCAGGCGAGTAATCTCGTGGCTGTGAGCCAATGGCAGAAGAACGAGTACTGGGCTATCAGCATCGAAATCCTAGGCAGTGACAGTGCTTAAGCAGATGAAGTTGGAGGCTAAAGGGCGGCGAGATTGACGGCTTAAGGCTTTCATCGAACCGCTCACCTCCTCGCTAACAAAGAAACAGAAGTTTGGGCAAGGAGCAACCAACATGGCACAGAGTTATCCCGGCAGCGGAGCCAACGGCAGCATGAATGGCGCAAGCCTCTCCAACCCTGGCGCGACGGCCCAGGCCGCCAAGCCCGCTAAGCCACCGATCCGCATCCGCGTGCGCCGTCAGGATGCACCCGACAGCAGCGGTAAGGCGAATGTGCGCTACGAGGATTTTGCTATCCCCTACAAGCCGAACATGAACATCATCTCGTGCTTGATGGAGATTCAGCGCAACCCAAAGGATGTCAACGGTCAGGCCGTCAACCCGGTGGTTTGGGAGAACAACTGCCTGGAACAGGTCTGCGGCAGTTGCGCCGTTGTGGTCAACGGCAAGACCAAGATGGCCTGCTCCAGTCTGGTTGACCAGTTCGACCAGCCGATCACTATCGAGCCGATGCGCTCCTTCCCTGTCCTGCGCGACCTGATCGTGGATCGCCGCCGAATGTTCGACGCGCTGAAGAAGGTGAAGGCGTGGGTGCCGATTGACGGCAGCTACGATCTCGGTCCCGGCCCCAAGATGTCGCCAGAGGAAGCCGACCAGCGGTATGTAGAGTCTACCTGCATGACCTGTGGCATCTGCCTCGAAGTCTGCCCCAACGTCAGCGAGGAGTCGCCCTTCATTGGCGCGTTTGCGATCAACCAGGTGCGCCTGTTCAACCAGCACCCGACCGGCAAGCTGAACAAGAATGAGCGGCTCAAGGCACTGATGGAGGAGGGTGGCATTGCCTACTGTGGTAACAGCCAGAACTGCGTACAGGCTTGCCCCAAGGGTATCCCCCTCACCGAGTCCATTGCCGAGATGAACCGCGCCGTCAACTTCTACGCGATCACCCGCATCTTCAAGAAGTAAGTAACCCAGGCGACGGGGTACACCAATGGGGGTGTACCCCTTTTGGTTTGCCCAACCCTCCCTGAACTTCTGTTATAATAAGCGCAACAAACGGAGACCCCTAAGCAAACAGGAGAGTAGCTAATGAGTGCTGAAAGTAGGCCGCCTGCCCAACGCCAACTGATGGCGATGATCACCAGCTTCTGGGCCGCACGCGCTATCTACGCCGCTGCCAGCCTGGGGGTGGCCGATCTGCTCAAGGATGGTCGCCGATCTGCGGCTGAGATGGCAGAAACACTGGCAGTCAACAGCGATGGTCTACACCGTCTGCTGCGTGCGCTCACCTTTGTTGGCATCTTCGACCTTGACGAGCGAGGTGGCTTCGGCCTGACCGAGATGGGCCAGTACCTGCGGAGCGACCTGCCCACCTCCCTGCGCGGACATAGCCTCTTTCACGGCAGTGCCTGGTCATGGCAATCCTGGAGCGAGATACTCTACAGCGTGCAGAGCGGCCAGCCCGCTGGCGAACACGTCTTTGGTCTGGAGATGTTCGACTACCTCAACGAGCGACCGACTGAAGCCCACGCCTTCGACCAGGCAATGACCAGCACCAGCGACAGCTTCAACTACCCTGTTGTCAGCAGCTACGACTTCAGCGGGATCAGCAAGCTGGCCGACATTGGTGGTGGGCGCGGCAGCTTCCTGGCCGCTATCCTGCGCGCCAACCCCCTCATGCGCGGATTGCTCTTTGAGCAGCAAGCCACAAGCGAGGGTGCAAGCGTAGCCCTGGGCGCACAAGGGCTAGCCGACCGTTGCGAGTTCGTGGTTGGCGACTTCTTCCAGAGTGTACCAGGTGGGGCCGATGCTTACGCCCTCAAGAATGTACTGCACGACTGGGATGATGCACGAGCGAGCAAGATATTGCAGAACGTGCGTCAGGCGATGCAGCCCGGCAACAGGCTGCTGATCGTCGAGAACATGATCCTCGCTGAGAACCAGCCGAGCTTCGGCATGATCATGGATTTGCAGATGATGCTCGTCACCCCCAGTGGCCGCGAGCGCACCGTCGCCCAGTTTAGCCTGCTGCTAGTGGCGGCGGGCTTCCAGTTCAAGCGGCTGGTGCCGACTGGCTCATCAATGAACGTGCTTGAGGCGGTCGCGATCTAGCAGCGGCACGTAGCCTGCTCAGTAGCTAGCAATAACCTCAGAAGGAGCAAGCGATGAGCGCGAAAGATACGGTCGAGCAGTTGATCAAGGCACTAGAGGCTCAGGAATGGCAAGCGGCGGCGGCTCTCCTCAGCGACGACTTCGCCGAGGGTGGCACCTTGCCTGGTGAGGCGCAGACCCGCGAAGACTACCTGGCGGCACAGAAGGCTATTGCCACCGCCTTCCCCGATTGGCACTACACCGTCAGCGATGTGCAGGAACAGGGCAACACAGTAACCTTGCGTCTGGCAGGCAGCGGTACGCACACGGGTGAACTGGTACCGCCAATCCCGGCTATGCCAGCGATCCCCGCCACTGGCAAGGCAGTGACATTGCCTGCTGACCATGCAGAGTTCATGCTCAAGGACGGGCAGATTACCGCATTGCGGCTGGACACCCCCCTCGGTGGCGGTTTGGACGGCATCCTGGAACAGATCGGCGCAGTGCCGCTGATGGAGATGGGCGGACAGTAGCTCTGGCCCACAGAGGAGGCGAGATTGGCAACCAACGAGTACTACTTCAGCAGCCAGTGGCAGGTGGAGGGGACGGCAGACGAAGTAGCAGCGATCCTCAGCGACGTTGAGGCCCTACCGCGCTGGTGGCCGAGCGTCTACCGTGAGGTCTACACCCTGCGCTCTGGCAACCAGCAGGGGATCGGCAAGGTGGTTGAGTTGCACACCAAAGGCTGGTTGCCCTACACCTTGCTCTGGCAGTTCACCGTTGTGGCCCGCGATCTGCCGCACAGCCTGACCCTCGATACCACTGGCGATTTTGTAGGCCGCGCAGTCTGGACATTTGCGCAGGATGGCCCACTGGTTAATGTGGGCTGCGAGTGGCAGTTCCGCGCCGAAAAGCGGCTACTGCGCTATCTCTCCCCACTGCTAAAGCCTCTCTTTCGGCTCAACCACCTGTGGGCTATGGATCGCGGGCTAGCGAGCCTCAAGCTCGAACTGCGCCGCCAACAGGCCCGCTCAGTAGAAGAACTGGCCCACGTCCCAGCACCGCCACCACCACCCTCAGCACTCACCTTGCCGCTCGCGCTGGCGGCAATGCTAGGGCTGGTGGGGCTGCTAGGCCTGCGCCGCCGCCGATAGTCTAGGCAATGCCGCCGAAACAGTACCTGCCAGCCCCCGATTGACAAGCGTGCAGCAGAGTTGCTATACTAGTTATGAACAGGCCATACGCAGGAGCAAGGGCGCAAGCGGGTGCGCCCTTAGTTTGCCAGCCGCCATGCCAGCCAGGAGGTATCTTCGCCCTTAATGCAGCCGCACGAGTATGAGACGATGTACAGGGCCGAAGATCGGCACTGGTGGTATGTGGGCCTCCGCACGGTAATGTTCAGCCTGCTGAACTTGCCCCGCCGCCCGCACAACGAAGCCGAACGGCAGTACCACATCCTCGACGCGGGCTGCGGCACTGGTGGCACCCTCGGTAAGCTGTGGCGTTATCCGCACGCCCAGGGCATTGACTACGCCCCCCTGGCGGTGGAGTTCTGCCACCAACGCGGCCTGCATAACGTGCAGCAAGGCTCGGTGACAGCAATCCCCCAGCAGGACAGCAGCCTCGACCTGCTAATCTCGCTTGATGTCCTCTGCGACGAGGGTACACCGCCGGAGTCCTTCGCCCTGCGCGAGTTCTACCGCGTGGTCAAGCCAGGCGGCAGGCTCTACCTCAACCTGCCAGCCTACGGCTTCCTACGCGGTGAACACGACGTTGCCGCTGGGGTGGTGCGCCGCTACGATGCGGCCAGGCTGCGCGGGCTGGTAGAGGGCGCGGGTTTCCGCATCCGCCGCCTCACCTATTGGAACACCCTGCTCTTTCCTATCGTTGTGGCTGTGCGCCGCAGTCAGGCTACTGCCGCCCGTACCCTGGCCGAGAAGCCCGCCGACGCACGGAGCGACGTGAAGCTACCGCCAGAGCCGCTCAACCGTGTTCTGACTAACCTGGTGCGCCTCGAAGCCGCGTGGTTGCGCCGCTTTGACCTGCCTTACGGCTCATCCATCGCCTGCGTCGCCGAGAAGATTTGAGGCTACCTGCGCCAACTCAGGCAAGGTCGAACAGCAACACCTCTGCCTGCTGCTCGCCGTCGCCAGTCAGCGTCACCTGCCCCTCGGCGGTAATGAATGCGCCGTCACTGGTCTGCAACTGCTGGCCGTTGAGGGTGATGCTGCCGCGCACTACCTGCACGTAGCCGTAGCGGTCGGGCGCAAACTGGTGGCTGACCGTCTGCCCCTGCTCTAGCAAGGTGCTGTAGAGCTTCGCGTCCTGATGGATTGTCACTGCGCCCTCGGCACCGTCGGGGGCTGCGACCAGCCGTAGCCTGCCCTGCTTCTCCGCAGCAGGAAAGAAGGTCTGCTCGTAGCTGGGCGATAGGCCGCGGGCGTTGGGCAGCAGCCAGATTTGCAGGAAGTGCAACCCCTCCTCCTTCGCGTGGTTGAACTCGCTGTGGCGCACTCCTGTGCCTGCGCTCATCCGCTGCACCTCACCAGGGCGAATTACCGAGGTGTTACCCATGCTATCCTTATGCTCCAATCCACCTGCCAGCACGTAGGAGATGATCTCCATGTTGTTGTGCGCGTGGGTGGGGAAGCCGTGACCAGGGTTGACCCGATCCTCGTTGATCACCAACAGGCTACGGAAGCCACTGAAGCGTGGGTCGTAGTAGTCGGCGAAAGAGAAGCTGTGGTAAGTATTGAGCCAACCGTGATCAAAGTGGCCGCGCTCGGCGGCCTTACGTACCTGAATCATCGCCGTTACCTCCAAATTGGGGCTGCCATTTTGTGCTGCAAGTGGTGAGAAAAGAATAAGGGTTGGTTGACGCTACGGCTGTTGCGCTCATAAGTGCCAGTGTCCAGTCCCCAGCCGATGATGCGGCGGGCGGTAATGCGAATCAGTGGGGTTTCGCCCTCGATTGTCACCGCAGTGCCGCGAACCTCGATGCCACGTGCCTCCTGGTTGGTTAGCACGTCGTCCACCAGGAAGGCAACCTGCCCGCTGCGCTGAATATCGCGCCACTTCTTGCTATCGCGCATTCGGTAGCCAGTGATGTCCAGCGTGTCCAGAGTGGGGTTGTAACGATAAGCTAGCGGCACAATATGTGGTGTACCGTCTGCGCCCACTGTTGCCAGCCGACCCAGCCACTGGCTCTGCAAATACTCAAGCTCTTTTGGCGTAAAGTTGCTCACCGTTGCGCTCCTTACCTATGGTTCAACGGCCAGCCTTGCTAGCCGCTACTACTGCTTCGGTCAGCGGCGGCACCGCTGCTGCGTTCGATGGCGCGGGCTGGCGCAGATTGCCGCCCTGCTCGATGATGATACTACTGAGGATCAGGGCGATGCCCAGCCCTTGCACCAGGCTAACCGTCTGCCCCTTGAAGAAGTAGCCGAGGGCGAAGGCCACTACCGGGTTGACCAGGCCGATGATCGCAACGCTGGCGGGGGGCAGCCTCTCGATGCCGCGAAACCAGAGTGCGTAGGCCAGCCCAGTGCTAATTACGGCCATGTAGAGGTAGCCGCCCAGGTTGGTCGGGCTGAAGGTCGGCAGCCCCCCCTTGTAGCCAACTTCTACTGCGGCCAGCAGGGTGAGAAAGAGGCCGCCCGCCACCAGTTGCCAGGCAGTCAGCACCAGCAGCGACACCTCTGGTCGCCCCCAGCGGCGCAGCAGCACGATGCCGCAGGCCGAAGCCAGCACGCCACCTAGCCCCGCCGCCACGCCCAGCCCATCCAGCCGCGAACTTGGGCCGAGGACAAGCAGGCCCACGCCAAGCAGCCCCAGCGTAGCAGCCAGCAAGGTGTATCGCTTTGGCACTAGCCCCAGCAACGGCCAACCAATGAAGGCAACCAGGAAGGGCTGCACCGCATTGTTGGTCGCGGCTACCCCGCCAGGCAGCCGATAGGCGGCAACAAAGATACCAGCAAAGGCGAGACCAATGTTGAACATCCCCACCACCGCCGCCCGCCGCCACCACATCCCTTGTGGCAGCCGCCGAAAGAGCAGCAGCATCAACAGGCCAACTGGTAGCACGCGCAACGCCCCACTAAGGAAGGGGCGGTCGGGCGGCAGGAACTCAGTGGTCACGAAGTAGGTTGTACCCCAGGTGAGCGGGGCGATCATGGTCAGCAAAATGTTCTTCAGCACTTGTGGCACCCCACCATTCCCCACAGCCAACAAGGGTAAGTCACGTTATGCTAGCAAACCAACCACCAACAATACTAGCCCGCTTCATGGGGAAGGGCGTACCATTTGGCACGCCCCTCCACCCCTGACTGGCAAGTGCTAGTTAGGCGGCTGCCGCTTCTTGCTTGGCCTCAGCATTGGCTGGGGCCATAGCAGCTTCGATGTCGAGGACGATCTTTACATCCTCACCGACCAGTACGCCGCCTGCTTCCAGGGCGACATTCCAGCTCAGGCCAAAGTCCTTGCGGTTGATCTTGGCCTCGGCACTGAAGGCGTAGACTTTAACCCCCCAGGGGCTAACCCCCGCACCCTCGCGGGTCGCCTTGAACGTCACTTCCTTGCTCACGCCATGGATGGTCAGGTCACCAACAAGGTCGAAGCTGTCGCTCTTGACGTTGGCGATTCGCGTGCTGCGGAAGGTCAGGGTCGGGTACTCGCTGGCAGCAAAGAACTCGCTGCTGCGCAGGTGTTCGTCGCGCTTCGCATCGCGGCTGTCCAGGCTAGCAACCTGCGCGGTCGCCTCGACGGTGGAGTTCTCAAAGTTTTGTTCGTCCAGGTTGATAGTGCCGCTAAACTCGTTGAAGCTGCCACGCACCGTGGTGATCATCATGTGCTTGACGCTGAAGCCGATGCTCGAATGGCTGGAGTCAATGTTCAGGATCATGGTTAGTTCATCCCCTCCTTGTATATGGTTCTTTTATCATTTCGTTCTGAGCTGTTCCCCGGTGGGATCGCCCTGACCTCTGGAGTCTACCATACGCACACCCCTAATTGCAAGTACGTACCAAAAAGTGCGTACCCTACTTTTTGGTACGTACTGCCAAAGGGTTGCGTACAGCGGCGAAAGGTGGTATAATGAGGCCATGAGTACGATGATCACCAGACCAACCAGACCAGCTATCCCTGCCGCCAACTGTGGCACGCGCAAGGTGCTAGACCTGATCGCCGACGAGTGGACGGTCTTTGTTGTCTACGCCCTGGCTGACGGCACCCGCCGCTACAGCCAGTTGCAGCGCGAAGTGCATGGCATCTCGCAGAAGATGCTGACCCAGACCCTCCGCAATATGGAGCGCGATGGCATGGTCGAGCGCAAGGTCTACCCAGTCGTGCCGCCCATGGTCGAGTATTCACTGACTGAACTCGGCCAGACCTTGATCGAGCCGCTCTCGGCTGTCGGTCGCTGGGCAGAGGAACACCTCGGTGAGGTTGAGCAGGCACGCGCCCAGTATGACCGGCTGAACCTGCGCTAGCAGCAAGCCGCCCGCGCAAATCTCTACGGCCTGCGTGTTCGTGCCTGGCTGCCGCCACCCGCTGCCCAGGACCTAGCCAGCCCTGTTGACACTCCCCCCCTCACGCGCTATACTGTTGCCAGTCTGAACACAACCACGCAAGGAGGATAGCCAACGATGGCTGACCAGCAGACAAAGGTAAGCAAAGAGATTTTCCGTAGCTATGACGTGCGCGGCACTATCGGTGACCAGTTGACCGATGAGGTGTTGGAGTTGATCGGCAAGGCTTATGGCACCCTGCTCTACCGCCTGGACGAGCGCAGCGGCGGTAGCGGCAACCCGAACAAGCAGGTGACGGTTGGCCGCGACGTGCGTACTACCTCGCTCAACTTCGCTGCCGCCCTGGTGCGCGGCATCGCTTCGACCGGCATCGACGTGACCGACGTAGGCATCGTTCCCACCCCCACCCTCTACTTCTCGGTTGGCTACTTCAAGATGGATGGCGGGGCGGTCGTTACCGCCAGCCACAACCCGCCTCAGTTCAACGGTCTCAAGATGCGAAAGATGATCCCCGGCGGCACGGATGGTGGCATGATCAACGCCCCGCTCTCAACCGAGGAGATTCAGGAACTCTACCAGATCATCGCCGGGGGCAACTTCAGGACGGGCGCGGGCAAGGTGGTAGAGCGCGACGTGCTGGAAGCCTACATTGACTACATTGTGGATACGGTTAAGGTCCACCGCCCGCTGCGGATCACCCTCGATACCGGCAACGGCGCGACTGGCCCCACTGCGGTCAAGCTGTATGAGAAGATGGGGGTGCAGGTGGACGGCCTGTTTATTGAACCGGATGGCCGCTTCCCCAACCACGTGCCGAACCCAATCAAGCCAGAGAACATGACTGCCCTCCAAGAGCGGGTGCGCGAAACTAGCAGCGATATGGGTATCGCTCTGGATGGCGACGGCGACCGTCTGGGCGTGGTGGACAACAAGGGCGAAATCCTTTGGGCCGACGAGTACCTGATCCTGCTGGCACGCCAGGCTCTTGAGGAGCATCCCGGCGCAACGATTATCTACGATGTGAAGTGCGGCCTGGGCCTGATCGAGGATATTGCGAAGCATGGTGGCAAGGGCGTGATGTGGAAGACTGGTTACACCAACATCTTCGCCAAGCGTGCAGAAACCGGCGCGCCCCTCGCAGGCGAGTACAGCGGCCACATCTTCTTCAACGACCCCCTGATCAGCTTCGACGACGGCCTCTATGGCGGGGCGCGGATGTTGAGCTTCATCAGTGCCAACGAACACGATGTGCGAGACCAACTGAGCGACGTACCAAAGTATTACAACACTATCGAGGGTCGCCTTGAGGTGGACGACAAGCGTAAGTTCCAGATCATCGCCGAACTGAGCGCGTACTTCAAAAGCAAGTATGAGGTGATCGACCTGGATGGCGTGCGGATCGTCTTCCCCGACGGCTGGGCCTTGATCCGAGCCAGCAACACCGAGCCGAGCCTGACTACCCGCTTTGAGGGCAAGACCGCCGCGAAGCTAGCCGAGTACCAGGCTATCGTCTTCGACAAGCTGAAGGAGTACCCTGAAGTCCGCGAAGAAGGCAGCAGCGGCCACAGCCACTGAGGCGCGGGCCAGTGAGTTCGGTAGGTGGGGGTGCACGACTGTGCGCCCCTCCTAGCCCCCTGACTAAACTTGACAAAGAGGAGAGACAAATGTCTAAGGACGACAAGAAGAAGGATAAGAAGGGCAAGAAGGATAGAGCGACTGAGCAGACTGCCGACGTTGCTCTGAGCGCACTGGCCGATAGTGCTGACCCCGCTGCCGTGGGCAGCACTGTTGCTGGCAGCAACGGTGCCAGCGACTACGGCGGCATCATGCAAGAGGCTCTGGCGATGAACGAGGAACTAGTCAGCCTGCGCCGCTACTACCATATGCACCCGGAGCTATCTAGCCAGGAGTTCGCCACCGCCCGCAGCATCGCCGACTATCTGCGCGGCCTCGGCAACATTGAGGTACACGAACTGGTTAATGGCACCGCTGTGCTTGGTTTGTTGCGTGGTGGCGCAGGTGATGGGCCGACGATCATGGTGCGGGCCGATATTGACGCGCTGCCGATTATCGAGGCCAATACTGTTGAATACAAGTCGCAAAACGTGGGCGTGATGCACGCCTGCGGCCATGACACCCACATCACTGGCGTGCTGGCAACGGCCAGGCTACTCAGCCAGCGGGCCGCCACCCTGAAGGGCAACGTCAAGTTCGCCTTCCAGCCCGCTGAGGAGCGCAGCGGGGGGGCGCAGCCGATGATCGACGAGGGGGTAATGAAGAACCCCAGCGTAGATCGGGTGATTGGCTACCACGTCTGGGGCGATATGCAAGTTGGCAAGGTCGGCATCAGTGCTGGCCCAGTGATGGCTGGAGTCGAGGAGTTCGTGATCACGATCAAGGGCAAAGGCGGCCACGGCGCACACCCTGACCAGACGGTTGACCCTATCGTGGTTGCCGCCCACCTGATTACCGCCTTGCAGACCATCGTCAGCCGCAATGTAGACCCGTTGGACACGGCGATCTGCACGGTTGGCAAGGTGGAGGCTGGTACTGCCTTCAACATCATCCCCGAAACCGCGAAGCTGACTGGTACCCTGCGCTTCTTCAAGGAACACGTCCACGAACTGTTGCTGGAGCGCGTTCGCACCCTGGCCGAAGGGGTAGCTGCTGGCTTTGGCGCGACTGCCGAGGTGAAGTACACGGGCGACCTTGCGATGATCCCAGTGGACAACGATGCAGAGACTACGGCCTGGCTGCGGGGGGTAGCCGAGCGCACTGTTGGGGCCGAGCGCGTGGTCGACCAGGGCCAGACGATGGGCGGTGACGACATGGCCCTTTTCGTCAAGCAAGCCCACGGCACCTACTTCTTCCTCGGTGGCAAGAACGAGGCGAAGGGCTTCGACTCGCCACATCACAGTTCCACCTTCGACATTGATGAGGGCTGCCTGCCCTACGGCGTAGCGGTTCTCACCGCTGGCGTGCTGGACTACTTGAAGTTAGCCGCACTCGCTGTCTCCACTTGCATAAGCTAGTTAGGGGTTGGCAGCTTGCCAGCCCCGCTTTTTACCAGCAGGGGCGAGACGGTGTGCTTCTTCATCAGCCGCCTATGCAGGCCACCTGCTGCTGCCACGGCGCGTCGGCTTTCGGCGGCCAGTCGTAGTCGGGGCCGTTCGCCGTGTCGGTGATCCTAGAGATCAGCCAGCCCTCTTTTACCCTGACAAGGGTGAACACCTGATCGCCTCTACCAGACACGGTGCTAACCTTGACAGTAACGGTGGTAGTAGTCGCCCCCAATTGCTCGCCTGTCACCATGTCTTTCTTGAGTAGCCGAACGATCCGACCAATGTCAACCATGTAGTAGACCCCTATGCGTGCCTTGATCGCTAGCAGCATGGTGACGAACCGCTCTTTGTCGCAGGGGTTCTTGCTCGGCAGCATCAACGAGTACATCCTATTGTAGCGGTCTTGTGCGCTTGCCAGGGTATTAGTATCATTAAAGGTCGCATAGTAGTTATTTAGCACGTCTACCAG
>Ga0123337_10003574_pt1 | contig 16491 bp, 10 predicted proteins | sample frozenSSSSmetaG_FD_89792 | JGI IMG/M metagenome (GOLD analysis project Ga0123337, IMG submission 89792) | Glacier valley bacterial and archeal communities from Borup Fiord, Nunavut, Canada, to study Microbial Dark Matter (Phase II) -... | ecosystem: Environmental > Aquatic > Freshwater > Ice >... | reverse complement strand
TTTCATCGTCGCAAGCTCATTAGAAGCGTTCACGCTTTTCTTACAGGGTGCATTTGTGCCATTTGTCATTTTGCTGGGACAAGAAGACATAAATAGTCGTTTTTTTCTTTCACGGCTTCTACAGCAAGTTTCACAGAAGTATCAGTGGGACACGCCGCTTCTCTCTTTATACACGCAAAGGCATACAACAGCATTGCTCAATACCAAAGATTTCACACCCGTGAGCGGTCCACTAGAAGAGTTCTCGCCTATCCTACATGAGATGTCGCCGCATATTTCGACACAGACGACGGCCCCACTTCCACAAATTGTGGAGACCCCGCCCCAGCCTCTCCGCGATATCGAGCAGTTGCCTTTTCCACCCCTTGCATTGCCTCAATTTGTGGCTAAAAATGGGCCACCTGAGCCTATCATCAACAGGTCTACCCATGAGAGCCAGGGAGTGTCGGGCGACGTGCAGAAAATTTCGCTTGAAGGGACCAGTATTGGGCGTTATCAGATGAAAACTGTTTTAGGCAGTGGCCCATTTGGAGAAGTTTATCAAACCTATGATAGATTGCGTGAGCGGGATGTAGCCCTGAAAGCAGTTCAGATGAATATACTCCCGCCAGAGCTAAGTACCGGTATTGAGGCCGAAAAAAACTTTTTCCAGCAAGAAATTGATCTATTAAGTAGATTGAGTCATCCAAATATTTTATCACCACTCAATTGCGGCAAGTCTTATATTAGCGGCTCTCCCTTCGTCTACAAAACCATGCCGTATTGTACCGAAGGCTCGGTAGCAACCCTCCTATACCAGTTAAGCAGCACACGATTGCTGTATCCGCAGGAGGCTGTTCATATTCTGATGCAGGTGGCAGGCGCGTTACAACAGGCGCACACATATAACATTACATACCAGAACTTTAAGCTTACAAACCTGTTTATTCGCTCGAAAGAGCAGGACATACGGCAGGTGCATATTTTGCTTAGTGATTTTGCCGTTGCTCAAAATGGCTCATTTCTAGTGAAGACGCCCGATGTTTTCCCATATATAGCTCCTGAACGCTGGAACGGACAATCGCTTCCCGCCTCAGATCAATATGGATTAGCGGCTATCGCGTACGAGTTGCTCACGGGGCGAGTGCCCTTCACAGGACAGTCAGAGCATATTATGCGACAGCTTCATCTTAGTATGCAACCACAACCACTCACGCTCTTCGCGCCCGCCGTCTCGACTGCGCTTAGTGCCGTTGTATTGCGCGGCCTCGCCAAGCGTAGCGAGGATCGCTTCCCCTCGATTATGGATTTTTCCCAGGCACTGTATAAATATAGTAGATAGATCAAAATACCGTGCGCCAAACAAGTCTGGAAGGTCTAGTTCCCACCCGTCTGCTGTCAATTTTCAGCAGGCGGGTGGGAACTAGACCGCCACATTTGGGCAATACTAGTGTGTCTACCCAAGCAACGCCTCGAACTGGGTACGGTCAAGCTGCTCATGTTCTATCAGCGCATCCGCAAGGCTGGCAAGCTGTGCATCATGTTCCATGAGAATAGTACGCGCCATCGTTCGTCCTTCATCGAGAATACGTTGCATCTCTATATCGATACGCGCGTTCATGGTTGTACCCATAAGCGAACGTGCGGGAGGAGCGGTGATAGCAAGCGTGTAACGCTGTTCGGCTATCATTCCGTTATGATGCAGTACACCGTTGGCATCTGCAACGAGAGTATGCGCGGAGGCGGGGATAGCATCGGCGCGGCGCATATTTAGGGAAGAACCTCCTTCCGCGCGATAATCCGCAAAGACAACGCCGATCTCTTCACTCATCCCCCAACGTGTCACCATGCGCCGCGCCAGATCGGTGACAACTTGCAGATCGTTTTCAGCACCCGTTGTAATATAGTCAGCCCCGAACGTGATCTCTTCCGCGACGCGTCCACCCAGGCCAACCGCTATTTTCGCCATGAGCATGTGCCGACTATAGTTGTAGCGATCCTCTTCCGCGATAAAATGCGTGACGCCCAGGCTTTGACCTCGTGGCAAGATTGTGACGCGGTTTACCGTGTCGGCCTCTGGCAGATGGTGGGCCACAAGCGCATGGCCGCCCTCGTGATAGGCGATGATACGGCGCTCTTTTTCGCTCATAACCAATGGGCGCAACGCCCCAAGCTGAATCCGCACGAGCGCATTTTCAAAACAGTCATGCGTGACACACTCAAGATCGAGACGCGCAGCGGCCAAGGCGGCCTCGTTGACGAGGTTGGCTAAATCAGCGCCGCTCATACCCGTTGTCAGGCGAGCCAATTGTGACAGCGATACCCCTTCGTGCAATGGTATGGTGCGGGTGTGGACGGCGAGAATCGCCTCACGTCCCACACGGTCTGGCAGAGAAACGGTGATACGTCGATCAAAACGCCCCGGACGCAACAGAGCCTTATCAAGGATATCTACTCTATTGGTCGCGGCAAGCACCACAACCGCGTGGCGCGCGTCGAAGCCATCCAGTTCGACAAGCAACTGGTTCAAGGTCTGATCGCGTTCATCGTTCCCATTCAGGCGGGCAGAACGTTTTCGGCCCACAGCATCGAGTTCGTCAATAAAGATAACGCATGGTGCAGTTTGACGCGCCTTGTTGAACAGGTCACGGACACGACTAGCACCGACCCCCACAAACATCTCGACAAACTCAGACGCGCTCATGCTAAAGAAAGGCACACCCGCCTCACCCGCCACAGCTTTCGCAAGCAAGGTTTTTCCGGTTCCGGGAGGACCTACCAGGAGCGCACCACGCGGGATATGAGCACCAAGCTTATTGAAACGTTCTGGGCTTTGCAAAAACTGCACGATTTCTTCCAGTTCGGTACGTACCTCGTCGATGCCCGCTACATCCGCAAATGTAACAGGCGGGGCCAGACTGATACGTGGTGCAACGCTTTCTTGTTTATCGCTAACCCTTGTGCGCTTTGAAGCTTCCACCTCTTTGGTTCGCATAAAGCGTTTGGCGCGGCTCTTGCCAATATGTGTAATCCGTTCGTCCATCTGGCCCATTGAGTGCGAACCATTGCGGGAGCGCAAGAACACAATAAGTAGCACGATCAACAAAAACAAGGGGGCGAATTTCCAGAGCAACGTCCCTATATTTAACGACTGTGTAATTGGAAGTGTATCTATTTTGACATTCTTCTTTAAGAGCAGAGAGGTCAGTTGGGCATCTCCCCCCGTTGGAACGCGCGTATAGGCAAAACGCGTCAGAGGTAGTGACGTGACCGAAACACCTGTTGCGATGTTTCCAGTACTAACATAGCGTAACCAAGTGGCATACTCCTGCGAGGCATCCTGCACTTTTTGTGCAGGTGAAATTGCATCATGTGAGAGCGGACGCTGCAAAAGTCCATTTACCTCGTTGCCTTTAAACACAACCGCAAGCACATTTCCAACCTGTACCTGTTGCACAAACGTGCTGTAATCTAGTGTTGTTACACCGGTTGGCGCGGTGTTGAAAACGGGTGGACGCAGTTCGCTGGCGATTCCAAAAAGTAGGCCCACGATGATCACAAGCAGAACACTGCTAATGACAGTTCTATAGTGTGTAGAAAAAAAGTGTAGTAGTTTACGACTATTATTTTTTGTAGACATGGCTTGCCACGCAGAGTGCCCAAATGCCTCCAATTTCTTTTTGTGGTTCTTGCCCATTTACTTACCTAACCTGTTCAAATTGCCTGTATCAATCACTGTACTGTCCTTTATGTTGTTGCTTACCCTACGCGATACGTTCTACTTCTTCGTACCTATGCCCACCCCTTAGCACGTCCCTAGCACCATGTGGTATTCGTCTACTAACGAAAGAATACCTCTTTGCAACGTCCTGCGAAAAAATGTGCAGGCAAGAGACCATTCTGTAAAAACAAGAAACAGGCATCTCTGTTATGGCTATATGGTAATAGTGTACAGTTTTTTGTGGCGTATCAAAAATGTGCGCTTTTGTCGGTACTTTTTCCTTATGACGTGCCGCGTCCTCATGTTTCGCTTGTCACTTCCAGATTTATGCTGGTAGACAGAGGCACAACTTAGAACATAACACTATGACGTTGGTTTTGTATCATTGTAGGTATACGTGCTATTTACCAGGTGACATACGATGATGCAAAAAGACCCTCTCCATATAAAGATGGTACAATCAAGCTATGTTTACATTGCACACAAAGGAAAGGGAACGCATAATGAAGGCAATTCGTATCAACGAGACAGGCGGGGCAGAGGTCATGCACCTCGAAGAGATAGAGAAGCCAACCGCGCAAGCAGGAGCGGTGCTTATTAAAGTTGCGGCTGCTGGCATCAATTATGCCGACCTGATGCAGCGGCAGGGAACATATCTAACGCGCACCCATACCCCAATGACGATGGGGTTTGAGGTTGCGGGAACCATCGAGGCACTTGGCGCCGGTGTCACTACGCCGCCAGTGGGCAGTCGTGTTGTCGCGTTTGGCGCCGGTGGCTACGCCGAATATACGACAGCACTCGCAGCTACGGTTATTCCAATACCGGACAACATGAGTTTTGAGAGTGCCGCCGCCTTTCCAGTGCAGGGCATTACCGCGTACCAGTTGTTACATGAGTCAACTCACCTACAGGCAGGCGAGAGTATTCTCATCCACGCAGCCGCTGGTGGTGTGGGAACGCTTGCAATTCAGCTAGCAAAGCTTATGGGCGCGAAAACGGTTATTGGCACAGCGGGTAGCGCGGAGAAGTTGCAACTGGTGCGTGAGCTGGGAGCCGATGCCGCCATAAACTATAAAGACGCGGATTGGGCCGAGCAGGTACAGCAGGCGACGGGTGGCAAAGGGCCGGATGTTATTCTTGAGATGGTGGGCGGCGATATCGCGAATAAAAGCCTGCAAATTCTCGCACCGTTCGGACGTATGGTTATCTACGGAGCCGCAAGCGGAGAGAGGGCGGAGTTTTCCGGTATTCAACTGATGTACAAAAACCAGTCAGTCATCGGCTACTGGCTTACCGCCTGGATGAGCCGTCCCGACAAAACGGCTGAGGCTGCGAAAGGGTTGATGCAGTACCTGGCAAGTGGCAAGATGCGTATTATCGTAGGCAATACATTTCCACTTCACCAGGCGGTAGAAGCACACAAGGCAATCGCAGATCGCAAAACAACCGGCAAAGTCGTTCTAACAGTCTAAAGAAAAGAGCGCGTTAGCAGACACTTTTAGAAAAGGCTAAAAGAGGTTTTCCTGCATGCCATCTAATTGACAATAACACGTTTTTCTTGTTATACTAAGCCCTAAATACACGTTTCATAGTACGGAAGTAAGAGAGTGTGATGCCTGAACCATCTACATGGCGCGAGCTATTAAGTACAATCATTAGTAGTAGTTCTGTACGAGAGCAGATTGCAAGCGCAATGCATATCAGCACCATCACGTTAACGCGTTGGGGGAGTGGTGAGTCGATGCCGCGTCCGCAAAATCTCCGTCAACTACAACAAGCTGTGCCAGTACAACATCGTGCACTGCTCCATAATTTGTTAGAGAAAGAGTTTCCCGCGCTTTTCTCTGGCTCGTTTGAACCAGCACCAGTCGAAATTCCCAACGCTTTTATTATGCAAGTGCTTGAGACGAACGCGAAAACGCCTGACGCATTGCGCTTTTGGACGATTACCCGCCTTGTCCTACAGCATGCCCTCAACCAGCTCGACATGGGGAAGACCGGCATGGCAATGACGGTTGTACGCTGTATGCCCCCCTCACACGAAGGTAAGATCAGAAGTTTACGTGAGAGCGTTGGGCAAGGAACGCCGCCCTGGGAAGCGGACCTGGAGGCGAAGGGTATGTTTCTGGGAGCGGAGTCACTGGCCGGCTATGTTGTAACGATGTGCCACGAGGAGGCCGTACAGAATCTCGCAACCGACACCATGCTCTTACCCGCTTATCAGACGGAGTATGAAGTTAGCGCGATGGCCGTTCCTATCCTGTACGCGAATCGTATAGCTGGATGCATGTTGCTCTCCAGCACCCAACCGAATTATTTTCTTTCACCAGAGCGGCGCGCACTTATTCAGGGCTATACCTACCTCATCTCGCTTGCCTTTGAGTCAGAAGAGTTTTATCCACCGGAGTATATTGAGTTGAGCGTTATGCCGCCTCTGAACGTACAACAGACGTACTTCGTGACATTTCGTCAACGCGTCCACAACGTGATGCGTGAGTCATCCGGTACTGCCCATCCATTGACAGGTGTACAGGCGGAACAAAAAGTTTGGCAACAACTTGAGGCAGAACTGAGCAGTCTGTTTCTACAATCGCCGCCCAAAGAGAACCAAGATATAAGCGACGAAGAGTAAGAAGAGGAGAAACGGGAAACGCGCCAGGAATTTTCACATTCCTGACGCGTTTCCCGTTTCTCCTCTCTCGTGTTTCAAGAGAGGAAAACTAGTGGGCTATGACTTGATGAAGTTATAGACATCGGGTGTACCGACACCTGTTTCAAGATCATAGCCAGCATTTGCGGCATAGCCGGGAGGCACAATCTGTTGTACAGATTTACCACTGACAGGATCGGTTACAGTAACAGTACCGCCGGAACCATTTGTGAAGGTCGAGACGATATCATGGAACTGGTTCGAGTATCCTGCTGTCGAGTCGTACTTGTAGACGAGGTAGTTGAACAGGCCGAGACGTGCGCCGTGCTTGCTGATATCGAGGGCGGCGATTGCGGCCCACAATGGTGCAGCGCAGGACGTGCCGCCTAAGCGAATCCAACCGGGCTGACCAAACTCACCTGTTTTGCAGAACGCGTCGGCGGGATCGGTACAGTAGACGGAGTAGCCGGTGCTTGGGTCTGCATCAAGAGCCACATCGGGGTTCTCGCGGCAGAGGACGCCAGGTTGCTGCCCACAATATGCGCCAGCTTTGCTGTATGCGCCGATCACGCCGGGGTAGTATTGACCTGTGGTAAGGTTAGCAGCGTAGTCGGGTTCGGCCCAGAAGCGGCTCACGCCGCCGCCAGTTGCACCGCCAGCGCAGTTCACAGGATCACAGCCATCGGTCCAGGGGAGTTCTTTGGCTACGCCAGGATAACCTGGATTGGGGTTCGTGCCTGGGTCGAAGGTTGTTACACCATCTGGCCCCTGGAAAGATGTACCACCAACCGAGGTGACATAAGGCTGGTTGTTAGGATCACCAAGCTGGAGTTCTTGACCAGATGGTGGCAGGAGGCCCACTCGTGAACAGCCATACGCGCCGGAGTCGCCAGACGCAACGAATACGCTTTGGCCCTGAGCCGCCATTTGGAGGAAAATTTGGTTCTCAGCTATTGTAACCTGTGAATTCACGCCGAACTCACAGACAGCACCCCAGCTCACGCTGAGCGCATCGGCCTTGTTATCTTTTGCAATCTGCAAGTACTGGGCAAGCGCGCCCAGCTCTGTGTTAGGGGACTCGTAGACCAACAGTTTATCGGTCTTTGGCGCGAGCGCAAGCTGCAACTCGATGTCGAGTTCAACCTCAGCCGCACCCGTGTTGTCTGTAGCACCACCGAGAACGGGGATGTTGACAACCTTCGTGTGACCCAGATGATAGGTGTTCTCATACTTGACGATATCGCTCTTGGTATAGCCCGACAGTTCATATACAGCGAGTACTGTGTCTTTGCCTTTGGTGTTCAAAGTACTGTACACAGGCTTCACATCATAGATGCTGCTGATCTGTGAAGGGGTGAGTCCACTACCAAAGGGACCGCCACCATAAGGAGGAACGGCGTTCGGTGTTCCTGCATTGTTATCAATCAATGCACGGGACTGCGCGACCTTCATGTCGCTGAGACCAAACACACCTTGCACAAAACGGCTCATTCCGGCTGGCAACCGAACATTTTTTGTGGCTCCGTAGTGTACACCAAATGGTGTGCTAAAATCAGAAATTTCTGTGTTGAAGGCCGCCTCAATGTGGCTTGCGTCGCCCTTAGCAAGCACCAGCGTTGCATCGGGAGAAGCGACCAGTTGAAAGCCTGATTGCGTCAAAAATGTTTTGACGGCTGCAACATCAGAGCTAGCTGGCGCGAAGCTGTTACTGAACGCGTCAGCAGATACCCAGTTGTGGTAGTTCGCACTATTCTGATGATAAAGGGATTTGATCAGAGCCTGCTGTCCAGCCTGATCGCGGGTAGAGAGGAGTACACCAAATGTCACCATACTAGGGGAGGAATGATGACTTACACGGTGCACCTTAGAACTTTTCACCCAGGAGGATGAACTGTTTGGCAGCACGTCAGGGTTAACACCGGCAGCTTGCGTTGCGTGAGTATAGAGCATACCGCCCACCAACATACTCAGAAGCGCAAAAAGTGATACGCCTGATAGGAGAAGACTACGACGAGACTTACTAATGCTCACTAAGAGTTACTCCTAAACACTAAATATACAATAAGAGATATAAAGGGTTACTGTTAGATTATATCTATATAGTGGTGTAGAAACGGTTGCGAACTGGTTAAGATACGGTTAAGATGCAAGTAATAGCTTATGACTATTTCTACCTTTTGCTCATAGGTATGGTCTGATGTGCTATAATTTCCACGTTCGCACCGCCGCGTATGTTGTACCAGAGTAAGGAAGGTTGAAGCAGCATGAGCAATCTCAGTTTTGAAAATACCGACAATATTTTGGTTGAGGAACGTGTTTTCGCCCCCTCGGACGATGTTGTCAAAAATGCCAATATCACAGCCTATATGAAATCCAAAGGCTTTGATGACTATGACAAGTTTTTTCAGTGGTCGTTGGCGCACCGTTTTGAATACTGGGAAGATCAAGCCAAGCAACTGCACTGGTTTGAACCCTGGCACACCACTTTTGAGTGGACAAACAAGCCCTTCTTCAAGTGGTTTACGGGTGGCAAGTTCAACATCGTCTATAATTGTCTCGACAGACACATGGATACACCAACCCGCGACAAAGTGGCCTTCTATTGGGAAGGTGACGATGGCTCCAGCCGCACACTCACCTATAAGGAACTGTTTGTGCTGACCAATCGTTTTGCCAAAGGACTACAAAATCTGGGTGTCAAAAAGGGTGATCGTGTCGCTATTTACATGCCCGCCATCCTGGAACAGATCGCGGCGGTGCTGGCGGTTGCGCGACTGGGCGCGGTGCATACCGTTGTCTTTGGCGGCTTTGCTCCCAGCGCGTTGCGAGATCGTATCATCGACGCACAGGCCAAAGTGGTGATTACCGCCGATGGCAATTATCGCGGCGGCAAACATATAGAACTCAAAAAGATTACCGACGAAGCCATCGCTGAAACTCCAACCATTGAAAAGGTCGTTGTCGTAAAACGGCTCGGTATAGCTGTAAATATGCAGGCGGGCCGCGACATCTACCTGGATGACCTGCTTAAAGATGTACCAGAAGATACACTTGTGCCGTGTGAGCCGATGGATAGCGAGGATATGCTATACATTCTCTACACCAGCGGCAGTACAGGCAAGCCCAAAGGCATTGTTCACGTTCAGGCGGGCTATGCCGTCGGCGTGTATGCGACCACTAAATTTGTGTTTGACACAAAGGAGAGCGACATTTTCTGGTGTACCGCCGACGTGGGCTGGGTTACGGGTCATAGCTACATCATTTACGGGCCACTCATGAACGGCACAACCAACGTACTGTTTGAGGGAACGCCAACCTACCCCGCCCCTGACCGCTTCTGGAGCATCATCGAGAAGTACAAAATCACGACTCTCTACACCTCACCTACCGCCATTCGCGGTCTGATGCGCTTCGGGGAGGAGTGGCCCGCGAAACATGACCTCTCTAGTTTGCGTATCCTGGGTTCCGTTGGTGAGCCAATCAACCCCGAAGCGTGGATTTGGTATCACAAAAATATTGGACATGACCAACTTCCAATCATGGATACGTGGTGGCAAACCGAAACCGGCTCTATCCTGATTAGCCCAACCGTCGCCATTCCTCTGAAGCCGGGGAGCGCGAGCCGTCCCTTGCCAACCATTGATGCGGAGGTTGTCGATAAGAGCGGTGTTACAGTGGGTAGCGAGCGCGGCGGCTTCCTGATTATACGCCATCCCTGGCCCAGTCAGATGCGTACCGTGTATGGCGACGCGGCACGCTATGAGTCCTATTGGAATACCATTGAGGGCGTCTACTTCGCAGGCGATGCCGCGACAATGGATAAAGATGGCTACTTCCGCATTCAGGGCCGCGTCGATGATGTTATCAAGGTAAGCGGGCATCGCCTCGGCTCCATGGAGATCGAGTCCAGCCTTGTGAGCCACCCAGCCGTTGCAGAGGCCGCCGCGATTGGCAAGCCCGACGCCGTGAAGGGCGAACACGTCAAGGTGTTTGTCATTCTTAAAAATGGCTTTGAGCCTTCCGACGAAATGGCAAAACAACTCAAATTGCATGTTCGCGCAACCGTTGGCGCGCTCGCCGTTCCCGATGAACTCGAATTCGCGCCAAGTCTTCCTAAGACACGCTCAGGCAAAATCATGCGGCGTGTCATCCGCGCACGTGAACTGGGCGAACCTGTGGGTGATACGAGTACACTCGACGGCTAATTGTACCTCTAGGGAGGGATAGCTTCGGCACGTTCTTTTTGGGTATGTCCAGAGGAAACGTGCTAAAGCTATCCCTCCACAATTTTGAAATAGAAGCGAGACACGATATGACCGGACCGAAGGACTTTTTAGAATACCTTACCGCACTTATCAAGCAAGCAGTCACGCGCTATCTTGAACAAGAGCAACTCACAACTGATATAGAGCAACTCACAATTGATCTCCGTTTTTCGGCAAATTCTAACTTTGGCGACTACTCTATGCCTGTCATGAAGTGGGCGGGCAAAAACGCGCTGGGCCGCCCACCGTTGCAGCTTGCCGAAGCTCTCAAAACTATCCTACACGACATGCGTCTCTCTTCCGTCGCGGAGATTACCGTCACCAAACCCGGCTATATCAATTTTAGCCTCAACCGCTCCGAGGTCGGCAAGGCAATTATCGAGCGCGTTATCGAAGCTGGCCCCGACTACGGACAGAACGATGTTGGCATTGGTAGCAAGGTTATTGTGGAACACACCGCAATCAATAGCAATAAAGCGGCACATGTTGGACACTTACGCAACTCGTGCATCGGCGATACCGTTGTACGCATGTTGCGTTCACAAGGCTACACAGTTGAGGCGGAAAACTATATCGACGACTCTGGCGTACAGGTCGCGGACGTTGTAGTTGGTTTCATGTTGCTGCAAAAGGGTCAGTTACAGCTTCCGGGCGGCAACGAACAGCTCCCAAATGAGTCGTTCGACTATTTTTGTTCGCGCGTCTATGTCGCCGTTGTCAGAGCGTACGATACACAACCAGAACTCAAAGATTTCCGCAAGACGGTGCTACACGCGATTGAGCATGGCGACGAGCCAACGGCGGGGCCAGACTATCCCACACTTGCCTCTGACCTGTCGCAGCAGATCGTGGCGGCCCACCTCAAGACAATGGGACGGCTCAACATCTCGTATGACCTACTCACATGGGAATCGGCCATCCTGGGTGCGGGTCTGTGGCAACACACGTTTGTGATGCTGCGCGAAAGAAAGCTGCTTGAGAAACCGGAAACAGGCTTCGCGGCGGGTTGTTGGATTCTTCCCTTTGGCGATGAAGAGGTCAAAGACGAGGAAAGCGAACGGATGCAGGACAAGATTCTGGTGCGGAGCGACGGCACGGCGACCTATACGGCGAAGGATATCTCCAATCAACTGTGGAAGTTCGGTCTGGTCGATAACAATGTCGGCGTTGATTTCCACTACGTCCCCTGGGGAGTGCAGCACGATGGGCGAATGCTCTGGTCGATGCGGACACCAAAGGATGCGGTAGCGGCGAAAGAAGAGGCGGACCCAAAGCGCTTTGGACACGCGCGAAAAGCGATTAACGTTATCGACGTGCGCCAATCGTATCCACAGCAGGTCGTGTATGAGAGCCTACGCCGACTTGGTTTTCCAGAGCAGGCGCAAAATTCAACGCACATCTCGTATGAGGTCGTCACGCTCTCAAAGGCAACAGCGGCCCGACTCGGTATCGACACCTCCGATGGTCGCAGCTTCTACGCCATGTCTGGTCGCAAAGGCATCGAGATCAAAGCCGACGATCTGATTGACGAGGCGGTACGTCGAATGCAAGAGGTACGCAAGCAGGACGCGAAGGGTGATTTGCCTGAAGAAACCGCGTCCGTCCTCGCGGCCTCCGCGATTCGCTACTTTATGATTCGCTTTGGACTACAACAGATCATTGCGCTCGACATAGATGAGGCCTTGCGACCAAATGGCGATACGGGCGTGTATCTGCAATACGCCTATGCGCGTGCCAACAGTATTCAACGCCGCTTGGTGGATACTGGCTACGAACTGCCGGATTTTCTCGTTGACCTTCCCGAAAGATTAGAACAGAGCGAGTGGGAACTGCTCCGTCACATCGACGCGTACCCACGCAAACTAGCGGAGGCCAGCGAAACGCTCGTCCCCTCGACGCTCTCAACCTACGTCTATGAACTGGCCGCGCATTTCAGCGACTTCTATGAGCATACAACGCCAATTCTCAAAGAGAGCAACGAGCATGTTAAAGCGTTTCGTGCCTCGCTGGTGCGCGCCACCGTGCAGACAATGGATAACGCGCTACGCGTACTTGGCTTCATTCCGCTCGAACGAATATAATCAGGTAGGAACGATGCGAGGCCCTTGCAAGCGAAGGCCTCGCATCCACGATAGTGCGCCTTGACGTGATTTGACACATGTACTACGATATGTGAAGAGATAGTTTCGTTTTCACCTAACACAGTTCAGGAGCAATACAGTGAATAAACTCACGCCACAAGAAGAGCGCGTCATTTTACATAAAGGCACGGAAGCACCATTTAGCAACGAATACGACCACTTTTTTAAGGATGGTATCTACGTTTGTCGTCGCTGTAACAACCCACTTTATACGGCACAAGCAAAGTTCGACTCCGGTTGCGGCTGGCCCAGCTTTGACGAAAACTTCCCCAATGCGGTGAAACGCCTTCCCGATCCCGATGGACACCGCACCGAGATTGAGTGCGCCAACTGCGGCGGTCATTTGGGCCACGTCTTCCTCGGCGAGAGACTAACTGACAAGAATACCCGTCATTGCGTCAACTCGCTATCCGTCCGCTTCATCCCCAAAGGACAGGAATTGCCGCCTGTCTTACACGAAGAGAAGCACTAAGCACGTACTGTAGGGGTCTAATTCATTACACCCTGTAGCCCATACACGTTCACGGGGATGCGCAAATGTGGGCTATTCTCCGTCGGGGTGGGTGCATCGCCTATAGGGTGTAATGAATTAGACCCCTACAGTACGGTTTCGTGCGTATTGACGCCTCATCTTCGCACGACTACCGCATTCCTGCATACTACACCATTGCCGACTTCCATTTTTACTTGCATCGAGAAAGAGCCAACCACAATCGCCGATACCAGGGCATTGCTTGACCCGCTTCCATTCGTTAGAGGTCAAAATAGTGATTGCAGAGTGCGCGATAGGCCACAAAATGCTTTCAAGCTGTACATTATGCTCGACCCACTGCCATGCGAAGTGCGATGTTTCCTGGGCGAGTTGAGCAGTATGCATTGCGTTCGCGAATACACCTTGAAGGATTTGTATGTCCGCCTGTTCTGGCTCTCTCCCCGTTGCAAGTGTAGAGAAAATGGTATAAATCGCTTCATTATCGTCAATAGGAGAAGAAAGTAATGGTACTCTACAGCATTCTGCTGGGACTGGGGGCCGCACTATGTTGGGGAAGTGCTGACATCTTCGCGACAATTGCGTCACGTCGGCTGGGTGTATTCACAACTCTTTTTTTCTCGCACACGGGAAGTTTTTTTGTTATACTTGCATGCTTGATACTGCTTTGGCAACCACTCCACATCACCCCACAGCTTTTGCTTCAAAGCCTACCGTTAGGTTTCGGCGTCGGTCTACTTGTGGCATGTGGGTATTTCGCCTTTTATCGCGCCCTAGAATTAGGGCCGCTTGCTATTGTCTCCCCATTGACCTCTGCTGATGGAGCAATCGCGGCCTTGCTCGCTCTCTTCATATTTCATGAGTCGCTTAGCACGTGGCAAGCGGGCGCGTTGTCTGTTCTCTTTCTCGGCATTATCTTTGTCTCTTTAGAAGGTTCGTCGCTTCCAATTTTTTTTAAGACGCTACGTTCTTTTTCGTTTGCGAAGGGCGGCATAAAATGGGCACTATTAGCAATGGTTGCATTTGGGATTGGCCTTTTTGGGATTGGCTTTGCAACAAAAACAACGGTCTGGTTTCTGCCTATCTTCTGGATGCGTGCCACAAGTGCGCTTACAATGACATCCGTTCAAATTTGGCAACAACGTAAAACATTTCCCGCTTTTTCTCTTATCTCTCAAAACACAGAAAAGTTTACAAATCGTTGGCACACATGGCTAGGCTTCGCGGGACTTGCAGGCATACTCGATTGTGGGGGCCTACTGTTCTATAGCTTCGATACACATATTGGGACAACAGGCGTAGCCGCAGCCGTGAGTTCATGCTTCGTCCTCTTGCCACTTCTCTTCGGAACCTTTGTGCTGCGTGAGCGGCTAGCGCTTCATCAAATGCTAGGCGTAGGTTTTATTGTTACAGGCCTGCTCATACTGGGGTACAATTCTGGCTAAAAAACGTCGCACCTACAGAGCAACACCCACAATTTCCCCCACATCCTGCACGCCCTCTCGCGTCAGGAATGCTTCAATGCCCTCGACGATTTCAACGCCGATATGGGGGTTGACAAAGTTCGCGGTTCCAACCTCGATTGCCGACGCGCCAGCCATGAGGAATTCTAACGCGTCGTTCGCGGTACGTATCCCACCCAGTCCGATAATTGGGATGTGCGGATGCGAGACGCGCAACGCTTGAGCAACCTCATAGACCATCCGTAGCGCGATTGGCTTGACAGCCGGTCCCGATAAGCCACCCGTGCCATTCGCGAGAGTGCGTTTGCGGGCAGCGGTATCTATACTCATGCCTGTAACTGTGTTTATCAGCGATACCGCATCGGCCCCTGCCTCCACCGCTGCGAGCGCCGTTGGGCGTACATCACCTGTGTTTGGCGAGAGCTTGACGATAAGGGGCAATGTTGTGGCTATACGAAGCGCAGCGGTGACGGCGAAAACAGCCTGCGGGTCGGCCCCAAACACGGCCCCACCTGCCCGCACGTTGGGACACGACACGTTGACCTCTATCCCCGCAATACCCATGACCCCTTCGAGCCGCTCCGCGATCTGCACAAACTCCTCGATATCTTCACCCGCGATATTGACAATAACGGGCGTGTCCCAGTTTGACCAGATTGGCGCGTACCTGGAAATGACGCTCTGCACACCAGGGTTTTGTAAACCTATCGCGTTTAACATTCCTGCGGACGTTTCCACAACGCGCGGCTGCTCGTTGCCCTTGCGCGAACGCAACGTTGTCCCCTTACAGATGACCGCACCGAGCCGCTGCACCTCCGCGATCTTCGCGTTCTCGATGCCGTAGCCGAACGTACCAGAGGCCATCATAACAGGATTTTTCAAGAGCAACCCACTTTTATGGCGGGGAGCGAGTTCTATTTGTAGCTTCATAGTTTATAATACCATGTCATGCATACATTTTCTCTATCTATCGGTAGCTATTAATCGCCGCGCGTAGCTCTTGTGTCGCATGGCGGGCGGCCTGTGCAAAGTCTTTCTCCGCGGAGGCGAAGAGGACGCTACGCGAAGAACTGATAATCATCCCCCACCCGCGACTATCTTTGCCGGCTTGCACCGTCGCCGCGATCTCGCCACCCTGCGCTCCAATCCCTGGAATTAAAATAGGCATGTCATCGACAATGGCCCGCACCTGTCGCAACTCGGCTGGATATGTTGCCCCGACAACGATTGCACAGTTCCCATTTGTGTTCCACTTTTCCGCCACATGACGCGCGACAACCTGATAGAGCGGCTCTTGCATCTCACCCACAGGCAAGTTTTGTAGCTCACCGCTCCCTGGATTCGATGTTTTGACCAACACAATAATACCTTTTTCTGTGCGCTCAAGGAAAGGGGCCAATGCCTCTTTCCCCAGATACGGATGCACCGTTAGAGCATCAGCACCGATGGTGTCAAAGGCCGCCACAGCATAACCGTGATTGGTGTTGCCAATATCGGCCCGTTTTGCATCGAGAATTACCGGAACGCGCGGGTAGCTCTGTTTGATATACTGCACCGTTTTGCGTAGGGCGCGTTCGCCAGCATCGCCAAGCGCTTCATAAAAAGCCGAATTGGGCTTGTAGGCGCATACAAGGTCATGGGTCGCGTCAACAATCGCGCAATTAAAGGTATACACGGCATCTTCTACCGATAAGCCATCTTTGACACTCGCGGGCAGCCTGTTGTAGTCTGGGTCCAGGCCCACGCACACACATGTGTCGGCCTGCCAGCCGCGCTCTA
>Ga0123337_10003573_pt1 | contig 16491 bp, 8 predicted proteins | sample frozenSSSSmetaG_FD_89792 | JGI IMG/M metagenome (GOLD analysis project Ga0123337, IMG submission 89792) | Glacier valley bacterial and archeal communities from Borup Fiord, Nunavut, Canada, to study Microbial Dark Matter (Phase II) -... | ecosystem: Environmental > Aquatic > Freshwater > Ice >... | reverse complement strand
CCGAGGCCCGGCACGCCCTCCAACAGAACGTGTCCGCCGCAGCAGATGGCGATGAGGACATCGTCGATGATTTCCTGCTGGCCCACGATGAAGGTGGAGACAGCGCCGCGGATGCGATCGAAGGTTTCCTTGAAATGGGCGACGTTGGGTTCGGTGGCGGTGGTCATGTTGATTTGAAATTTGAGATCTGAAATTTGAGATTTATTTGGAGTCTTTCGGTGGCTCGGCGGCCTGGGCGGACTGGAGGTTCTCGAAGTAGTTGCGGACACCTAACTTGAGTGATTCCGGGACGTCGTCGCGCTGGACGAAGGACTCCACCTGACGGGCGAATTCGCGTTGTTTCGCTTCACCGCGGCGGCCGGAAACGCCGGTGCCGCTTTCGGATTCCTCGACGGCGCTGAGTGACGGGCCGGTGCCGTGCTGGCCCTTGAGTTGGGCGAGAGAGCCGTTTTTCTGCGAGTCGTCGCGCTCCTTGCGCTCGCTCCATGACGAACCGACGCCGGCTTCTCTTCCGCCGGGGCCTTGCCCTAACATTTGTGTCTGGCCCTGGGTGAACGACTGCGCCTGGGCGAGTCCCTGGCGGAGTTGATCGAGTTTGCTCTTCGCCATGCGCTTGCCGTGCATGCCGCGCATGTGCTTGCCGAGTTTCCCGAGAGCTCCGTTGGCGCGCTCCATCGCCTCGCCGTCGCCCGGCTCCGCGTCGGGATCGATCTCGGCTTCCTCAAGGTCTTTTTCCGCTTCGGCGGCGGCATCGTCGAGTTCGGCCAACATGTCTTCGAGCGGTTTGCCTTGTTGTCCCGCGCCCTCGCCCATCTGGCCGCCCTCGGAGCCTTCGCCCTGGCCCTGGCTGCCCTGGCCTTGTCCGGCCTGGGCCTGGCGCGCGCCCTGACGTTGTTTTCCCGCGGCGGCGAGGCGCTTGCTGGCGGCCCGCATTTTCGCGAGTTCCTGCTTCGCTTCATCGAACGCCTTCTGTTTCCCGGCGGGATTGTTCTTCAGTTCCTTGGCGTCGAATTTCTTTGCGGCGAGTTTTTCCAACAGTTCCGCGGCTTCCTTGAGTTCCTTGGCGTCGAGCTTCTTGCCTAACTGCCGTGCTTCGGTTTCCTCCGCCTTGGCCAGCTCACCGGCGGCGAGCTTGAGGGTTTCCTCGTCGCGCTGCTGGTCGAGCGCGCGGCTGGCATCGCGGATCTTCTGCTCGATGCGGGCGAACTGCCGCGCGGCCTCGGCTCGGTTGCCGGTCTCGTCGATGGATTTCACGAGCTTGCGGAATTCATCGAGCTTCATGCCTTCCTTCTCTTCGGGAGCGACGATGTCCTTGTCGAGCGATTCGATGAGCTGCTCGAGTTCTTTTTTCGATTCCCCAATGCGCTCCTTCGTTTCCCGCGCGATTTTCTCCTCAGATCTAACCGCCGGTGATGCGGGCATCAGGGCGAGGCAAATGGCGGCCAGCGCCAGTAGCGCGGCTAACAAAGCCGGACGTTTCGGAAACTTTTCGGAAATGGCCTCCACCCGGCACTCCGCGAGCCGCGGCTCGAGCCAATGCCACTGCATGGCGGTCGCCGGATCATCCGGCTGGTGGACGGCGAGGTGGCGCGCGCTGGCGATGCCGTCCTTGAGGTCGAAAAATCGATCCGCCTCACGCACGGCAGCGGCGGGGCGCATGCGTTTGAAAAGCCAGAAAACCACTCCACCAGTCAAGGCGGCCACGATAAGCACTAACAAAAACCGCGCCGGAACCGCTTGGCCGCGCAGCACCCAGAACAGGGACGCGGCAATTGCAAATGCAGACGCAGTGGCAAGGGTCGTGACGCACAGGCGACGCGCAAGAAACCCGTCGTGGCGGCGGGCGACCCGGCGCAGCAGGGTTTCGATTTCAGGGCGGGCGGACATGTCAGTTTTTCGGTTTTTCCGGAGCAGCAAGGTCCTTTCCTAGCTTCGTGTACTTCTCTTTCTGCGGCTTTCCAACTTCCTCCGGCGGGATCGAAGCATAGATCGTTTTCGCCTCCTCGATCTGCTTGTTGTTGAACAAGGCCTGGGCGAGATCGTATTTGATCATGGCGCGTAGTTCGTTGCGCTCGGGGCCGGGCTGGCATTCCTGGAGCGCGGTGCGGTAGGCGGCGATGGCATCGTTAGGGTACTTCGCGAGCATTTCATCACCGCGGAGGTCCATCAGTTGCGCCCGGACTTCCGGGATGAACGATGCCGGCATCGGGTCGGTCAGCGCCAGGAAATCACCCGACGCGGCGGTCCTCGACATCCGGTAGGTCCAGCTGTTCACCGGCGGATAGAGCGGCGCGAGCGACGGCCGGGAGAACACCGCGGTGTGGAATTTCTTCCGATTCTCTGCAAACTCCGGCGTCTTCCAAACGCGGTTGCGGGATACCGTTTCGAACAACACGCTGAGTCCTTCCGGCGTGGCGAATTTCTTCACGATTTCCTTGCGGGCGGGCAGGCGGTCGCAGAGTGCTTTGAAACGATCCGGTTGTCCCGACCAGTATGATAGAAACTGGCAGAGCGCGAGGGAGGGGTTGATCTGGTCCGTATCGAACTCGCGGTGGGCGTCGCAGAAGGCGGTGAGGTCCTCGAAGGTTTTCAGCGCTTTTTCGAACCCTTCCATCGTTCCGTCACCCGCGGCGATGGACGACCAGAAACAGGCTGAGCCCATCAGGTCGCGGTGGTAGTTCCTGGGAACGTAGGAGTTGTTGCCATTCGACGACGGCGGCACCTTGAGCACCCCGGCGGCGACTTTTTCCAACAGTTCGGAATTGCCGCGCAGCAGATCCGCCATCGCGGCGTGGCGGCAGACGATGCTTTCGAGACGGCCGGTCAGGAACCGCGGGTTCAGATCGGTGGCCGTGCCGGTGTTGGCGCTCCAGTCGCGGAACGCGTTTTCGAAATTACAGGCTTTGGCGTAGGCGGCGGTTTCCTCACGCAGGGCGAGCACGGCGAGATAGCCGCTCTCGGTGATGGCGGCGAGCATCTCCGCCTGGATGAGGCGGTCCTTGGGAGGGTCTTTCTGATAGGCGCTGGCGAGGCGCTGGCTGCGCTGGCTTCCTTTTTCCTGCGGCGCGGAGTCCCCTTCCCCGGCCTTCGATTGCAGGAGCTGGCATTCGAGGCGCAGGAGCTGGAGCGTGTCCACGCCGGATTGGCCGAACGCGGTCAGGCCTTCTTCCAGCGCGCGATCGTAGTTTCCGGAAATTTTCGCGCTCCGATAGATGCGGCCAGGTTCGGATAGAAGCGACTTCGCCAACTCGAACTGGCGGGCGGAGACCAGCGAGGTGATGGTCGGAAGATCGCCAATGATGGAGAGTTTCGCCTGACCGAGGAGTTTCTGAGCGAGAGCCTCGTCTCCGGCGCGGGCCGCCGCGACGAACAGGGCGGGAGCGACCTGTTGGGGAATCGACGCATGGCCGGCGGGCTTCGGTGCGTTTGCGTTTTTCCAGAACGCAGCGTTGATGCGCTGGGCCAGGGGTTTCGTCTCCGCGGTGATGTTGGCGGTGCCGAATGCCTTGATGACGGCGATGCTGAGGGGATTCACCGCGCTGCGGCCGGCATCGCAGTAGGTTTCGAAAAGCGGCACGATGGCGGCGGCGATGGTCGGAGCATCGATGATAGCGGGGACTTTCGACACGCAGTTGAAAGCAAGCTGCATGCGGGTGGACTCCGGGATCGATTTGTCCTCGATCATTGAAACGAGGGTTTTCGCGGTGAGCGCCCGGCCCTCGGCCGTGTCGGCGCTCCAGCCGGCGATTCCGACCGCCAGGTCACGATAGGAAACGGCGCGGATCAGCGGTTCGAGGACCGGTGACGCTTTTTTCACCAGCTCCTCGCGCACCACGCCGACGGCCTTCCGTTCACCTGTCAGATTGGAGCCACTGATTGAGCTGTTATTGATCTCATAAGTCGTGACGGCGACGAGCGCGTCCGCCCGAACGTCCTCGGGCATTTCCACGGCCTGCCTCAGGTAGCGGAACCATTCGGGCTCCTTGTTGTCCTTCACCGGCTTGTCGGAGTTCCGCAATCCGCTGCCGAGCCGGGAGAGAACGCATTGGCCGTTGTAGCTGTTGTCCGCGAGGCTGAAACGGCCACCCTCGGGGCTGGCCAGCACGGCGGCGATGAAGCGCAGGCCGAGCGCGTGGTCCTGATAGAACAGTGAGTCCGAATTGTTGATCAGGCTGCCGATCGCCTCATCGCGCTCGCTGATCTGGAAATCGTTGGAGGTGTAGGACGACAGCCGCCCGCCCTGGGTTAGGCTGGTGGTGAAACGGCGCTCGGCCTCGAGGAAAACCTGCACGGCCTTTTTGAAATCCAGCACGGCGAGGTCTCCCAGAAACTGTCGGGATTCATCGAAGGCGTTGCTGTAGCTGCGGTTCGGGTTCGGGGTGTTGGCGAGGAACTCGTCGGCGCGTTTGACCATCTCCTTGCGGCGGATCTCCTCACCGGCCTTCGCCTTTTCCCGGAAGGACGGCGGAAGTTTGGCGACAGCCTCAGCAGGCAGCCACGGCAGCAGCAGCGAGTACCCAGCGACGCGCGCGGCTGGCAGCTTCGCCAGCGCCGGACCGGCGGCGGCGAAAGCAGCGGCTGTGATTTCCGAGCGCTCTTTGCCGGACGTCATCGACGCGGCGGTGATGAGCGCGCCGAACGTCGCCGGCTTGCGCTCGCGCAGGCGCTTGACCAGATCGCTGCGCGAGAAGCTCATGTTCATGTAGGAGCTCATCCGTTCTATCAGTAGCTTGTCCTGGCGGTTGTAGGTCATTTTGCCATTCGGCTGTTGGACCTCGACGATCACCGCGGCGAGGGGTTCCAAGGTGGGCACGTCCGCGAAGCAGCCGAGCGTATCCAGCATCGCCTCGGCCTCCTCCACCTTCTGATAGGTGTGGTTCTGGAACCCGCGGAAAAGTTGGTATTCATTGTCTCCGACAGGAATTCCGAGCCGGAACAGCGTGCGCTGGAGGCGCATCGCGGCAGACGGATCAAGCGACTGCTGGCCGAGGATGTTCTCCATGGCGTTGATCTGCTGATAGAAACGCTGGTTGTTGTCCTTGCTTTCCCAATCGATCTTCTCGCCGAAAATGACCTTCGAGATCGCCGCGCAGATGGTATCCAGCTCCTCCTGCTTGCCGGAGATGCCGGCGGTCAGCGCGGCGTTCATCAGGTTCATGTCCGCGGTCTGGTCGCCGCGGTTCATGCCGTTCTGGAATTTCTCCACCGGGATCTCGCGGATGCGGGTGAGGAAAAACTTCGCCGCGCCCGGCGTCGAACCCGCGCGGAAGAGCACGCCCTGGCGGAGCATGACGGTGACGGGATCGTAGCCGTTTTTCAGGGTTTCCGAATCCCACAGCTTGGCAAGCTGCTCGACTGTGGAAATTCCGGCCAGCGCGGAAACAAGCTCACCCACCTTCGGGTTCTTTTCGCCGAGTTCCTTCAGATAGGCGGGCGGCAGGACCTCGTCGGGAGATTTCGCCTTGGCGAGACGTCCTGTGAGCCAGCGGACGGATGAGTTTTCTGATAGGTCCTCGCCGCTCGACGAGCTGCCGCTCCCCTGCCGCAGCATGAAAAACGTGCCGCCGGAGTATTGGGTGCTTTTTTCGATCTTCGCGACCATAAGCGCTTCGCGTGCTTTCGCATCCAGCTCTTCCGGCGGTGTCTTCCAGACCTTCACGGCGGAATACAAACGGAAGCCTTCCTCACAGATCGACGGCTGGTGGAGCATCGCCAGCGCGAGTCGTTTCGCAATCGCGTCACGCTTGTCAGCCGCCGCCTTGTCGTCCGGTTTGTCGCCTGGTTCCGATAGAAGATTCGGCAGGTCGTTGGTGTTCTGCGTGCTGAAGAATTCCTTCGCATGATAGGAAACCCAGGTCAGGTTCGCGTCCGCCAGATCCGCGGGTGAAGCGCCCTCCAGCCACGAGGTGACGGTTTCGAAGAAATCGCAGGTGACCTTGTTGTCCTCATTGTTGGAAAGCTCCTGCGCTTTCTGATGGGCCATCATCACGAAGTCGTCGGACCCGGCGGCCTTTGTCATCAGGGAACGCACGCGTTCGCTTTGGGCGGGTGGCAGGAGAAAGGCCATTTTCCCGGCGATGGACGCGTCGTCCGGACGCTCGGCGATGAGCAGCTCGAGCATGGCGAGGGCTTGGTCGTTTTTCCCGAGTGCGATGCAGACGTCGGCGTATTCGAGGCGTTTGGTGAGGCTCTTGGAATCGCCGGGCTCCACCAGTTTCAGGAGTTCCGCGCGCGTTTCCTCGCCGAGTTTCGGCATGAGCTCGCGCATCTGGTAACTGCTGTTCCAAGGATTCGCCTTCGCCTGACGGACGAGCAGCAACGCCTCGCGGGCGGCGGCTTCGTATTTTTTCTCCGCGGCGAATTTCACCACCTTCTCGATGGATCCGGTTTGTCCGGAGGATGATGAGGACGAACGGCGGGTGGCCTGCCCGAATCCCGCCGGACCCATCGGTGAGCCGCCGCCGGCCGTTTTTGCGACCGCGGGCGGTTGGAACCGTTTTGCCAGATCCTCATAACCGAGCTGCGTCGCCTTCGCGGCCAGCACCGGCGCGCCCTGGACGCCTAACACCTGCCGGCACTGGACGAGCACGGTGCGCAGGGAATCCGCGATTTTCGCGCGCTCCTCGGGTTTCATCTCGCTGGCCACCGCGACGAGCGTGGTGTTCAGCCACATCGCGTAATTCTGATCCGACGAGCGGGCGGGGCGGGTTTTTTCCAACAGAGCGTAGGCGTCGGTGAAATTCTTGCCCTTCACCGCCTGATAGGCGCGCAGCAGGTCGAAGTCCGCGGCCTCCTCCTTCGGCGGGGTGGCGGCGGCGGCCTTCGCGACCGCCTCCGCATTCTCGGCGCGGAGGGCGATCCACAGCCGCAGCACCGGCGACTCGACGCGGTCGAGGAATTTCAGCAGCTCCTTCGGATCGACGGTGCCGGTTCCCATGTAATTCTGGGATTCCGACTTCGGCCGGATTTGATAGAGATAACCGTTGGGGAGTGAGGAGAAGGAGAGGTTCTGGAAATCCGGCAGGGCGAACGGCGTTTCCCCGTTCCCCCACGGATTGTAGCCGCGCATGGAGCGAGAGTAGGACATCCGCATTGCCATCTGGGGATTCACCCCGCCGCCGGCGGGTTTCTGGCGCGAGCGTTTCACCATGGTGTTGAGCGCGTCGATCCATTGCTCGCGGGTGCCCGCGACGCTCATGGCGGAGAGGCGGATCTGGTCGAGCTTCTCGCCATCGGTGGTTTTCGCGACGAGATCGAGGATGACTTTCTTAAATGCCTCCCGCTGCACCGGAGGCAGCTTGGAGTCCTCGGCACCCATCATCTGGATGAGCTGATAGCCGATCTGCAGCGCCGCGTCCTGATCCTTGTCCGCCAGGCAGGCATCGGCCGCCGCGGACAACTGCGCCCAGGCCGGATCATCGGCCTTCGCGTCGTTGGTGACATAGACCGCCGCGCGGAAGCGGGTCTGGGGCGAGAGGTGGCCGGGCTTTTCCATCGCCTTTTTCACGATGGCCGCATCAAGCGCGGTGCCGCGGCCGTTGTAGTTGTAAGAACCGTACATCAGCGCCATGCCTAGCAATCCCGGCTCGTCGGGATGCTTCTGCAGAAGCGCCGGCAGGTCCGGCTGGCCCTGGGCGCTCGACTCGACGAAATCCGCCATGAATCCGGCGTTCGTGACGCCCGCCGCGCGGATCTGCGCCTGGATCTGCTTGCCGCCGTCGCCGCTTTTTTTCGCGAGCTTGCTGAGGTGCACCATCGACATCCGGCGTGCGTCCTCGGCGTCCTCCGGCAGGACGAAAGGCCCGGTCAGCGCGGAGCCGGAGAAACGATACGACTGCTGCTGCTTCTGATGGGCGTAGGCGGTCTGCACCGACATCGACAGGATCATCAGCCCGCGGAGTTCTTCCGGATAGTTTTTTAGATAGGTTTTCTGGCTCTGCGGGTTCGGGGGGATTCCCGGGAGGTCGCCCGTCGCCTGTTGGAGTGAGAGGAAAATCGGCAGTGCCTCGGCTTCACGGCCGTCCTGTTCGAGCATCGTGGCTAGCAGATACTTGCAGCGCCAGTCGCCGCCGTCCGGCAGCGATTCGCGCATGAAACGGATGGCTTCCTCGTACATTCCGGCCCCCGCCAGGACAGCGGCATTGCTTTCGATGGAACGTGGGTCGCTGGCCAGTTTTCCGGACATTGCCTGCAGCTCGCGCATGCCTTTCACGGTCTGTCCCTGGCGCAGATAGGCCTGCGCAAGCGCCGCGCGGATCCGGCCACTGGCATCCTGCCCCAGCGCCTCCTCCAAAACGGCCACGACGCGGTCGGAGTTGCCGCTTTGTTCTTCGAGATTCGCGATCTGCAAACGCAAGTCGACGTCCTTGGGCTGGAGCCGCACCGCCTCTAGCAGAAGGTCGCGGCGCTTGTCGTCGTTCTGGGTCACGCGCGCCAGTTCGGCCTGCGCGAGGATGGGCCCGATGGAACGCCGGTTCCCCCTCGCCCGATCCTGGAGCTTTTCATCGAGATCCTCGGTCTTGCCATTGCGCATCGCGAGCTGTGCGAGCTGTGCCGCCCAGCGCGCCTGATCCGACGGGCTCTGCGACTCGTCATACAAGCGCCAGTAAATCGCCTCCGCATCCGACCACTGTCCGGATTCCTCGTGCAGAGAGGCGAGGCTCGCCGCCAGATCCGCATCGCCCTCGAACCGCGCCACCGCCTGGCGCGTCATTTTCACCGCCTCCTCCGGCTTGCCGCTTTCCCGCAGCAGGCGGCTGCCCGCGATCCAGGCGGACTTGTCGCCCGGCGCGCTTTGTTTCCATCGCTCCACCGTGGCCAGAGCGTCCTGTGTCTTGCCCGCTCGCTGTTGGAGCTCGGACATGTCCTTGAAAAACGCCGCTTTCCGACCCTCATCGGTATCCGCCAGACGCGAAAGCGCCGCGATCGCCAGATCAAACTCACCCCGCCGGTCCAACAGCGCCGCGTAAAAATGCAGCACCAGCGGATCCGCCGCGCCGTCCAACAGTTTCGCCACCGCATCGAAATCCCCCTGCCCTTCGATCAGCTCGGCTAAGAAACACGTCTCCGCCGCCGTCTTTGATGCCTGGGCCTCCAGCGTGTTCCGCCACTCCAGCACCTTGTCCGCCGCGACGAGCACGCGGTTCGCCAGGCCGATGTTCTCGCCGATCTCCGCGGTCTGTTTCGAAAGCCGCACGAGTTTCACCACCTGCGCCACTGCGTCGGCCGGTTTGTTAGCCGCCAGCGCCGTTTGTGACAAAGCCGCCAGAAACCGCATTTCCGAGGAAAATTTCTCCGCCCGCGCCGACAGGATCTCGAACGCCGCGCCACTTTCGCCGAGCGCGGAAATCGAGCTCGCCGCGCGGATCACCACGTCCACCTCTTCCGACGCGCCGACCTTTTTCAACAGTTCCACCGCCTCCGACTTGCGGTTCAGGCGGCCGAATTGTGCGGCCAGCGCTTCCGACGGTGCCGGACCCGCGCCCTGGGCTGCGGCGGCCTCCTTGAGCAGCGCCTCGCCGGCCGCGTTTTGATCATATTGGAACATCAGCCCGGAAATCCGGATGGCAGTCCCCTCGTCCTTGCCAAGAAGCCCCTGCGCCTTTTTCAACGCCGCCAGCACCGCGTCCGGCTTGCCCTGACGGCTGCGCAGGGCGGCGAGCTGGAGCTGCAATTCCGCTTCCGCCGGAGCCAGTTCGATCATTTTCTCCAACTCCGCCGCCGCGTCGTCGAAACGCTCGCCATCGGCCAGCAGCCGGACAAATTCCTCGCGCAGCTCGCGATCGCCCGGCGAGCGCTTGAGCACCTCGCGGAACCGCCCGATCGCCGCATCGGTCTCGCCTTGCGATGCTTCCAGTTTCGCCAACTGCCTGTGAATCAACAAGCGCCGTGGATTCGCCTCGGCCAGCTTCTTCAGCTCCGCCGTCAGATCCGCCAGCCGATCCTGTTTCCGGAAAACCTTTTCGATCTGCGCCAGTACCTCGCGCTCCAGCCATGACCCCTCGCCCACCTGCGCCAGTGTGGCCGCGTAGGCTTCCGCCGCCTCATCGTTTTTCCCGGCCTGGGCCAGCAAATCGCCGCGGCGCATCGCTCGCAGCGTCTTTTTGTAAGGATCCTTGCTCGCCTCGATCAGCTTCGCCACGTAGGTCAGCGCCTGCGCCGTCTCGCCGTCCGCCGCGGCGGATTCCACCAGATCCTCCAGCAAATCCTCGTCGCCCGGATGCGCCGCCAGCAGCGCGTCCCACGCCTTCACCGCCTCCTCTGACTTGCCCTCGCGCAGCCAGGATTTCCCCGTCAGCTTCGCCGCCTCCAGCGCCAGCGCCTCGTCCTTGCCGGCCGCCACCTTCGCCAGATCTGCGCGCGCGGCCTCGAATTCCATCCGCCGCAAGCGGATTTTCGCCCGCTCCATCGGCAGCGCCGGATCATCCGGCACCGCATCGATCGCCTTCGCGAATGACGCCAGCGCGTTGTCCTCCTGCCCGCGCCGGAGCTGGTAACGCGCCAGCACCGACCACTCCTGCCCGCCGTTTTTCTCCGCCCGGGAAACCAGGAACGCGTCCAGTGTCTCCACCGGCTGCTCGTCGATCCAAGCGCCGAAAAACCGGTCGAACAACGCGGCGTTCTGCGGCCGCTTCAGAAGCGCCTCGTGATACTTCAAAGCCTTCTCCGGCGGGGCCTCCTGCGCGGTTGCCGACATCACGAAAACAGGCGTCAGGGCGAAAATGAGCGGGCGGGGGATCATGGCTTTGATTAGAACTAACTACTTCTTTCAGGATGAACGCCGGATGTCGCCTCAAATCCTCACGATTTTCAGCCCCCCGGTTCGCGGATCAGGCAAATAGCCCGGCTTGGATTGCCGGCGTGATTACAAAATTCAGGGATCTTCCAAAATAGCCAACCCCTGCACGTAAATTTTTCGTGAGATTCTCCAGCAGAATATCCTCGTAAAATCCCCATGACCCGCCAGCCTTCCAGTTAAGTGACTTACAGAAACCGGCAACAAAATTTCCATGGACCCGCTCAACCTCCAGATCGATCTCACACAACTACCTTGGCCGAACAAAACCAGCCATGTGTTTTTGCAGGGTGAGGCAAGTCGGCGTGTGGTGTGGATACCGAAAGATACTGCTCAATGGCACCGATACGCACATGGTTACAAAGAGGCAGCGGACCGTGTTTATGAGAGCTGGATCGCGCTGAGTGATGACAGCCTCGTCTTCCCCTTGGTATTCCTTTACCGTCACTACGTCGAACTCCGCCTCAAGGAGCTTTTGCAATCGGCGGAACGTTTTTTGGGACTCCCGCAGGATTGGCAGTCTGACCACGATATCGCCAACTTATGGTGCCATTTGTCGCAGTTTTTGCCAAAGATTTTTCCCGATGAGCCAAAGGCCGACTTAAAGAATGCTGGTCGGCTATTACACGAATTGGCTGAAGGCGACCCATTCTCATTTCACTTTCGTTACCCTGAGAACAAGAAGGGTCAAAAGCATTTGGAGGATCTAGAGCGGCTCGACGTTGTTTCATTCGTTGAAGCCATGCGGAGACTCTCTGCATTTCTTGATGGGGCCAGCATGGCATTGAGCGTTTACAGTGATAACCCCGGAACGATATGAAATATACTGCGATCATTATCTGGATGGTCATGCTTTGCATGACCTCCATTTGCATTGGCCAACAACCACCCAAACTTCCGCAACCGCCACAATTCATCCAAATGACTCAAGAGGTCACATTCGGAGATGGCGCTTTTTGTCCCCTTGGAATTGTTGAGGCCGTTGTTGATTACACTCCGGCAGACTTTGTGATTTGGGGGAACGGCAAACGATATCAAGTGAAGAGAAGTCAAGCGAAGAAGATCACCCCAGAAGAGGCCGCAGTTGCCCTATACGCTGAGAGACAGGCTCTCCTCAATCGCCAGGAAAAAATGGAAGAGGCGCTTGGGGCTGCCATGAACAACCACAATCAGCTCCGGAACGCGCAAGATCAACTCACCGTTCTCAAGCAGTTACAAGACCTGGTCAACGGTGGTGGGATAGGCAATTTACCGTTACCAGCCGCACCTCTAGGGCAAGGAACAAACAGCAATCATTGGATCAAGACGATCATTGAGCGGGGACAGACTATCCAATTGGAAGATGGTTCTCTTTGGCAGATCAATCCTCTGAGCAAAGTGGATGCTGGGCTCTGGCTACCAACAGAGCGAATTACAATCGTTGAGAGCGGTAATAAGTTCTACCCCCATAAGCTCATCAACTCTGATGGAAAGACCGCAGCCGAGGCAAAGCGTATACGGTAATATGGATGCCTAGCAAAATACTGCTAGCCATGGGGACAAGCCGGCAAATTAAATTTCATCTGTGGTATAACTTGGTAAATGATTTCGCTCTGATCACGAGATTGAGTTACGCATTTCAATAAGTGATCTCCCCGTTGTTGCTGTAACAAGAAACCTTACAGAGGACTGTGCGGACCACTTCTTCACACCCTCGGCAGCCGCAGGACGAAACATGCGCCTTTGTCAAATCCGCCGCATTCGAGTTCGCCACCTTGTTCTCTGGCGAGGCGGCGGGAGAGGGCGAGGCCGAGGCCGACGCCGGGTTTGCTCTCGGCGGCTTCCCGGGCGGATTTGTGGAAGGCGCGGAAGATGCGGCCGCGCTCGGATGGCGGGATGCCGGGGCCATGGTCGGTGACGAGGATCTCCACGTCGTTAGGGCCGGCGTTCGCGCGGATTTCGACGAGAGGCGGATCGCCCGATGAGGCGTATTTCGCGGCGTTGTCGATGAGATTGAAAAGGATGTGCTCGACGGCGGCGGAATCCACCTTCACGAGCGTGGCGGCGGCGGGCGTTTCCAGATCCATTTCCAAGACCAGCCCGGCGGTGGCGAGGCGGGCTTCAAGGCGCTCGCGCATCGGGGCTAACAAATCGGCGACGGCCAGCTCGCGCACGCTGGCCCGGGCGCTGCCGCGCTCGATCTTCGAGAAGGCGAGCACGTTTTCCACGAGATGGGAAAGCCGGTCCGCCTCGCGGGAGAGCACACGCAGGTATTCGCCGCGTTTTTCGGGTTTTACCGCGCCGCTTTCGAGCATGTCCGAGTAGAGCCGGAAGGTGGTGAGCGGAGTGCGCAACTCGTGGGTGACGGCGGAAACGAATGATGCGCGGCGCTCGCTGAGGCGCATGACGCCGTGGACGAGCAGCGAGGCGGTGAGAAGGGCCAGCAGCACGGCGATCCAGCCGACGAGAAGCGGGCCGCTGAGGGTGGCGGATGGGGTGGGGGAGGTTTCGTTTCTTATGAGGTGGAATGGAAAGGAAACGAGCGCCAGCGGATCCTCGGCAGGGGAACTGAGAATGGGGACGAGATCGGAGGTGGGAAGCAGATCCTTCACCTCGGCGAGAAGGCGCTGTTTGAGCGCCGCGTGATCGAGCCATGCGCCCTGCACGCGCTTTTCCAGATTTCCTCCGACCCTGGCCGTGATCTGCCGCAGCAGGAACAGGTCCCCCCCGACCCATACGGCGCGCATGGTGCCGAGCTCGGTGATTTCCGCGGTCGGACTGATGTTGAAGGATTGTTTCATATCAAGCTGCTGGACCGAGTTGTTGACGGTTTCTTCCACGGTCTTCGCACGCTGGGCGCGCTCGGTCCCGTTGAAATTGCTCTGATAGTCACCGTCGTTGCGCGCCTGCGGGCCGCCTTTCTGCTGGCGGATGAAGGTGTTGTCGCCTTGGGATTTCGACGCCTCCTTGGGCACGGCTTTCCATGCGGTTTCGCCCGCCTCGGCCGCGCAGGTGAGCAGCGACCACTCGTTGCCGGGAAGGGGATTGGTGTTGAGCAGTTTCCGCAGGGATTCGAAATTCTCCTTCCGCGCGGTGCCTTCCGGCGAGGTGAGTCTGCCGAACTGCCTGACTTCGAAATGGAGCTTCACCACCAGTTCGCTAGACGTTAGAAATTGTTCCGGGCCGGATTCGTAGTCGGCTGGCGGATGGCGGTTCTCTCCTAACACGATGGCCGCTCCGACGGCGTCCATCCGCCAGAGGGCGAGGCGGGTGCGTTCCTCAAGGTCGGCGCGGGCTTCGGCGATGACGCGTTCCTTTTCCGATGCGAGCACGCCGCGGGTGAGCCAGGTCATGGCGGCCAGCACCATCATGCCGCAGAGCGCGAGGGTGGCCCAGATGAGCAGGCTGCGGGAGGTTTTCATGGGTCAAGGAGTGTGGGCATCTTGCCCACATTGATGGAAGATGGGAAACTCGTGGGCAAGATGCCCACGATCCTTGATTGCCGCGCCGACGGCATCCATCCGCCAGGAGGCGAGGGTGGCCCAGATGAGCAGGCTGCGGGAGGTTTTCATGGGTCAAGGAGTGTGGGCATCTTGCCCACATTGATGGAAGATGGGAAACTCGTGGGCAGGATGCCCACGCTCCTTGATTGCCGCGCCGACGGCATCCATCCGCCAGGAGGCGAGGGTGGTCCAGATGAGCAGGCTGCGTGAGGTTTTCATGGGTCAAGGAGTGTGGGTATCTTGCCCACATTGATGGAAGATGGGAAACTCGTGGGCAGGATGCCCACGCTCCTTGAAGGGGTTTTCATGCCGTCCAACGGTAGCCCTTGCCGCGGACGGTGGCGAGGAGGGTTTGGTCCTTGTCGCCGAGCTTGGCGCGGAGGTGCATGATGTGCATGTCGATGGTGCGGGTCTCGGTGCGGTCGGGATCGAGGCCCCACAGGTGGCGCAGGATTTCCTCACGGCTGACGATGCGGCCCTGTGAATCGAGCAGGTAGCGGAGCAGCTCGCCCTCGCGTTCTGATAGGTCCTCGCGGCGGCCGTCGGTGAAAGCGAGGGTGCTTTCCTTGAAATCGACGGTGCCGCCGGGAAGCGGACGCTGGTCGGCGGGAGCGCCGCGCTCGCAGGTGCGGCGGAGCACGGCATCGACACGGGCTAACAGCTCCTTCATGCTGAAGGGTTTCACGACGTAGTCATCGGCACCGGTGACGAGGCCGCGGACGCGGTCGTTTTCCTCGCCGCGGGCGGATAGAATGATGACGGCCTGGCCGGGGCGCTTGCGTTTGATGGCTTCGAGGATGTCGAATCCGGACGGGCCGGGCATGACGAGGTCGAGCAGGAGGAGGCGGTAGTTCGCCTTGAGCGCGAGTTCCATGCCGGTGTGGCCGTCGGCGGCTTCGAGGGTTTTGTAGCCGGCATATTCCAGGACATCGACGAGGCCGCGGCGGATGGCGGGGTCGTCTTCGATGACGAGGATGGTGGTTTCCGACATGAGAATTTGATAGGGGAATTCAGGCTTGGATGCAAGCGGGCGAGATGGGAGCGACGTTGCCGCGAGACGCGGCAACCACTTTGGGCGCTATTTCATGGTGCTGCCTTCGAAGGGGATTTTGGTGGTTTTTATGTCGAGGAGCGGGGCGAGTTCGAAGACGTTCTTGTAGCCGTAGGTGTGGAGGTTGATGAAGGTCTGGATGTTGAGGGCGACCTCGACGCGCTTCGACGCGAAGTTGGCGGGTTCGTTTTTGAAGTTGTTGTTGCAGTAGATGAGGATGCGGGTGGTCTTGTCGGGGATGATTTTTTGAAGCGCCTCGTCGGTGAAATCGGTGAAGGCGAGGTGGATTGCTCCCTTGATGTGGATGTTATCGAACTTGTCCTTGCTGCGGGCATCGAGGATGACGGTGCCGGGCTCGGCGGCCATTTCGATGAATTTCTCCTCGCTCACGCGGTGGGCCTCGCGGGTGGATTCGAGGTCCTTGGTGATGCTGGCGAAGGCGGGGTAGTTGATGGCCGGGTTCGGAAGCTCGGCGGCGAGGGCGAGGAGCGGGAGGACGAAGAGGAGTGCAGTGATTTTCATGACAACATTGGTTCTATCATGAAGAGGGTGGGGCGTCCGTAAAGGGACGGTAAATAGTACTCCGGAGGCAAATTTGCTGCGAGACGCAGCAACCACGTTTACGGAACGGCGACGGCTTTGGGGATGTCCCAGGCGGTGAGCCATTCCTGTTTAGTGCGTTGGAAGCCTTGTTCCAGCAGACGTTTTTCCATGTCCGGGAAATGGGCGGCGCCGTAGAAAATGCCGAGCTTTTTGTGACCGGCGGCGAGCTCGCGGTTCATGACTTCGAGGCAGCGCTGGTTGCGGTCGGTGATGATCACGCTCTGGCCGGCGAAGGCGGCGATCTGGTCGTCGCCGTGGCCGAGGGTATGGATGATCTCCAGTTTCACGAGGTTCGGGCGGCCGGAAACCATGGCCTTGAGCAGGCCGGTGGTGTCGGGCTGGTCCGCTTCCTTGGTGTCGGTTTTGGCGGCTTTCATGGCGAAGCCGAGGATGGATTCGCCGCGCTCGGTTTGCATCCGGGTGAACTCGGCGTTGGTGAGGTCGGCGTGGACGAAGTTTTTCGTGGTGTAGTCGATGCAGTCGGTCTGGCCTGCCAGATCGAGGTAGCGGGAGATCATTGCATAAATCTGCTGGAGGCCGGATGGGTCCTTCTCCTTTTT
>Ga0123337_10003570_pt1 | contig 16501 bp, 14 predicted proteins | sample frozenSSSSmetaG_FD_89792 | JGI IMG/M metagenome (GOLD analysis project Ga0123337, IMG submission 89792) | Glacier valley bacterial and archeal communities from Borup Fiord, Nunavut, Canada, to study Microbial Dark Matter (Phase II) -... | ecosystem: Environmental > Aquatic > Freshwater > Ice >... | reverse complement strand
CCAGCGTCAGCCCTGACCCCTGACCCCCTGCCCGCCGGCCTCAGGCGTTGCTGGAGCCGACCTCAGGACATCGAGCCGGAGTCCTGCCCCGACTGCCCGCCGTCGGAGATGTCGGCGTCGACCTCCTCGCCGTCGGGACCTGTCACGTCGGGCTCCTGGTCACGGCTCGGCTCGGACATCCCGTCGGCGGCCCGGGCGCTGCGCGAGGGCGCGTCGCTGCCGTGCGACTGCCAGGATGGGCCGGCGGAGGTGGTGTGGTCGTGGCCCTCGTGGCCGACAACGCCCTCCTTGTCGGGATCTGGTACCGACCCGACTGCCGCGCTTGTCTGCGCGTCGACCTGGGGGGTCAGTCCCGCGCTGCCGTCCTGCTCGAAGCTGTCCTCTTGGCTCATGGTCTACTCCCCTGTCGGTCGGGTGGTCGGGCTGCGGCACGGGTGACCGACGCATCGGTCGGCTGGCCGTCCTCGTGCAGCATCTCCTACCCACCCCGGCCCCGCTCACTCCCGCTCACTCCCGCTCCCTCCCGCCCACTCCCGCCCACTCCCGCCACTGGCGCTCGGTGCCTCACTGTCGCTCGTCATACGGCGTGCCCGCCTGCGCTCCCAGCCCCACCCGCAGGACAGTGGGTGCGGTTGGCCGAGGGCACCCCGGGGCTGGTTGACTAGCCCCATGGCTGTCCGTCCCGTCGTCATCTGCGGCGAGCCCGTCCTCCACCGCCCCGCCGCCCGGGTCGATGCCTTCGACGAGGCTCTGGCCGACCTGGTCACCGACATGTTCGAGACGATGGACGCCGCCCACGGCGTCGGCCTCGCTGCCCCGCAGATCGGGGTCGGCAGGCGGCTGTTCACCTACGAGCTGGCCAACGACGACGACGTGGCTGCACGCGGCGTCGTCGTCAACCCCATCCTCACGGTGGCCAAGGTCCCCAACGTGCACCCCGACCCCGACGACGACGCCGAGGGCTGCCTGTCGGTCCCGGGAGAGTCGTTCCCCCTCGTGCGGGCCGACCACGTGCGGGTGCAGGGCTTCAACGCGTGGGGGGAGCCGCTCGACTTCGAGGCCACCGGCTGGTTCGCCCGCTGCATGCAGCACGAGTTCGACCACCTCAACGGCAAGCTCTATGTCGACCGTCTGGACGGTCGCTGGGCCAAGAAGGCCAGGAAGGCGGTCAAGGCCAACGGCTGGGGAACGCCCGGGCTGTCCTGGATGCCGGGGGTCGACCGTGACCCCTTCGGCCACGTCGCCGACCACGAGCACGACCACGGAGACCACGACCACGGGGACCACGACCACGGGAACTGCGACCACGTGGCCGCCGGCCACGGCGACCTCGAGCACGACCAGCGCCTCGTCTGACCACCGGTCCACCCACCCCCCACCACTGTCCGTATGCCGCACCCGCCCCCCCTGCTGCCCCTCACCCGGCCGGTCGTGGCCGTGGTCGGCCCGACCGCGACGGGGAAGTCCGACCTCGCCCTCGACCTCGCTCAGCGGCTCGACGCAGAGGTGGTCGGTGCTGACGCCATGCAGCTCTACCGGGGGATGGACGTCGGGACGGCGAAGCTGGCGCCGGCCGAGCGCCGGGGCATCCCGCACCACCAGCTCGACGTGCTCGAGGTGCGCGACGAGGCGAGTGTGGCGGCCTACCAGCGCGAGGCCCGGGCAGCCCTTGCCGCCATCGACGCCCGTGGGCGTCGCCCCGTACTCGTCGGCGGGTCGGGGCTCTACGTGCGGGCCGTGCTCGACCGCCTCGAGATCCCCCCGACCGACGTCGTCGTGCGAGCCCGGCTGACCGCCGAGCTCGAGGCCGAGGGCGTCGAGGCGCTGAGGGCGCGGCTGCAGAGAGTGGACCCGGCAGCCGTCGCCTCCATCGAGCCGCGCAACGGCCGTCGACTGGTGCGGGCCCTCGAAGTCGTCGAGCTGACCGGCCGCCCCTTCTCGGCGACCCTGCCGACCCGTGAGCTGGCCGTGCCCGCGCTCATCCTCGGCCTCACCGCCGATCGGGCGACGCTCGACGCCCGGATCGATGCTCGTGTCGAGCGGATGTGGGAGCTCGGCCTGATCGCCGAGGTCGAGTCGCTGCTGGCCGTGGGCCTGCGGGAGGGTCGCACCGCGTCCCGTGCGATCGGCTACGCCCAGGCCGTCGCGCAGCTCGACGGACGCCTCACTGGCGCGCAGGCACGGGCCGAGACCGCCGCGGGCACCCGGCGACTGGCCCGCCGTCAGCGGTCGTGGTTCGCGCCAGACCCGAGGGTGGTCTGGCTGGCGCACGACGCTCCCGACCTGCTCGACCTCGCGCTCGCCGAGGTGACGGCAGCCGACTTGAGCATCAGGGCACCGTAGCCGTGATCTGGCCTGCCAGACTGGGCCGGTGAACGCCAAGAGCCTGCCCTTCACCAAGGGCCACGGCACGCAGAACGACTTCGTCCTCGTGCCCGACCCCCACGGCACCCTCGACCTGACGGCCGAGCAGGTGCGGTTCCTCGCCGACCGTCGCGCCGGCATCGGCGGCGACGGTGTCATCCGCGTCGTCCCCACCGCCCTCGCGATCGACGAGGACGTGCGAGACCAGGTGTCGCAGGCCCGGTGGTTCATGGACTACCGCAACGCCGACGGCTCTCCCGCCGAGATCTGCGGCAACGGCACCCGCGTCTTCGCGGCCTACCTGCGCCGTGAGGGCCTCGAGGAGGGTGACCGCTTCGCGATCGCGACCCGGAGTGGCGTCAGGACCGTCACCCTCACCACCGACGGGTTTGCCGTCGACCTGGGTGGGTGGCGTGTCGTCGACCCCACAGGCGCGCGCCGCCGTGGGTTCGACGCGACCGTCCGCCCGCACGGTGGCCCCGAGCTGCCGGCTCTGCGTATGGACCTGGGCAACCCCCACACGGTGGTCGTCCTGCCACCCGACATCGCTCTCGAGGACCTCGACCTCAGCCGAGCCCCCGAGGTGAGCCCACCGCCGCCCGAGGGCACCAACGTCGAGTTCGTCCGCGCGGTCGGTCCCGGCCACATCGCCATGCGCGTGCATGAGCGCGGGGTCGGCGAGACCCGCTCCTGCGGCACCGGGGCCGCGGCGGCCGCGCTCGCCGTGCGCTGGTGGGAGGGCGAGGTCGACGACGATCTCGACGCAGCGAGCCTCGACGCCGCCTCCTGGACGGTCGACGTGCCCGGCGGCCGCCTGACCGTGACCGCGCTCGCCGGGCAGCGGGTCGAGCTCGCCGGTCCCGCCGTGCTGGTGGCCGACGGCACCGTCACCCTCTATTGACGCCGGCCCACCCGCCGGTCCCGGCACAAGGTTGCCTGCCCAGAAAGAAGGCCCCCAGAAGGCCCGAGAGAACGCCCAGGAGAAGAGCCCATGACGGTCCACCCCATCGACCCGATCACCGCCGTCGAGATCGAGGCCGTCTCGGCCGTCCTCGCCCGGGAGCATGGAGTGGGTGCCGGCTGGCGAATCACGTCGATGGAGCTGGTCGACCCACCCAAGGCGGCGGTCGCGTCGTACGAGGCGGGTGTGGCTGCGGCTCCGCCGCGCCGGGCGCGTGCGGTGGCGCTCCACCGGGCCGCGAACCTCGCTCATGTGGCCGTGGTCAGCCTGCCGGGTGATGGCGGCGAGAGCGGTCTGGGGGTCGGCACCCTCGAGTCGTGGGAGGCGCACCCGGGGGTGCAGCCCAACTTCACGGTCGACGAGTGGACCGAGGCCGACGCCATGCTGCGGGCGCACCCCGACGTCGTCGCGGCGCTCGCGGCGCGGGGGATCACCGACCTCGACCTCGTGTTCATGGACACCTGGACCTATGGAGGTGCCCTGGTGCCGCCGAAGTACGCCGGGCGGCGCCTCGGGTGGAGCGACAGCTGGGTCAAGCGCGAGGCCGGGGCGAACCCCTACGCCGGCCCGGTGGGGGGACTGCACTGCGTGCTCGACCTCGGGTCGATGGAGCTGCTCGAGATCGAGGACACGCCCGCGGCGGCGCGTCCGGAGGTGATGGGCGAGTACGTACCGTCGCTGGTGCCCGAGCGGCTCCGCCGGCGCTCGACGCGTCCCCCGGTGGTCGCCCTCGACGTCGTCCAGCCTGACGGACCGGGCTTTCGCCTCGACGGTCACCTCGTGCAGTGGCAGGGCTGGAGCCTGCGGGTGGGCTTCAACCACCGCGAGGGCCTGACGTTGCACCGCATCACCTACCGCGACGGCGACCTCGAGCGCTCGATAGCCAACAAGCTGTCCTTCGCCGAGATGGTCGTGCCCTACCGCGACCCGTCGGTCGACCACTACCGGCGCACCGCGTTCGACATCGGGGAGTGGGGCCTGGGCTTCATGACCACCTCTCTCGAGCTGGGCTGCGACTGCCTGGGGGAGATCCGCTACCTCGATGCCACGCTCCACGACAGCCAGGGCCGCCCGAACACGATCCGCAACGCCGTCTGCCTCCACGAGGAGGACGACGCCATCCTGTGGAAGCACGTCGACCACGACGCCGGCGCCGAGGTGCGGCGATCGCGACGGTTCGTGGTCTCGTGCCACGTCACGGTGGCCAACTACGAGTACCTCGTCTACTGGCGGTTCTACCAGGACGGCACCATCGAGTGCGAGGTGCGGGCCACCGGCATCATGGTGGTCACCCATGTTGCCGACGGCCAGCCGCACCCGCACGGCACCCTCGTCGACCAGCGCACCTACGCGCCGTTCCACCAGCACTTCCTCGTCGCCCGGCTCGACCTCGACATCGACGGCCCCGCAAACACGGTCGTGCGCAGCGAGACGCGCGCCCTGCCCATTGGTCCGGACAACCCCTACGGCCTGGGGCTGGTGCAGGACCAGACCCCGATCGAGACCGAGGGGTACGACGACATGTCGTGGGAGACCCAGCGCGGCTGGAAGGTGGTCAACGAGCAGGTGACCAACGGCCTGGGCACCCACCCCGCCTACAAGCTCGTGCCCGGCGGGGCGATCCCGCCCATGTTCCCGCCCGGCTCACCGGTGCTGGAGCGGGCCGGCGTCATCTCCCACAGTGTCTGGGTCACCCCGAACGATCCAACGCAGCGTTGGCCCAGCGGGGAGTTCGTCAACCAGAGCACCGTCGACCACGGGCTCCCCGAGTGGGTGAAGGCCGGGCGCCCGACCCGCAACACCGATGTCGTGCTGTGGTACGTCTTCGGCATCCACCACGTCACCCGGCCCGAGGACTGGCCCATCATGCCCGTCGACATCGTGCGCTTCGAGCTCAAGCCCTTCGGCTTCTTCGACCGCAACCCCTCACTCGACGTCCCCCCTCCGCCCGGGCACTGCTCGGCCTGAGCAGGTGAGCACCGCCCGACGGGCCACGTCCACGGCCGGCTCCGGGTCGACGGTCCGGTCGTCCCCGCACTCACCGCCAGCGCACCTCGAGCACCCGGAAACCTCGGGCCTGACCGACGCGGTCGCACTCGAGATCGCCGAGCACCCCCTCATGCGAACGGATCCAGCGCTGCAGCGACTCGGAGCCCAGGTTCTTCTGCACGACGAGGTGCGCCACCCCACTGGGCGCGAGACGGGGCAGCCAGGTCTCGAGCATCCCGTGGAGCACGTCCTTCCCGACGCGGATGGGGGGGTTCGACCAGATGAGGTCGAAGGTGACGTCAGCCGGCACCGCCTCGGGCGTGGCGGTGGTGATCCGGTCACCCACACCCAGGGCCGCGGCGTTGTGGCGGGTCAGCCGCAGCGACCGGTCGTTGACGTCGACGGCGTACACGTGGGCGGCGGGGGAGCGCAGGGCGAGCGACAGGGCGATCGGCCCCCAGCCGCAGCCGAGGTCGAGGAAGGTACCGGTCGGCGGGGGTGACGGGGCGTCGTGCAGGAGCACCCTGGTGCCGACGTCGACCCGGTCGGGCGAGAAGACGCCGCCCGCGGTCTCGACCTCGACGCGGCGCCCGGCGAGCTCGACCCCGACGGTGCGTCGTCGCTCGGGGCCCGCCGGCTCGGCGGAGAAGTAGTGGTCGCTCACGCGCCGACAGTATGCCGGGTGGGGCGCAGCGCGCGCGGGTGACGGCGGGCCGACCCCGGGCCGACCCTCTCCCCGTGCGTTCCGAACGAGGGAAACCCGCTGTTCCAACGATCCGGGGCTCGCGAAACAAGGGGTTTCCCTCGTTCGGAAGGCGATGGGGGCGGGGCTGGAAGGGACGACACGGCATAAAGGGATCGCCGTGGCCGTTGCTGCGTGCGACCCTTGAGGAGATATGACGAAGCGATCACAGGTTCTTGCCGACAGGGCCGCGGCCATCAGCGCCGAGGCCGACCCGCACGACCCTGAGCACCTTGCTGACGAGCCCGGCCCCGGCCTCTACGACGGTGAGCAGTTCGACCGCGAGGAGCGCGCCGCCCTGCGTCGCGTCTCCGGCCTGTCGACCGAGCTCGAGGACGTCACCGAGGTCGAGTACCGCCAGCTGCGCCTCGAGCGCGTGGTCCTCGCCTCCGTCTGGACCGAGGGCACCGTCGAGGACGCCAAGAACTCCATGCGCGAGCTCGCTGCGCTGGCCGAGACGGCCGGCTCCACCGTGCTCGAAGGCGTGATGCAGCGCCGCCAGAAGCCCGACACCGCCACCTATCTCGGCAAGGGCAAGGCCGCCGAGCTGCGCGACATCGTTCTCGCCGAGGGTGCCGACACGGTCGTGTGCGACGGCGAGCTCAGTCCCGGCCAGCGGCGTGCTCTCGAGGACGTCGTCAAGGTCAAGGTGATCGACCGCACTGCGCTGATCCTCGACATCTTCGCGCAGCACGCCAAGAGCCGTGAGGGCAAGGCCCAGGTCGAGCTGGCCCAGCTGCAGTACCTCCTGCCGCGCCTGCGTGGCTGGGGTGAGTCGATGTCTCGTCAGGCTGGGGGCCAGGCCGCCGGCGGTCAGGGCATGGGCTCACGCGGTCCGGGTGAGACCAAGATCGAGCTCGACCGGCGTCGGATCAACACGCGCGTCGCGAAGCTCAAGCGCGAGATCGCCGGTATGAAGACCACCCGCGACACCAAGCGTGCGTCCCGCACCGCCCACGAGGTGCCGAGCGTGGCGATCGCCGGCTACACCAACGCCGGCAAGTCGTCGCTGCTCAACCGCCTGACCGGCGCCGGTGTCCTCGTCGAGAACTCGCTCTTCGCCACCCTCGACCCGACCGTACGACGTGCCGAGACCGCCGACGGCCGCGGGTACACCCTCGCCGACACCGTCGGGTTCGTACGCCACCTGCCCACCCAGCTCATCGAGGCCTTCCGGTCCACGCTCGAGGAGGTCGCCGACGCCGACCTGCTCCTGCACGTCGTCGACGGGTCGCACCCCGACCCCGAGGGCCAGATCTCCGCGGTGCGTGGCGTCCTCTCCGACGTCGGTGCCGCCGACGTCAAGGAGGTCATCGTCGTCAACAAGGCCGACGCCGCCGACCCTGAGGTGCTCGACCGGCTGATGCGCCACGAGAAGCACTGCCTCGTGGTCTCGGCCCGCACCGGGCAGGGCATCGACGCCCTGCTGGACCTCGTGGCCGCCGAGCTGCCGCGGCCCGAGATCGAGGTCAAGGCGGTCCTGCCCTATGACCGCGGTGACCTGGTGAGCCGTGTGCACGGTGAGGCCGATGTCCTCGCCGTCGAGCACCGGGACGACGGCACCTTCGTGCACGCCAAGGTGTCGCCGACTCTCGAGGCCGAGCTCTCCGAGTACGAGGTCTGAGCGGGGCCGATGTCCGTGCTCCTCCTGGTCGCCGTCCTCGTCGTGGTCGTCCTGGTGGCGGTGCTCCCTCCGATGCGCTTCGCAACAACCCAAGCACCACCGTGCGGGAGCTCCGTAACCGGGACGGACCGGTGCTGCTCGCGGTCGGGCTCACCCTGGCGACCGTCGGAGTCGTCGCCGTGGTGGCCCACGGGCTCGGTGTGCTTTGGACGGCGGCGTGCGTGCTCGTGACCCTCGTCCTAAAGGGCCTGACGCTCGGACCCTTGACCTCCCGGCTCGGAGTCGGCGGCGGGTCCGTTGACGCGGCTCGCGAGCTGGTGTCCGCGCGTCGCGGAGCCGCTGAGGCGGCCCTGCGCCTCGTTCGCCACTCGCTCGACGAGAGCGGCGAGGGCGTGCCGATCTCGGTGCGCACCGCGGTGCTCGAGCAGTACCAAGGCTTCATCGCGGCCGAGGCGGCCGTGGAGGACCTGCGCCAGCACGACCCGGAGGGCCACGACGAAGACGTCGGCGAGCTCCTCGCGAGGTGGATGCGTCGGGCCGCGGGCGCCGAGCGCGGCCAGGTCATCAACCAACGCAGGCGGGGGCGGGTCAGCCCCGAGGTGGCCGACGACGCGCTGTGCGAGATCGAGGGACGGGCCCTGCGGGCGGGCCGATGACCGCTCCATCCGAACCGACGTCGGAGACGTCGCCACGCACGGCCGAGCACGCCCGGCTGGCGGAGTCGCCGGGCGACGCCGACCCGTGGCGGCTGTGGGGTCCCTACGTCTCCGGTCGTCAGTGGGGGACGGTCCGCGAGGACTACTCCGCCGACGGCGACGCGTGGGCCAGCTTCCCCTTCGACCAGGCCCACCGCCGGGCCTACCGCTGGGGCGAGGACGGGCTCGCCGGTCTGAGCGACCGCTACGGCTTCCTCAACCTCGCGGTGGCCCTCTGGAACGGCAAGGACGACCGCCTCAAGGAGCGGCTCTTCGGGCTGACCAACCCTCAGGGCAACCACGGTGAGGACGTCAAGGAGCACTGGTGGCCGCTCGACGCGACCCCCACCCACGCCTGGGGGCAGTGGCTCTACCGCTACCCCCAGGCCCCTTTCCCGTACGGCGAGCTGCTCGCCGAGAACGACCCCGCCCACCGCGGGCGCGACCAGCCGGAGTACGAGCTGGCCGACACCGGCGTGCTCGACCACGACCGCTTCTTCGACGTCGTGGTCACCCACGCCAAGGCGTCACCGGACGATGTCCTGGTCACGGTGACGGTGACCAACCACGGGCCCGACGCGGCGCCGCTGCACGTGCTGCCGCAGCTGTGGTTCCGCAACACCTGGTCGTGGGGCCGCGACGAGCGGCGCCCGGTGATCCGCTCGGTCCAGCCCGGGTCGCTCGTCGGCGTCGACGACGGAGACGTCTGTGCCCTCGAGGCCGAGCACGGACTCCTCGGCCGCTACACCCTTCTCGCAGAGGGGCATCCGCGCATCCTGCTGTGTGACAACGAGACCGACGCAGTCGGCCTCTGGGGGGCGCCGGACGGCCCCGCCCACCCGAAGGACGCCATCGACCGGGCGGTGGTGCACGGCGACGCGTCGGCGCTGGCGACGGACGGCGTGGGGACCAAGGCCGCGCTGCACTGGTCGTGGGACGCCGTGGGGCCGGGCGAGTCGGTGACCGTGCGCCTGCGACTGGTCGCGGGGCCACGCCCGTCCCGACCGTTCGCGTCGTACGAGACGGTCCTCGCGGACCGTCGCGCCGAGGCTGACGCCTTCTACGACGTGGTCATCCCCGAGCCGGTTTCGGACAGCGACCGGCTCACCGCCCGCCGGGCCTTTGCCGGCCTGCTGTGGGGTCGGCAGCTCTACCGTTACGACGTGTCGCAGTGGCTGGAAGGTGACCCGGCTGGCCCACCGCCCCCGCCGGAGCGGACCGGCCGAGAGCCCTGGGGCCGCAACTCGGCGTGGCGCCACCTCGCCCTCGCCGAGGTGATCTCGATGCCCGACGAGTGGGAGTACCCCTGGTTCGCCACGTGGGACCTCGCCTTCCACGCCGTCACCCTCGCCCACGTCGACCCGGCCTTCGCGAAGTCGCAGCTGCTGCTGCTCACCCGCGAGTGGTCCCAGCACCCCAACGGGCAGCTGCCGGCCTACGAGTGGTCCTTCTCCGACGTCAACCCCCCGGTGCACGCCTGGGCGGCCTGGAAGGTCTATCTCCTCGATGGCGCGCGCGACGTCGCCTTCCTCGAGCGGGTGCTGACCAAGCTCCTTCTCAACGTCAGCTGGTGGGTCAACCGCAAGGACAGCGAGGGCTCCGACCTCTTCGAGGGTGGATTCCTCGGAATGGACAACATCGGGCCCTTCGACCGCAGCAGGGGGGTGCCGCCGGGCTGGCGGCTCGAGCAGTCCGACGCTACGGCGTGGATGGCGGCGATGTGCCTGTGCCTCATGCGGATCGCGCAGGAGATCGCCCGGCACGACCACGCCTTCGACGACCTCGCCACGACCTTCCTCGAGCGCTTCCTGGCCATCGCGCGGGCCATGGACTCCTTCGGGTCGATGGACGTCAGCCTCTGGGACGAGGGCGACGGCTTCTTCTACGACGCCCTCGTCGGGCCCGACGGCCAGGTCGAGCCGATGCGGGTGCGCTCCCTCGTGGGCCTGCTGCCGGTGCTGGCCGTGGCCAACGTGCCCGCCTGGGTGGCCGACGAGCTGCCCGACTTCACCGGGGCCCTGCGCTGGCTCCAGCGGCACCGGCCGCAGGAGTGCGGCAGCCTGCTGTCGCCCGCGGGCGACGGGCGTCCCTCGACGCTCGCCGTCGTCCACCCCGACCGCCTCGTGCGGCTGCTCAGCCGCCTGCTCGACGACGCCGAGTTCCTCTCGCCCCACGGGGTCCGGTCGCTCTCGGCCGCGCACCGCAACGGGGTGTCCGTCGACGTCGCAGGCGAGCAGGTCACCCTGCGCTACGCACCCGGGGAGTCCGACACCGGCCTCTTCGGCGGCAACAGCAACTGGCGCGGCCCGGTCTGGTTCCCCGTCAACGTGCTGCTCGTCGACGCCCTCCACACGTATGCCGCCGGCGCGGCCGCCGACCTCGTGGTCGAGCACCCTGTGGGGTCAGGTGTACGACGTGGCCTGCACGACGTGGCGGCCGACCTCGAGGAGCGGCTGGTCTCGCTCTTCCGCCCCGGCCCCGACGGCCGCCGCCCGGGCGACCCGCGCGACCACGGGAACGGCCCGCTGTGGGCGGCACACCCGGTCTTCAGCGAGTACTTCCACGGCGACACCGGGATCGGTCTCGGTGCCTCCCACCAGACCGGGTGGACGGCGCTGGTCGCCCACCTCATCTGCACCACGGACGATCGCCGAGACCTCGAGGAGGGGTGAAGGGCTGCGTGGGTGCCCGGGCACTGCAGGTGCTTGCCCGCCTGCACCTTCACGGCTAATGTAAGTGAGTGCTCACTTACATTACGGAGGAACCATGGTGGTGACGACGGCCGGGCTGACCCGGCGCTTCGGGTCGCTGACAGCCGTCGACGGCCTCACGCTGGACCTGCCCACCGGCGGGGTAGTGGGGCTGGTCGGACCGAACGGGTCGGGGAAGTCGACCCTGATCCGGATGCTGCTGGGGCTGATCGCCCCGACGTCCGGTGGGGCCAAGGTCCTCGGCCGTTCCATCGCGTCACCCCGGGCGTATGCCGGTTCGGTCGGTGCTCTCGTCGAGAGCCCGGCCTTCGTGCCCAGCCTGTCGGCCCGGGCCAACCTGACGTCGTTGGCCCGGCTGCGGGGTCTTCCCGCATCCCGTGTGGACGAGGTGGTGGACGTCGTCGGCCTCACCGGTCGCGACCGCGAGCCGGTCAGACGGTTCTCGTTGGGCATGAAGCAGCGACTCGGTATCGCGGCGGCCCTGCTCCCCGACCCGGAGCTGCTCATCCTGGATGAACCCACCAACGGCCTCGACCCCGCCGGCATCGTCGAGATCCGCCACCTGTTGCAGTCGCTCGCTCGCTCTGGTCGCACCGTGGTGGTGTCGTCGCACCTGCTCAGGGAGATCGAGAGTGTCTGCACGTTCCTCGTCATCATCCGCTTCGGGCTGCTCGTCTATGCCGGGCCGATGACCGACCTGCTCGCCGAGGCCCAGACCCTGGTGCACGTCAGGCCCGAGCTGGCAGCCGACCGACAGCGGCTTCACCAGGCCCTGTCCACCGCCGGCTGGTCGGTGACGGCCCCACCCGACCATGCCTCGGCCGTCTCCGGCGAGCTGACGATCAGCGCGCCGGCAGAGCATTCCGCCCAGATCAACCGGGACGCCCTCGCCGCGGGGGTGACGCTCGCCGAGCTCACCGTCAGCAGGGACAGCCTCGAGACGGTCTTCCTCGAGATGACGGGAGCCGACGACGGTGAGCTGGCCGGGGCCCGCGCCGCCTCCGCAGGCGCCACCAAGGCGGTGCGCTCATGATCGGCGTGTTCCGCAGCGAGCTCGTGCGGCTCACTCGTCGCGGCGTCATGGTGGGCTGGTTCGGGCTCACCTCAATCCTGGCCATCGTCATCAACGTCGTGATGTTCCAGGTCGTCAAGAGCAGCAGTACCCCGCCGGCCAACGGTCCGGGCGTGAGCTTCCCCAGCAAGACCCTCCTCCTGAGTGAGCACGGCATCGTCGCCGGCCTGGCCTCGGCCTCCTCGATGCTGGGAGTGGTGGCCCTGGCCTTCTGGGCCATCGCCACCTCCACCGACTACAGCACGGGACTGGTCCGGGTGCTGGCAGCGGCGCAACCGGTCCGCTGGCGCCTGGTCCTCGGCAAGTGGCTGGCCCTGGGCGTCTTCACCGCCGTCGCCACCACTGCGGCGCTCGTGGCCAACCTCGTCGCCGCTCCCCTGGCTGCTCAGGCAGCGGGGTACTCACCGTCAGCCTGGGGGACCAACCTGCTCACGCTGTTGCTCGGCGCCTGGGTCGACCTCTTCGGTGCCCTGCTGATCTGGGGGACGATCGGTCTGGCTCTCGCCACCTTCAGCAAGTCCTCGGGAGTAGCGATCGGGGTCGGCGTGGGATACGTGCTGCTCGGCGAGTCGATCATCACGTCGCTGGCCAGCTCGGCCCGCCAGTGGCTGCCCGGCACCACGATCTCGGCCATTGCCAGCGGGGGCTCCTCACGGTTTCGTACGGCGCCGCCCTCACCCTCGGAATGGCGTATCTTGTGCTGACCCTGGCGGCCGCCGTGGTCGTGGTCGCCAGGCGTGACATCACCGACTGAGATCCACGTCAGCGACGCGTCAGCGACCGATCACCAACGGTTAAGAGCTTCCAGGACATGAACGTGCGTGGAGACCGCACCAGAGCGGCCCTGATTCGCGCCACCACCTCCGTGGTGACCGATCGCGGGTACCACCAGGCCACGACCCGGGCGATCGCCGACGAGGCCGGCGTCTCCGAGGGCACCATCTATCGTCACTTTCCCGACAAGCGCGCGCTCTTCTTCGCTGCGGCTCTGGACGGCCACGAGGAGATGCTCGACTGGATGAGCCGCCTGCCCGGACGAGCAGGGTCGGGTCAGGTCGCCGACGCCCTCACCGAGTGCCTCGTGCGGCTGGGCGAGCTGCGCGCCAGCGTCGTGCCGCTCGAGCTCGCCCTGATGAGCGACCCGTCCGCCGGGTCTGCCCCGACACCGGAGCTCGCCGATGCGGTCAGCGGCCCGCCCCAGCTGCTCGCACAGTACCTGGCAGCGGAGCAGGCACTGGGCCGGGTCAACCCCGATCTCGACCCCGTGCAGATCGCCGTGGTGCTCCTCGCCACCCTCTTCGGTCTGGCTGCGAGCCCCCTCGTCGACGGTGACCAGCTCCCGCGCGCCGTCGCCGACGCCGTGGCCGTCCTCTTCTCGGGGATCGGGGGAGTCACCAGACCACTGGTACGAGGGCCACACCGGGGGCGATGAACGTCTCGCCGTCGCACAGTGACCTGTGCCTGTCCCTCTCCGGGTCGCGAGCAGGGGTGGCGCCCCAGGGTGCGACGTGTTTGGCTACTCCCATGACGACCTCGACGACCCTCGTGCGCCGTCTCCACGTCGACCTCCTGCGGGTCGCCACGGCAGTCTGTCCGCGCTCGCACTGACTCCACCTCAGCCGCAGAGCCAGATTGACGCCCCGTACGGCGCCTCGTACGACCCGTGGGCGCCCGCGCCAGAGCGCAGGCCCCGAGAGCCCCAGGAGACCCGCATGCCGCTCATTCCCTTCGCTGTCACCGGTCGTGGCACCGGTGTCGCCCAGACCGTCTCGGTCGACGGCGCCGACTACACCATCGAGACCGACGCCTACGAGGCGTTCGGTGGACGCGACGCCCACCCGAGCCCGCTCGCCTTCGCCCTCGCGTCGCTGTCGTCGTGCAACCAGGTCACCTCCTCGATCGTCGCCAAGGAGCTGGGCGTGAGGCTCGAGCAGGTGACCTTCCGGGTCGAGGCCGACTTCAACCCCACGACGATGACCACCGGTGCCCACCGCGAGGGCGAGACCACCTTCCAGAACGTGCGCGTGATCGCCGAGGTCGTCTCCGACGCGACCGACGACCAGCTCGAGGCCCTCCGTACCGAGACCGACCGACGCTGCCCGGTGAGCCAGCTGTTCACGCTGGCCGGGGTCGAGCTGACCTCGACCTGGAAGCGGCTGGCGCCCGTCGCCTGACGGGAGGGCGTAAGGCCGACCACCGCTGACGCCGTCGGCCGCGTCTGGTCCAATGGGCTGGCCGGGGGCCGTCAGTGTGGTGAGCAGAGCAAGAGGAGCGCGATGTCGCGAGTAGTGGTGACCGGTGGTTCGGGCAAGCTGGGTCGGGCGGTGGTCGCCGACCTCGTCTCCCACGGGCACGATGTGGCGCTCTTCGACCGGGCCAGGCCGACCGGGCTGTCAGGCGAGGTGCTCGCCCGGGTGGACTACCTGCCGGTCGACCTCACCGACTACGGCCAGGTGCTCGACGCGATGCTCGGCGTCGAGGAGCGGTGGAGCCACGTCGACGCGCTCGTGCACCTCGCCGCCGTGCCGGCACCAGGCCTCGTGCCCGACCACGCGACCTTCACCAACAACATGAACGCCTCCTTCTCGGTGGTGTCGGCCGCGCGCCGCGCCGGGGTGAAGAAGATCGTCTGGGCCTCGAGCGAGACCGTCCTCGGGCTGCCCTTCGACACCCCGCCGCCCTACGTGCCCGTCGACGAGGACTACCCGCCGCGGCCCGAGAGCACCTACTCCCTGACCAAGACGCTCGAGGAGGAGCTGGCCCGGCAGCTGTGCCGCTGGGACCCCGAGCTGTCGATGATCGGACTGCGCTTCTCCAACGTCATGGACGTCGAGGACTATGCGCTCTTCCCGTCGTACGACGCCGACGCGACGGTGCGCAAGTGGAACCTGTGGGGCTACATCGACGCGCGTGACGGGGCCCAGGCCGTACGCCGGGGTCTCGAGCACCCGACGCCCGGCGCCGAGGTCTTCATCGTCGCCAACGCCGACACCGTCATGAGCCGCTCGAGCGCCTCGCTCGTGGCGGAGGTCTTCCCCGGGGTCGAGGTCCGGCACGAGCTGGACGAGCACGAGACCCTGTTGTCGATCGCCAAGGCCCGTCGGGTGCTCGGCTACGCGCCGGAGCACAGCTGGCGTGACCACGTCTGAAACGGATGCATGACATCTCAGCGTCGTCGCGACGTGCACCGGCGCGAGCCGCCGACCGTCCTGCGCTGACGCCACGGCGCGGTGACCTTTGCCGCCCCTGTGGAGGAGCGACGACCGAGGTGGGCCCGCGGCATACGCTGTGCGGATGAGCGCCTCCCTCGACGACCTGATGCAGGCTGCGGTCGTGGGGGTGGGGGGCGTCGAGCGTCCCGGGCAGACGCAGATGGCCGAGGCGGTCGAGCACGCCGTCGACACCGGGGAGCACCTGCTGGTGCAGGCCGGCACCGGCACGGGCAAGTCGCTGGCCTACCTCGTACCGGCCGTCAAGCACGCAGTCGAGAGCGGCAAACCGGCTGTGGTGGCTACGGCGACCCTGGCCCTGCAGTCGCAGATCGTCGACCGCGACATGCCGCGGGTCGCCGACGCGCTCGCTCCGGTGCTGGGCCGACGCCCCACCTACGCCTTGGTCAAGGGCCGGCGCAACTACCTGTGCGCGCACAAGCTTCAGGGTGGTTTTCCCGACGACGACGACTCGCTGCTGTCGGTCGGTCAGGTCGACCGCCAGCTGTCGCGGATGGGGGAGGAGGTCGTGCGGCTCCGGTCGTGGGCCGACGAGACCGAGTCGGGCGACCGCGACGAGCTCGTGCCCGGTGTGGGCGAGCGGGCCTGGCGTCAGGTCTCGGTGAGCGCGCACGAGTGCCTCGGCAGCAGGTGCCCGATGGTCGCCGAGTGCTTCGTGGAGCGCTCGCGCGAGGCGGCCAAGGACGTCGACGTCATCGTCACCAACCACTCCTTCATGGCGATCGACGCCTTCGAGGGCCGTCAGATGCTGCCCGAGCACGACGTGCTCGTCATCGACGAGGCCCACGAGCTCGTCGACCGGGTGACCTCGACGATCACCGACGAGCTGAGCGCCGGCATCGTGGCCGGGGCGGCCCGGCGGGCGGGCAAGCTCTCCGACCACACCGGCGATGTCGAGGACGCCGGGGTGCTGCTCGAGGACGTGCTCGCGGGGCTGCCGGAGGGTCGTCTGCCGGGCCTCTCCGACGGTCTGACGCTCGCCCTCGAGCGCGTGCGCGACACGACCCGCCGGGTGCAGTCCGACCTCAAGCCGCAGCCGGGGGCTGAGGGCGATGGGGCCCGTCAGGTCGCGCGGGCGGCGATCGACGAGGTTAACGAGAACGCCGCGCGCGT
>Ga0123337_10003569_pt1 | contig 16501 bp, 15 predicted proteins | sample frozenSSSSmetaG_FD_89792 | JGI IMG/M metagenome (GOLD analysis project Ga0123337, IMG submission 89792) | Glacier valley bacterial and archeal communities from Borup Fiord, Nunavut, Canada, to study Microbial Dark Matter (Phase II) -... | ecosystem: Environmental > Aquatic > Freshwater > Ice >... | reverse complement strand
TCGATATAGCAATTAATTGTTTCGGCTACGCCAAAAAGCATTAATTACCATCTCTCCCCACTCCCGCGCATTCATCCCACACTCCTAAGAGTGAGTGTGGGGCTTCTGCTGATCTAGCTAAAAGTAGACAAGAGCAGTTTTTAATAGCAAAGGCAAAATAAGAATTTAGGCATCTTCAAGTTCAAATTGAGCCACCGTAACGGCGTTAAAAGCAAAAGCCAAAACTAATGGCATCGGAGACTGGAAGCCAAAGGTAAAAACAACAGCTACGATTGTACAAATTACTGCGGACATCGACCACAATCGTTCTTCAAAAGTCAATCCCTTTTCGGCTTTAATTAATCTCAGAACATGAACTGGAATTGGTTCCGGCATTACCCCACCCGGAGGGAAAGCCCAGAAGTTATTACGTCGCTCGACAAATAAATCTGTCCAACCATTTTCTTGGCACCATGCCTCAATCCATTGAAGTGAGTAATGATTCATCATCGGGTTTCGGAGTTTAGTTTGTGTAAGGTGTGTACTGGGTAAATATAAACTCTTAGAGATTCCTCAAGAACTAACTAATCGCTATAAAATTAACGCTAATTATCCAACTTTTAAGCTTTGTTAAGCACTTGAGACGCATATAATTACGCTCAAACATTGCTTTCATTAATTAAAAGATTAGCAGGTGTTCGGTCTTGTTGACTTTGAAATACAATAAACTTTACTTAAAAAATTGAAAGTCAAGAATTGTAAATAAGTCAGTAAGTATTACTGCTCAATAAAACTCTTTATATCCGAAAATTCAAATCTAAAAATGAAGAATTGTGAACAAATCAACAAGCGTGGGCGTAATTCATGTAGAGATTGCGTTATCCGGCTAAACCATTTCTTTAGAGTTAGGAATTTCAAGTTTTACCTTTATCAAGAGCGAGAGGTTCTGCTAAAGCTTTTGGAATTTAGCCTTTCCCCCAAAACCAATAGCCAGACTATGAGGGAGTAATTTACGCTTACCCGAAAAGTATTGTCCCAGAGTGCGTGTAGCTTTGCGTAAGTCCTATTTATATACCTCTCTGAGGATAAATAGAATAAAAGTGAAGCTAGGAGTAAAATATATGAGCAAATTAAAACTTACTGGACTCAGAGCAAATATATGTTCAATATACTTTGGGGTATTGTTGTTGTACTGATTGCTTTTTGGGGATTAGGACTGGCACTTCATATTGCCGGAAATTTAATTCATGCAGTGTTGCTTTTAGCCATTGGACTTGCTATCTATAATTTTTTCAAAGGGCGTGATGTCTGAAATATAGTGGTTCCCGACGTGGTGAGGTACATTTCCAAAGTTACTAACCTTGGTAAAAAAGATTTGAGTGTACCTCAGTTGCTTAAAAAACGCTATATATTACCGCTCTCTAACTAAACCTCTGCAAGCCTCAATTAGGATGATCCAGTCTTGCTAATATTCAAATGCGGTAAGCTTAAATGCAGTGATTAGACACCAAATTGGCTCTCGATATGTTTTGGCAACAAGGGTTGGCATTCCTTCTAGGAATTATTATCTGGTGCGTGGCTGCTCCCGCACTGGCGGTAGACTGGACTCATCCACTGTCATTTAGCAATGCAGAGTTGTCAAGACGTGATTTTTCTGGTGAAAGTTTGCAAGCTGCGGAGTTTTCTAACGCCAATATGGAACTGGCTAACTTTGCAAACGCTGACTTGCGGGGAGCAATCATGAGCGCTTCGGTGATGACAAAAGCAAATCTTCACGGAGCGGATTTAACGAATGCAATGGTTGATCAGGTAAACTTGACTAAGGCAGATTTGAGCGATGCAGTTTTCAAAGAAGCTCTTTTGCTCCGCGCCATATTTAATGATGTGAATATAGACGGTGCAGATTTTACAGATGCAATTTTGGATCGGGTGCAAATCAAAGAACTGTGTCTAAAAGCTAGTGGTGTGAATTCCAAAACAGGCGTGCAAACTCGTGATTCTTTAGGATGTCAATGAAGCGTGTTGGTATAATTGGTGGCGGACAACTTGCCTGGATGATGGCGGATGCAGCACAAAAGCTAGGAGTAGAAGTGGTAATACAAACTCCTAATGGAAACGACCCGGCTGTGTCAATTGCCCAAGAAATCGTTTTCGCCCCGGTAGATGACGCCAGTGCTACAGAAATATTAGCTCAAAAATGTGATATCATCACCTTTGAAAACGAATTTGTTAACCTGCAAGCTTTATCTGTTTTAGCACAGCAAGGTGTTTGTTTCCGCCCACGATTAGAAGCCTTAGCTCCTCTTTTAGATAAATATCACCAACGCTGCTATCTAAGCGACTTGGGCTTACCAGTTCCTCAATTTATCGCCCTTGACCAGACGGAAAATCTCAAATCAAAAATAGAATATCTCGGTTTTCCAGTAGTACTGAAATCCCGACGCCACGGTTATGATGGTCAAGGTACTTTCATAATTACGGATTTTGCTACTTTAGAGCAAAAGCTAAGTTATGAAACCACAACAAAAACATTAAATCAATCACTTTTCTTGTTAGAAGAATTTGTCCCTTTTGAAAGAGAATTAGCAATAATTGCAGCGCGTTCTGTGGAGGGAGAAATTGTAACTTACCCAGTAGTAGAAACCCAACAAGAACAACAAGTTTGTCGGCGGGTGATTGCGCCAGCCGCGATTACGCCTAATCAAGTAGCAGAAATACACGCGATCGCACATACTCTATTAAATAGCCTAGAAGTAGTCGGAATTTTAGGAATTGAGCTATTTCTAAGTACTGATGGCATCCTGGTAAATGAAATTGCCCCCCGTACTCACAATTCTGGGCATTTTTCCCTTGACGCCTGTGAAACCTCTCAGTTTGAGCAACACCTGAGAGCAGTTTGTGGTTTACCTTTGGGAAATGCGGCTTTGCAGTGTGCTGGCGCTGTGATGGTCAACCTCCTGGGGTATGAAAATTCTCACAACGACTACCAAAGCCAGCGTCAACAAATAGCAGAGATTCCCCAGGCGCACGTTCACTGGTATGGGAAGACAGAATCACGTCCTGGGCGAAAGTTGGGACATGTCACCGTTTTACTGGATAATCAAAATAGAGAATCGGCAAGTGCGATCGCTTACACCATAGAATCTATCTGGTATTCCAGGTAAATTGATCACAAACGCGAGCATCTGAACTTTTGCAAATATTCGATATTGGACACACAACATCTTTTTGAAAGCTATAATGAGGGAGTTGCACTACGACGTTGGTGACTGCCATCAAGTTTTTTGATCTATGCCTTTAAAGACAAGGGAGCCAAATAGTTCTCGTGGCAGTAAACCGGGCATGTACCCGGAAACTTTAAACGAGAAATTTAGTTCCCACCTGGTTAAACCAGGTCATAAACTTAGGTAAAACGGCGTCGCGGTGAACTTAAAATTATTCGCTCCTCTCCCACACTGATCTAGTATTCCTGGTTCTTCGCACTACTTGATCGATCGCTTTGACCAGATGCTCTGGATCAATCGGTTTAGACAGATGCACCTGAAAGCCGGCGGAGAACGCCTGCTGTTGATTGAAATCTCCGGCATAGGCAGTGAGAGCGATCGCCGGAACATTCCCACCCTGCTCTGGTGAGAGCGCTCGAATCTGGCGCACCAGCATATAGCCATCTATATCCGCCATGCCAATATCGCTCAATAGGATATCGATCTGAGATTGGGTGATCGCAGTAAAAGCTTGGACTGCGGTCGGGGCTGTGATCACACTTGCGCCAGCCTGCTCTAAGGCCAAAGCGATGAATTCCTGTGAGTCGGCTTGATCCTCCACAACCAGAACTCGAACCCCACTTAGATTGGGCGATCGCTTTAATAAATTAAGGTCTGATTTTAGCCCTCCCTGAATCGGCATGAGTGGCAGTGTTACCTTAAAGGTGGCTCCTAATCCTTCACCGGGACTCTCTGCCCAAACCGTGCCGCCATGCAGTTCGACCAGGTGACGGACGATGGCCAGACCTAGCCCTAAACCGCTAAATTTACGAGTCGTTGAGCTGTCTGCTTGACGAAAATAGTCAAATACATGAGGCAAAAAATCAGCGGAAATGCCATTACCTGTATCCACAACGCTGATTTGTGCTTGATTGCCCACTGCCTCTAACTGTACTGTAACTCGACCGCCTTCAGGCGTGAATTTGACGGCATTGGAGAGCAAATTCCAAATTACTTGCTGCAAGCGAGTCCCATCGCCCACTATGTGTCCCACTTCAGCAGCCAGCTTTGTCTCTATCTCAATAGACTTCGCTTCGGCTGCTAGGCACACTGTTTCCAGTGCGAGTGCAATCGTCGTAACTAGATTGACTGGATTCATCTTCAGGCTGAGTTTTGCTTGCAGAATCCGGGAGATATCGAGCAAATCTTCAATCAATTCAGCTTGCAGCTTGGCATTGCGTTCGATCGTTGCCAATCCGTAGGCAGTCTTGGCTTTGTCCAATTTGCCGTTTTGTAAGAGCTTTGCCCAGCCCAGAATGGGATTGAGGGGCGATCGCAACTCATGGGAGAGTAATGCCAGGAATTCATCTTTGATGCGATTAGCTTTTTCGGCTTCAGCTCGAGCCGCTTGTTCTAATTCAATTTGATCGTGCAGTTGGATGTGTAACTGCACTATTTCAATAGCCCCATTCACCGCCAATCGTAGACCATGTGGGGTGACTTGCTCTTTCACCAGATAGTCCTGCGCCCCCATTTTCATCGATTGGACTGCGATCACCTCATTCCCTTTGCCAGTCAACATAATCACAGGTAAGACAATCTGCTGAGTTTGGGCTTTTAATTGGGCGAGAAATTCTAGACCATCCAAATCTGGCAGGCGGTAATCTAGCAACACAATATCCGGTTGGTGCTGCTGATGTAACGCCAACCCCTCTTGCCCTAAGCCTGCTACCACGACGGTATAATGATACTCTTCATCCCCCAGTAGATACCGTCGATACACTTCACAGTCTTCTGGGTTATCATCCACAATTAAAACGGTGCGTTGGGTTTGACTCATGATTAACCTTTTTCTAAGGAATTGTTGGGAAGCATGGTGATGTCAAACCAATAATCTAGTAACGTCTGGATACTTCGCTTTAACAGACCGAAATCCATTGGCTTGATGATATAGCTATTCACCCCTTGCTGATAGCAGGCTTCGATGTCTTTGGAGTTATTCGACGTGGTAAAAATGACTACGGGCACCGATTTGAGATTGTCATCCTGTTTAATTTGCCGCAGCACCTCTCGTCCATCTGTTCCGGGCAAGTTCAGGTCGAGCAAAATTAGCCCCGGACGGGGGGCACTCTCAGGATCAGTGTAGCGATCGGTGTGATAGAGAAACGCCAGAGCTTGGTCGCCATTTAGACATCGGTAGACGGGGATAACTAGGGAGGATTGGCGCATAAAACGCTCAAACGCTTCAAAATCTTCATTGCTGTCTTCAACGATCAGCAAAAGCGGGTGTTGCACAGGGGGGATGCCTGAAGATGTAATCATGATTTCACCGCTTCCAATAAGGTAAAGTAAAACGTACTGCCCTCACCTGGCGTAGATTCTACCCAAATTTTACCCTGATGGCGCTCGACAATTTTTCGGACGATGGTTAAACCCGCTCCGGTACCCCCTCCATATTGGTCTTGCGGATGGAGTCGCTTGAATATCTCAAAAATCCGATCGAGGTGTTGAGGGGCAATACCAATGCTGTTGTCACGGATGTAGAGAGTATGAGAAATCTGGTCTTTATTCCCCACTTTTTTCGATTCGACAAAGCCAATTTCAACCCATTTCTCGGCTTTGTCGTTATATTTAATTGCGTTGCCGATCAGATTGGTGAATAACTCGCTAATCTGAGAGCGATCGCAGCGAATCATCGGCAGGGGTTGGGGTAGACGAAACTCAATCTCTTTCTGGGGCTGACTAATCTTGAGCGTCTCGATCGTCTGTTGCACCAAAACGTTTAGATTCACTACCTCCTGCGACAGTTCACTCCGTCCTAACTGAGAATAGTGCATTAGCGAGCTAATCAGATCGTCCATGCGCTGAGTCAGACGCACCACCGTTTGCAATTTGGCGATCCCGTCTTCGGGCAACACTTGGGCGTAGTCTTCCATCAAGAAATTAGAGTAATTGTGAATGCCTCGTAACGGCTCCTTCAAATCGTGGGAAGCAATATAAGCAAAGGAATCCAACTCTATATTACTGCGTTCAAGTTCTAAATTGACTCTTGTGATTTCGTCCGACTGAGCCAGAATCACATCCACAATTAAACTCCGCAGTTCGATCGCCACTTCAATTTCGCACTGCAACCAATCAAGAGACTTGAGTCGCACTGTTTCCTGCCAGGCTGCAAAAGACTGACGCGGGGAAAAGGTCAAACTCCCATCAGCTTCAATGTGCTTGGGGTTATCAGGGTTGCCTGCCCAAGTGACAGTTTGCAAAAATTCGGGACGAAACCACAGAACATAACGATGTTGGGTTTTTGAGATTGCTATCGCCAGTAAACCACTGGCGACATTTTTATAAGCTTTAGCAGCCGGGTAGAGGCTGGGCAGAGAGTCGGTTACAAATAGGTCGTTGTTAAAGTGATCGGGCAACCACGCCAACAGATCAATCAAGTCTTCTTTGCCAGGAGTGTTGCCAATCATGGCGATGCGTAGCTTGTCGCCGTAGGCATCGCCTTCGCAAACCGCAGCGCCCCGTGCGCCCGTGAGGGAGAGCAAATCGTCAGGAGAATCTTCAAGTGCTTGCAAAAAGTCTGTCGCATTCGTCAAGCGATTGACAAACTGCACCTGGGTTGCTTTGAGCCGCAGTTTATAATCGAGGTTTTGAGTGGCTTCCTTAACCGATAGCTCCGTAGACATCAGTTGACCGAGAAACTCGCAAATCGTGCGGATTTCGTAAGGCACAAATTTGGGCGTGTTGTGATGGCAGGTAATCATCCCCCATAGCCGTTGCTGTTGGAGGAGCGAAATACACATTGAAGCCCCGACACCCATGTTCTGCAAATACTCAATGTGGCAGGGTGACATACTCCGCAACACGCAATGGCTCATATCGAGGGGAGCGACAGGCTCAGTTGCCTGCATACCTGTGAGTAAACCAATGGGCTGGTAGTTGACATCGGGCAGCAAACGCAACCAGTTGAGCATATAAAGCTGTTTTGCCCGTTGCGGAATGTCGCTATCAGGATAATATAATCCTAAAAAAGCTTCTAAATCGGCTTGCTTGTCTTCAGCAATGACCGTGCCATCTCCATCTTCATTAAAGCGATAAACCATGACGCGATCGAACCCCGTAATCTGTCGCACTTCCTTGACGATCAGATTGCACAGTTCAGAAAGGTCTTTTGTTACCTGAATTTTTGCTAAGGTGTCTTTGATGTTGCGATAAGACTGGGTAAAGTCGCGTTTAGCAGTTGCTGCGATCGGTTCCAGTTCTAGCACCACCTCACCACTGCTAGCATGGTGAATGATGCCATTAAAGAACCGTGCAGAACCATCGTCTACTGTTACCCAAAGATTGAGCGGATTGGTTTGCTCAGAGGTGGGATCGAGGCAAGCTCTAATTTCGACAATGCGATCGCGATCAATAAAATCTTCTAAGGGGCGATCGATCAGATTTTCGGGGGCAATACCTAAAATATCTGTAGCATTTAGACTCACTTGCGTAATGCGGAAATCTAATTCCGAAAGAACACATAACAGACCATGCGGCTGGATGGAAGCTGGCGTGTGGATGGGTTCTCGTTCTTCATTGATCATATTAAGAAGCCTGATTCATCGTGGATTGTTCGCGCAGCGACTCCGCAGGACTATCCCCCATTTCATCGCTGCCCATGAGCCAATCTGTGTTCTTCTCAGTCGATTGCTCAACACTGAAAATCGTCGTAGAAAACACAATTTTTAAGCTGGCAATACCTACGGCGGTCACTGAGCAGTTTAGTAAGCTCACTGTACCATTTGCAGTACCACTTCCCTACGGGATGCTACGCGTAGCTTGTCCTCCGCAGGAGTACGCAAAAGCACGCGCAGCGTCTGGTAGAGAAGTGCGGACTATTCGGCGTCGCGTCAAAGTCATTCCTAGTTGCAATCAGTGCTTGCTCTGTACCTTCCACTGTCTTGTTAACCACCAAATCAGAGATTTTGGTAGTAGTTATGTACCCTCTTAATTATGAATTACGTAGCTTGCTTCTCGCCAAAAGCAAGTATTACGAATTATTTGATCATTCTGTCCTGAAAAAATCAGTATAAGTTTAAATTTTATACTCTATCTGTGGGCTGATTTACAGCGTAATTACTATTGACAAACAAAACTGATTTCATTTTACCCTGTCATGATTGCGATCGCAATCATCCTAATTAAGTAATTCTGGGGGTTTAAGTCAAGAGCAACAAAACTTAATGACGTTAGCAAGTCCGCGAACGTCATGACGAATTATTTTAAAATCAATTATGACTTATAGGACAAATCAGAAATTCAAAAGGTGACATCTCTAGTAAATTGATATAAAGCTGTCCTCCAAGGACGGTGTTTTAGACCATTTATTTGATAAAAACAAAATCTGTATAAATTGATTCTAAATTAGGTATCGTTCAGAGTTAAGATGACAAAATTGCGTAAAATTGTGGTTAAAGCTACAAAAAATTGTTAAAACAACTAACTAATACCGTATTTCCAGCCTCGGTCTACCGACTAGAGAGTGGTTTAACTTTTATCCATCAAGAAATTCCCACTACCCCTGTAGTTGTGGCGGATGTTTGGGTGCGTGCTGGAGCAAGCCTAGAGCCAGAACCGTGGTTTGGCATGGCGCACTTTTTAGAACACATGATTTTTAAAGGTACGGCGACGCTACCCCCTGGAATGTTCGATTACAAAGTTGAAAACCGGGGTGGCGTGAGTAATGCGGCAACAAGCTATGATTATGCTCATTATTCGCTGACCACAGCTGCCCCTGATTTAAAAGATACTCTGCCCTACTTGGGAGAACTCCTGCTGAATGCGGCAATTCCAGAAGATGAATTTAGCTGCGAACGGGACGTGGTGCTAGAGGAAATTCGCTCTTGTCATGATGATTCCGACTGGATAGGATTCCAAACTCTGATTCAAAGCATCTACCAGCGTCACCCTTACGGACGTTCGGTGCTGGGTACTGAGCAAGAACTGATGCAGCAATCGCCAGAAGCAATGCGTTGTTTTCACCGCACTCACTATCAGCCGGAGAACATGACGGTGGTAATTGCCGGGGGTATACGCCAGCAACCCGCTTGGGAAATGGTAAATCATTCATTTGCTGATTTTGCCGAACGCTCGAATTGTCCGCAGTTTGAGAAAGTAGCCAAGCCAGTAATAACAGGAATTCAGCGTCAAGAACTGCGTTTACCACGCATAGAGCAAGCACGATTATTAATGGCGTGGCTTGTACCAGGAGTAGAGGAAATCCGCACTAGCTATGGTTTAGATATGTTGTCGGTGTTATTGGCAGAAGGGCGGACTTCGCGTTTAGTGCGTGATTTGCGAGAAGATTTGCAATTAGTACAGGGAATTTGCAGTAGTTTTTCTCTACAACGGGAATCAAGTTTATTTACAATTACTGCTTGGTTGGAACCAGAAAATCTGGAGAAAGTTGAGTCCTTAATTTGCGCTCATTTGGATGATTTGCAGACTAGAGGAATTAGTGAACAGGAACTAGCCCGCGCACGCAGGTTGCTATGTAATGAGTATGCTTTTTCTACGGAAACGCCAAATCAGTTAACGGGGCTTTATGGGTATTACAATACCATCGCCCAAGCTGAATTAGCTGTGACATATCTCCAACAGATTCAGTCTTTTGATGCCCAAGAACTGCAAAAATTAGCTAAACAGTATCTCTCGCCGCAGAACTATGCGGTTACTGTACTTAAACCGTGTTAGTTATTGGGCATTGGGCATTGGGCATTAGTTTTTGACAAATGACAAAGGACGAAGGACAAATGACAACCTTGCTGCAAAAATCACCTATCCATCGCACCGTATTAAACAATGGCATTGTCGTGCTGGTGGCAGAAAACCCTGCTGCGGATATTATTGCAGCGCGAATCTTTGTGCGTGCCGGTAGTTGTCACGAAAACCGAGAGCAAGCAGGGTTGGCACATTTGCTATCAGCAGTGATGACAAAAGGATGCAATGGACTTTCTAGTTTGGAAATTGCCGAAATTGTTGAGTCTGTAGGGGCGAGTTTGAGTACAGATGCCAGTACTGATTATTTTTTGCTATCTCTGAAAACGGTAACATCCGATTTTGGGGAAATTTTAACATTGGCAGGGCGGATTTTGCGATCGCCTACTTTTCCCGAAACTCAAGTGGAACTAGAACGGCGTTTAGCACTCCAAGATATTCGCTCCCAAAAAGAGCAACCTTTCAATGTCGCCTTTGAACAAATGCGGCAGGTAATGTACCAAAATCATCCCTACTCTATGTCAGTGTTGGGAGATGAAACCACGATGAGCCGCTTAACTCGTGCGGATTTAGTGGAATATCACCAAACTTATTTTCGTCCAGATAATCTAGTAATTAGTATTGCTGGTAGAGTCACACCCACAGATGCAGTGGCGTTGGTAGAAGAAGTTTTTGGTGATTGGCAAGGTACAGCCCAAGCACTGCCAATACTAAATTTACCTGAAATTAGGGTGGAACCGCAGGTAAGGTTGAAGCCAGTCCAGACACAACAATCAATTGTGATGCTCGGTTATTTGGGAACATCGGTGAGTTCTGTTGACTACGCCCCACTCAAGTTGCTATGTACCTACTTGGGAAATGGGCTTTCTAGTCGGTTGTTTGTGGAATTGCGAGAAAAACGAGGTTTAGCTTACGAAGTATCCGCCTTTTACTCCACAAGGCTATTTCCAGCGTCATTTGTGGTTTACATGGGTACAGCACCAGAGAATACTAGCATTGCCCTAGAGGGACTGCGTACAGAGGTAGATTTATTGTCTACCACGGAAGTATCTGAAATCGCCCTCCAAGCTGCTAAAAATAAGATTCTGGGGCAATACGCCTTGGGTAAACAAACAAACGGGCAAATCGCTCAAATATACGGCTGGTATGAAATTTTGGGCTTAGGAATTGATTTTGACACCAAGTTCCAAGAATTGATTGCGGCTGTGAGTGCCAAGGATGCGATCGCCGCAGCTTGTAAGTATTTAAAATCACCTTACTTGTCTTTAGTTGGTCCAGAAGAAGCAATTAATCGAGCGATGTCTACGACGGGCGGAGCCTACGCATAACCTGACTCTAATTTCCGGCTTTTTGAGAAGGTTAGGTTAGGGAGGATCAAATCTTAACCCAAGGATATTGGATTATGTGCCCCAGCTACGCCCGTCCGAGACATTGTAAATGCAGCTGTTTTTTAGACCAAGCGGCTGTACTATTAGCATGAGAATATTCTGGGAGTAAATTCCATGCAAGGCAGCCTGAGAGCAAGTATTTTGAGTTACTTAAAATTACTAGATGCAACTGGAAATCGCTGTAGGATGGAAAAACAGCAAAAAGGTTGGTGGACAAAAAGCTCTAAATCTTTATCAGCCATTGAAATACTCTTGTTCTCCGCCACACCTCTGTTGATTGCGTCAACAGCTGTAGTATCAATAGCTGCACCACAAAAAATTGCCCAAGTAAATCCTGGAGATAACATCAATCGCCCTACCCTGAAAGTTGGTAGTCAAGGCGAACGCGTGTCTGAACTTCAAGCAGCTTTAAAACTTTTGGGTTATTACTCTGGTGCCGTAGATGGTGTCTATAGTGAGAATACCGCCAGTGCCGTTTCCCGGTTTAAACAAGCAGCCGGCTTAAATCCAGATGGCGTTGTTGATGCCAGCACTTGGCAACGACTTTTCCCGAATCAACCGGTAGCATCAACCGTCCCTTCATCCCAGCCAGGAGTTAACTCAGCGACAAATTTTCCTGTCCCAACTCAGCGTAGCAACGTCACCAAGGTTACAAATCCTAACCCCAACCCCCCACAAGCTGTAACACAAGTTCCAACCAGCCCTCAACCAAAACCTACTACCCCAAAAAAAGCTGTAACACAAGTTGCGAACAGCCCTGAGCCAAAACCTGCTACCCCAAGAAAAGCTACAACTTCAAGCACACAGAAAACACCGAATCGTACTACATCAACTACTCGAACTCAGTCAAACACAACTACTAATCGAATCCCTGGTATTCAATACACCTCAGGAGGATTGCCAATTTTACGTATAGGGTTACGTGGTTCTGAAGTTGTCAAGTTGCAAGAACAACTGAAAAAGCTTGGTTTCTTGAAAGGCGATGCTGATGGAGACTTTGGCGTAACAACCGAGGAAGCTGTGAAAGCTGCACAAAAGCGCTATGGTTTAGAAGCTGACGGTGTAGTTGGTGGCTCTACCTGGGAGGTTCTTTTGCGGCGTTAGCCATATCCATATTAGACATCTCTAGAAATATGCGTTACCCAGAACCCTTGTAGAGACCTAGCACTACTACGTCTCTACATTGTTTTTCACTCCTATGTCTATTAAAGAGCAAAGACTTTAGTCCTTATTTTCTAAGCACTAAAGTGCTTACTACAAACCCTTCATTACTAGCTTGACAGAGTAATAGGGGTTATAAGCCCCCCTTTTTTAGGGGGTTGGGGTATCTTGAAAATATTAAAACGTTAACTAAGCCGTATTGCGGTACATCCTGCAATAGGATAAAGATATACCTATTAGAAGTATCTCTGTATGCGATCGCTAAAAATTACATTGTTTTTGGGCTGATCTGAGAGTACGCCAACTTTAGGAGCTAGATACAACTACGCCTGATGATGTTAAAGATCACATCTGGTAATACTCAAATTAATTAAACTGCTAATTTCTCTAAAAAAACTTATGCAACACTTTTTATTAACTTGGCTCGGTAGTGCGGTGGCGTTATTTCTGACTGCTAATATCGTTCCGGGATTCTTTATCAAGAATTTTGTGACCGCCTTGGTCGCGGCTCTTGTTGTTGGTCTGGTTAATGCATTTATTAGACCAATTTTGCAGATTTTAACCTTTCCGATTACCTTACTCACCTTTGGTTTATTTACATTAGTGATCAACGCCTTAACCCTTTGGCTGGCAAGTGCCCTAACTCCTGGTTATGGTTTTGAGATTCAGGGCTTTTTACCTGCTTTGTTAGGTTCAATTGTGCTAGCAATTGTTTCTAGCATAATTAACTATTTTTTGAGAGTTGTTGACTAAAAAATTAGTAAATTGTAATACTAATATTTGAAGCTTGGGCAACAGCTAGTGTTACCGCTCCTGGTTGCCCTTGTAACTGAAAAATTTGTTTAGGAATTAAGAACCTCACCCGCAATTCCTCAATGCTTGTAAAGGGGAAAACAGCCAACGATGTAAGTTGAGAGGCTGCAAGCATAGCAGCCGCCTCTGCTACGCTAGGTGTACCTACTTTGTGGTCGGTAATTGTGGCAGGGTTGGGGACACAGACAGAGCGAAGGATTTCGGCAGAAAAGGTTTTTAGGGGCAAATTGCGTAGGCGACAAAGTTCTACTAAACCAACTTCTGAGGCTTTAGTGTCAATGGTAGCAATTCCTGCGATCGCACTTGGAAAAAGTTGATTTTCTCGAAAGATTTGCTCAATTGCCCAATCAATCAACTGCCATGAGGTTCCCCGTTTACAACCGATTCCTACCCATAAAACTTGTTGCACTTGGTCTATTTCCTGATTCAATTCGTCAGAGTTTCGTTTACTCCAACAGCCAACCAAATAAATCTCCCACCGTCAACCTCAACTCACTGGCAAAATCTGGCACAGGGAGTAAAGCTTCTAATTCATCCAACATGACTGGCTGTTGATTGCGGATGTAGACAAATACCGTTTGTTCTTCAGGATCAATCAGCCAACCCATTTGTGTTTCATAATTAAGGCAATGTAAAATATTTTTTGTAACTTTCGTTTGTCTTTGGTCAGGTGATAGAATCTCGATAGTCCAATCGGGAGATGCTTTGAAGACATTGGCAACTTGACCATTTTCGTCACGGGGGATTCTCTGCCAAGTAAACACAGAAATATCTGGCACTATTGACCTTCCACCAAAAGTACACCGCAGTTCTGGATACGCTCGTGCAATTCGCTTGGGCTTCACCGTTAAGTTAATAGTAATAATCAGTTCACCTTGAATTGTACTGTGCTTTCCCTGTGCCATTGGTTTTTGAATAATTTGACCATCGATGTATTCACTAGCAGGCTTGGTTTCTGGTAGGATCAGAAACTCTGCCAAAGTTATGTTTTTTGATGATGTCCGTACCATTTGCGATCGCCTCCAAGTCCAGTAATTCTGATTAACAAACCGCAAAAGACGCAAAGAAAAAATCACCTTTAACTTACAGCACTTTTAGATCAAACCCGCCACAAAAATCAATCCTAAAACAAAGCTTAGTATTGGTTTTAGTACTTTTATCTATGGCACGTTTGATTGCAATTCGCTGTAACTCTTCCTCCGCGTACCTTTGCGTTACCTCAGCGTACCTTTGCGTTAAAAAAATATTACTTACATCCTCTCCAATACCTGAATTCCCAACAAAGATAATCCCAACTTCAAAGTTCTAGCAGTCAAATCACACAGAATCAAGCGAGATGTTCGCTGTGGTTCCTCCGCCTCCAACACCTGAACTCCCTGATTGCGATCATAAAACTGATTAAACTTTTTACTCAATTCATACAAATATTCACATAACCGATTGGGCAGCAAGTCTTGCTCTACACTACTAATAACTTCATCCAGTTGAAGTAAATATTTTGCCAGCGCTAATTCTGTATCATGTTCCAACAGAACGGCATCGTTTCCCAACTCCTTAAAGTTAATATCACCCTTGCGGCTAATCCCCTGAATCCGGGCATAAGCATACAGCATATAGGGCGCAGTATTACCTTTGAAATCCAGCATTTTGTCGTAGCTGAAGATGTAGCTACTAGTGCGATTTTGGCTTAAGTCTGCATACTTAACTGCACTGATTCCAACTACCCTAGCAACTTGATTAATAAATTCTTCAGTTTCTTGGCGTTCTTCTTCTTGTACTCTATTTTTTAGGTCAGCATGGGCGCGAGAAATAGCTTCATCTAATAAATCCCGCAGCCGCACAGTATCCCCAGAACGAGTTTTGAATTTCTTACCATCTTCTCCTAACACCAACCCAAAGGGAATATGAACTAATTCCACATCATCGGGAATCCATCCAGCTTTGCCTGCTACCTGGAAAAATTGGGTAAAATGGTTTGCTTGTCCAGCATCGGTTACATAAATTATCCGCTTCGCTTGATCTTGCTGAATCCGGTAGCGGAGGGATGCTAAATCTGTAGTTGCGTAGTTATAACCGCCATCTGATTTCTGCACAATTAAAGGCAAAGGTTCACCATCTCTATTTGTAAACCCTTCCAAGAAAACACATTTTGCCCCCTGATTTTCTACGAGTAAACCAGATTTATCTAAATCTTTCACAACGCCAGATAGTAAAGGGTTATAGAAAGATTCTCCGCGTTCAATTACTTGGACATCTAGCAAGTCATAAATTATTTGAAACTCCCGCCGCGATTGTTCACATAGCAGTTTCCAAGCATGGATTGTATCTTCTGCACCTGCTTGTAATCTGACAACTTCTTGCCGTGCTGTCTCTTGAAAAGCTGCATCTGTATCAAATTGCAGTTTGGCTTTGCGGTAAAAAGAGACTAAATCACCAATATCTAAAGCATTAGCGGTGGTAAGCGCTTCTGGGTAGACTTCCCGGAGATAGGCGATTAACATTCCAAATTGCGTACCCCAATCACCCACATGATTTAACCGTAGTACATCGTGTCCTTGGAATTCTAAAATCCGGGCGATGGAATCACCAATAATCGTAGAACGCAAGTGTCCGACGTGCATTTCTTTGGCAATATTCGGACTAGAAAAATCCACAATTTCCCGCTTGGGCGTTTTCGCGGCTGGAACTCCTAGTCTAGGTTCAGCTTGAATCGCGTTGAGTTGTGCTTCTAAGTATGCCGTTTTCAGTTTTAGATTGATAAATCCTGGCCCAGCGATTTGGGGCGGTTCGCAGATTTCGGATACATCTAATTTATCAACGATCGCAGATGCGATCGCTCTTGGTTGCTTTCCTAATTTTTTACTCAGGGATAAAGCTACATTCGCCTGATAATCACCAAATTTAGGATTGCTAGCAGAAACCAAAATTGGATCTACTCCAGCGAAGTCAGCGCCAAAAGCCGCAACTATTGCCTGTTCAAGCTGAACTTTTAGTTTTTCTTGTGTAGCGTTCATATATAAATTTTATCTGTCAGAAGGGGAATATAGCTCTGGAAAAGCTTGATTATTAACTTTAGCATTTCATTTTGAGCTGCTCGATTCATGAGGTGATTTTGACTATATTGAGTGATTGCTTTAAGAATTGTCAATAAGGCACTCTATCTGTAATATAAATTTCACCTAGACAGATAAGCGCTAG
>Ga0123337_10003568_pt1 | contig 16506 bp, 18 predicted proteins | sample frozenSSSSmetaG_FD_89792 | JGI IMG/M metagenome (GOLD analysis project Ga0123337, IMG submission 89792) | Glacier valley bacterial and archeal communities from Borup Fiord, Nunavut, Canada, to study Microbial Dark Matter (Phase II) -... | ecosystem: Environmental > Aquatic > Freshwater > Ice >... | reverse complement strand
TACGCCAGTTAATCTTCTAAAATGTTCTTCCGATAAAATGCTCAAATTGTCATATCTCATATATTTCTAAATTATCTAAATTCACCTTTGTACCATATCTTGTCCAGTTTCGAAAGAAGTCTAATGTGTCCAATTAGATCCTTCTGGCTCCTTTATAGAAAAGGGTAGTTATGATGATTGCGGCCCTTTTCTGGTATACTGTATAGCTTCTGACTTATCAAGTTGCAACAGAACCCAGTAACTATGTTAATAATTAATATTTACCAAATTTCAGCGCACTAGAAGGATTTTGCAATCTAATTTTAATTTGGCCCAAGCTTTATCTGTAGTATATATAGTATAGCCTGTGGAAAGACCTAGTGCAATACACGCTCGGTCACCTAGAGACAAACCTAAAGATTCTGTTAACTTCCTGAGTCTACCAGCTTCTACAGATTGATTGAAATCAAAAGGTACTATTTTGTCGATTGTGGTTTCAATCATTTGCTTGCCTTCCTCAGATGATATATCAAGTTTTTTGTCAAGCTCAGCAATTACTTCCGCTACGTTTACCGTAGACATTACTGAGTTTGGGAGTAGTTTCTCAACTTCTTCGGCGCCTTTTTCAGAGTTGAGTAAAGCAAGCAAAGCTGAAGCATCTAAAATACATTTATTCATCTCTTGACTCTTTACGCCTGCTTTCAATTAGAGAATCAACCAATGAAATATTCTCAGGGTTTCTGGATTTGATCATAGCTTGTAACTCTCGCACTTTATCTTTAATAGGGATAATTTTCAGCCCTTCGCTAAGTACTAACATTACTTGATCGCCTGTTAACAAATTTAACTGTTCTCTAATTTTGATTGGCAAAATCAACCGGCCATTTTCACCAACTGTCACTTTATATTCGAGCTGCATATATCTAATAATGTATATTTTTAAATTTTTGTACAATTAATATTGTATACATTTTTATAAAATAATAAACATTATTTATATTCATTTTATAAAATTAGACCCTAAATTATTATAATCACCTAATCTAAATTATAAATCTGCGATTATGACTGTTTCGGAAAAACGATCGCTTAAGTAAAACATTTAGATGAAGAATTCTAGCAACTTGAGAGTAAGATGGTAACATTTTAATAAACTAACTCAACAAATCTAATTTTTTATCAGTTTCATCTTTCATTCGCTTGGTAACTTTAGCAACAGAACCTCTCGAACATTTAAGCAATTTCACAATTCTATTATACGATTTACCTTCTGAAAGAAATAACCGTATATTTTGGTGCAATTCAGTATTTTCTCCTCGCCCTTTGTATATTCTTTTTCCTCTTGCTTCATCTATTCCTTCTGCTTGTCTACGCCTGCGATCTTGATAATCTTTACGAGCCATTGCGGCTAATATCTCAAGCATTAGTTGATTTAATGCTGTTAGCATGTGATTGGTAAATTCATCTTTTCCTTTTACTAGTTCACGACTTGTTGGTAAATTAAGTGAGACTATTCTAAGCTGCTTTGATTTTATAATGGCCATCAACTTGTTCCAATCGCTATTATCTAATCTAGATAAGCGATCAATCTGCTCAACTAAGATAACATCATGCGCTTGCGCAATATCTAGCAATCTTAAAAGTTCAGGACGATCGAGCTTAGCACCACTTTCATTTTCTATAAAAAAAGCAGAAATAGTTAAATTGGAATTATTAGCAAACTGGGTTAAAGATTCTTTTGCTCTTGTTGCATCTTGCTCTTCTGTTGAAGCACGCAAATATGCATATATTCGAGAATGGTTACTAATAAATTAGCTATAGGTAATTTTAATTGATTATCGGTCTATTATAGATGACTAAACAGTACTGGTCTATTATAAACAACAAAACCGTCTAAAATAGACCGGATATTCCTCGGTTAATTTCTGTTTTTTATTCATTTTTCAAAATGATTGATAAATTGCTCAAAATAATTAATTGACTCATTTAAGTACATGTGCGTATAATTGTAACTTACATAAAACGGTTTTAATGATGGAAATAATATCTTATACAAAAGCGCGTAATCAGTTAGCTGATGTAATGAACAAAGTATGCGATAATCATATTCCTATAGTCATTAATAGACAGGAGCAGCGCCCAGTTGTAGTAATGTCTTTAGAGGACTATAATGCTATAGAAGAAACTTTATATTTATTGGGCAACAATAAGAACGCTGCTAAATTAAATGAAGCATTAGAAGATTTTAGGTTAAACAAAAATTTTTCTGAACTAATAATTTAAATGAGAGTTCTTTTTCATAAGCAAGCTCAACAAGATTATGAGTATTTTAGTAAAAACGATACACAGGTATGTAATAAAATCAATAGTCTTATCGAATCAATTAAGAATTCAGCGTATGAAGGATTAGGAAAACCTGAGCCGTTAAAATATAGTTTAGCTGGATTTTGGTCGAGAAGAATAACAAGAGAACACCGATTAGTCTATACTATTAAAGAAAATAATATATATATCTTACAATGTAGGTATCATTATCAATAGTTTAAATAAGATAGTAATGTTAAATTGCTTTTCTGACTATCTACATAATATAAGGATAAATAATATGCCAAGCCATAAGACTTCTAAGGAGATGGAAATATTAATTGCAAAACTTAATAGAAGTGAAATCAAGTGGGACGATATAAATAAGGAATTAGAAATTATGAGAAAGCAATCGGTGAGACCAGATACAAAAAGTGATAATTCACAAACAGCATTAGATAAAGCTAAGAGGGCCGAGAAAGTCTAGTTGATTAAGAAACAAAAAATATAACGATAAGTATCTCTACTCAGATCCGTAGTCATTCTTTTAATGGCTATAGATAATTATTTATACTACAGAGAGCACCCGCTACCATAGAGCAAGTCAATTAAGCAAACTCACAAATATGTAATTAGAATCGGGAGATAATTATTCTTCTAGCAATTACTTAATAGCAATGGTATTAATTTAAATAAATGGGGCTGGGATCAGATGGTTTGTAGAGAAAGAAAGGGCAAATGTTTTAATAACACTATACCCTCTTATTTGGAAACATTAATATCTGTTAAATTAAGGAATAAAATTAGTATTTAAGTATGAGCTTCTTTGCTGACAGGTTAGAAAATCATACACTAGGGCCCACCATCTATAAAATATTTATTATGAATTCCGGTAATAAATCAGCGAATTCCTCACATATATTAAATGAACCATTAGTCTTCAAGTGGCTTAAGTGCGGTATAATCTCACTTGCGATTGCAGGATTATACTCAGTGATTTTAGTAATTTTACGTACTCCTGCCTTAAATCACCTACTTTCAAATCCTGGAATTTTTAAAACTGCTTTAGTTATCCATGTCAATCTCTCTGTTTTGGTGTGGTTATTGTCAATTACTGCTGCTATTTGGAGTTATAGTTTAAGAAACCTGAACTTCGGCAGAGTATGCGCACGTCTTGTTTTAGCAAGCTTGATGATCATAGGAGTATCGCCATTTTTCGGGCAAAATCCGGTTATGAATAATTACATCCCGATGCTTGAGAATATTGTCTTCATCATCGGGCTTAGTTTGTTCGGAGTGGTGATGTTGCTGCTTGCAATCAATGTAATACTTGAGACCCGTCCTATAAATTTATTGCTCAAAAAAGAGTATGACGTAATTCAAACAGGTGCATATACGTCGGCTTTAATGTTTATAGGGGCCTCAGGGTGTTTTACTTTGTCAGGCTTAGAGCTAAAGGAAGTAATGGAAGTTGTACCGATCGATGTGGATTTCTACTACGAGCTCCTTTATTGGAGCGGCGGGCATAGCTTGCAATTTATCTACACGCAAATTTTAATGGTTGTTTGGGTTATACTTTTCAAGCATATAACGGCTGGTGATATCAAATATAAAGGCGCGCATATATATCTGTTACTGTTAAATTTTTTCATAAGTTTGCTGATTTTCGGCGGGCACATTTATTATGAGATTTTCACCGCTGAATTCAAAGAATATTTCACAAATCACATGAAATATGGAGCAGGGCTTGCACCTGTTTTGTGTCTATTGCTATTGATTTACGAATATTATTCAAGCCCTAAATTAAATGACAAAATAATTCGTGCAAGTATTATATGCTCAAGCCTTGTATTCATGAGCGGCGGGTTTATAGGGCTTATGATTTCCGGAGTCAATACTAGCATTCCTGCGCATTATCATGGCTCCATAGTAGGCATTAGCATAGCATTTATGGGGCTTACCTATTATTTCTTACTTAATAAGAAAGCGTTGTGGGGGATGAAGTTTGCCGTCGTGCAGATTTACATTATCACAGTCGGGCAAATATTGCATATCTCAGGGCTTGCTTATGCAGGTGATTACGGAATTTTAAGAAAGTCTACAAATATGGAGGTGGCCTACAAAGCAAAGCTTGCTCTAGGGCTCATGGGTGGTGGAGGCTTGCTTGCTATAATTGGTGGCTTGATGTTTGTGGTGATTTGTGGTAAAAATCTGTTTTTCAATAGAGATTACCAAATTGCAAAAGCCAACTGAAGATGAGGCGATGGAGGCCGTCCGTACCTTGCTTCGTTTTATAGGGGAAGATCCTACACGTGAGGGCTTGCTTAAAACTCCCAAACGTTTCATAAAAAGCTGGCTAGAAATGTTTGGCGGCTATAACGAAGATGTTGAAAAGATCCTTGATACAAAGTTTTATGATACTTGTGATTTTCATGATTTTGTACTACTAAGAGATATTCACTTCAAGTCTTTCTGTGAGCATCATTTACTGCCCATCACTGGTAATGTTGAAATCGCTTATGTCCCTAACGGATGCATTGTAGGCATCAGTAAGCTTGCAAGAATCGTTGACGTTTTTGCTAAGAGACTGCAAATACAGGAGAAGATGACCGTCCAAATTGCTGAAACTCTGCAAGAATACCTAAAGCCTTTGGGTGTTGCTGTAAAGATCTCGGCATCACACAGCTGCATGACACTCAGAGGCGTGCTTAAAGAAAACAGCTCAATGGACACGATGCATTATACAGGGATATTCATTGACCAGCCAAAATATCGTCAGGAGTTTTTAAACCTGGTCTCAAGAAGATCTTAAAGAGAATAATGCTTGAAGATTAGACACTAGACTAATCATCTTGTAACCTAAATAAACATGTAAATAAAATTAAAAAATGCTCTTATCAAAATATTTCCTACCCATACTCAAAGAACAACCGCAAGACGCTCAAATTGCTTCGCACTCTCTAATGATTAAAGCAGGAATGATCAGGCAACAAGCAGCAGGCATTTACGCTTGGCTACCTCTCGGGCTTAAGGTTCTTAAAAACATTGAAAATATCGTACGCTTTAATATGGGCGCCGCAGGTGCCATTGAAATGCTCATGCCATGTATTCAGCCAGCAGATCTTTGGATAGAGACCGGCAGGTTTGATAATTACGGTAAGGAAATGCTAAAGTTCCCTGACCGCCATGATAATATGATGCTGTTTGGGCCTACTAATGAAGACATGATTACAGATATATTTAGGAAGAATATCAAATCGTATAAGGACTTACCAAAAAACCTTTATCACATTCAGTGGAAGTTCCGCGATGAGGTGCGTCCAAGGTTCGGAGTAATGCGCGGACGAGAATTCTTGATGAAGGATGCCTATTCATTTGATATTGATGAGGCAAGCGCGATTGAAACTTACAATCAGATGTTTATAGCATATATGAGGACTTTCAGAGACCTTGGATTATCTGCCATTCCGGTACTTGCCGATAACGGACCGATTGGAGGTAACTTAAGTCACGAGTTCCATATTGTAGCAGAAACTGGTGAGAGCACCATCTATTATGATAAGACTTTTGATACTCTATCTGAGAATCTGGCAACTGACATTGAGGAGCTTAAATCCTTATATGCTGCAGCTGAAGAAAAACACACTCCAACCTCTTGTACTGATCCAAATGTGGAACTTCAAAAAAGCAAAGGAATTGAAGTAGGGCATATATTCTATATTGGTACTAAATATTCAAAAGCTTTAAATGCGGTCGTCAATGATAAGAATGGTAACCTAGTTCCGGTTGAGATGAGTTCTTACGGGATTGGGATATCAAGGCTTGTAGGTGCTATAATCGAAGCAAGTCATGATGATAAAGGTATTATCTGGCCTGAAAGCGTTGCGCCGTTTAAAGTGTCTATTATCAACTTAAATATAAACGATGCTAAATGTAATGACCTATCGCTTTACATATATAACCATTTAAGCAATCAGGGAGTTGACGTGCTGTATGACGACACTGATGAGCGGGCAGGTAGCAAGTTTGCAACGCATGATTTAATTGGGAGCCCTTGGCAAGTGATAGTCGGTCCTAAAAAAGCGGTAAATGATACTGTGGAACTTAAGCACAGAAGAACAGGTGAGACGGAAGATTTAAGTGCTGCAATTGCAATCAAGCAAATCCTTGGAAATCTTAATGTTAAATAAATTTGCTCTTATAGTTGCGGTGCGTTACTTGCGTGCCAAAAAAAATGAGAAGTTTGTATCTTTAATTTCGGGGTTCTCGTTGCTTGGGGTAACTATTGGGGTTGCAGCGCTTATTGTAGTGATGTCAGTGATGAAAGGTTTTCACCGCGAATTTGTAAAAAACATTATAGGCCTTAACGGCGATATATCGATAAGCTCAACTGAAAGAGTAATTTCTAACTACGATGATATTGAGCAAAAACTTTTAAAGCAAAGCTTTATTAGTAAAGTAGTGCCAAGCGTTACAGGGCAAGCATTAGCACTTGGGACTAAAGTCAACAATGGTGTCTTGATAAAAGGTCTTAAGAAAGAAGATTTAAAATATCGTGGTGAAATACTTAAGAACGTGATATCCGGTGACTTTGGCGATTTCTCAGGTAAAAATGTTGCGGCTATCGGTTCCGAACTTGCTTATAATCTAGGAGCTTCTGTTGGCTCTAAGCTTAAGCTCATCTCGCCCAATACTATTTCAACTGCGTTTGGATCAATGCCGCGTTCAAAAGAATTTGAGGTCATTGCGATATTTTCAAGCGGTATGTATGACTACGACGCAGCAACAATTTTAATGCCTCTAGAGGCTGCCCAGAATTTCCTTTCATATGGTAATGGTATAAATCTAATTGAAGCAAGTATCACAGATTCTGAAAAAGTTGATTTTTATACAAAAGAAACTCAAAAGCTACTTGACCCCAATTTGCGAGCAAGCAATTGGCAAAAGTTAAACATGCAGTTCTTAAATGCTTTAGCAATCGAGCAGGTCGCGATGTTTACGATTTTGTCTTTGATAATACTGGTTGCGGCTTTTAATATCATCTCAAGTCTATTCATGCTTGTGAAGGACAAAACCAAAGATATTGCGATCCTAAAAACCATCGGCGCCAGTGAAAAGCAAATAATGCTGATATTCATTTTCAACGGTATGTTTATTGGATTGATTGGTACTATATCTGGAGTAATACTTGGGGCAAGCTTTGCTTTGAACATTGATAGAATCAGAGGGTACTTGGAAAAACTAACAGGAGCTAAAATATTTGATGCAGTGATTTACTTTTTATACACTCTCCCGTCTGACGTAAGATTATCTGATGTTTGTATGGTTGGGGGTATGGCGCTTGCTTTATGTTTACTTGCTACAATATACCCTTCTTACAAGGCAGCGAAATTAAATCCTGTTGAGGCGCTGAGATATGAGTAAGGAAAATATACTGACTCTCGAGAATGTGCATAAAGAGTATATGCAAGGAAAGACGTGTATTGAAGTTTTAAAGAACGTTAATCTAGCAGTAAACGCCGGTGAGATGGTAGCGATTGTTGGTAATTCTGGTTGCGGCAAATCTACGTTACTTCACATTGCAGGGCTACTTGATGCCCCTAAAGAAGGTAAGGTCAAAATCTGCAATATCGATTGTAGCGATAAGGATGTTAAAAAGAATACTCTCAGGCTCAACAATATTGGTTTTGTCTATCAATATCATCATTTACTTAAGGATTTTTCAGCGAGAGAAAACGTTGCGATGCCTAAAATCATATCGGGTGCAAGTTACGCATCTAGTTTAAAAGAAGCAGACGTGCTGCTAATTAAATTGGGACTTGAGAATCGTCTTTATAATTTACCCGGTGAACTATCAGGGGGTGAGCAGCAAAGAGTAGCTATTGCAAGGTGCTTAATTAATAGCCCGAAAATTATTTTAGCTGACGAACCTACAGGTAACCTTGACCCGGTAACGTCTGAAGAGGTTTTTAAACTTTTTGTTGAACATGCAAGCTCAAATGGTGCTGCAATTATAATGGTCACTCATAACCACGCGCTTGCAAATAGGATGCATAAGGCTTACGAGCTAAAATTCGGTTTGCTGCAACCTATAATACTTGACAACTTAACAAAAATTTGATAAAGTGCCCCTTGAGTTTAACAATGAACTCTTTGAAGTGCGGCAAACCTTTGATTCTTTTATCTGGTTATATCCTTTACCCATAAGAGTTTTGACTTAAGTTCAAATTAAGCAATTCTCAATATTATGAAGGTTTTTTTATGGTCACAGGGACAGTAAAGTGGTTTAACACAACTAAGAGATTCGGTTTCATTCAGCCTGATGATGGTGGAAACGACGTGTTTGTACATATGTCTGCTTTGGAAGAAGCGGGTATCAACGGCTTGAATGAAGGACAAAGTGTTAAATATGAGCTGGAAAATAGCGGCGGAAAAATTTCTGCAGTTAAAATTCAGATCGCCTAAGCTAAAGTATTTGATTTCTACATACTGCTCAAAATTTGTGAGTAGTTTAGACTGATAAATTTTGGGTAGTATAGCCTGCTTTTTACTAACTTTATAAACTCTTGTCATACCGCTTGATCTTGAGAAACGCTTTATCAATCATTTTGCATAAAATGATTAGTGCATTGAAGATAGTCTGCTATTAAATTTATTTACTAAATTTAAAATCTGTAAGTAGCATAATTAAAGCCTCTATACTCAAAAACTTTTGAATAATTATATTTTATTAAATTAGGGCACATACTTATTTTTATTGTGTGCATGTAGTTTTCTTTATCAAAACATAATTTTTTCAAAAAATTTAAGAGAGTGTATCTTTCTAATTTTTAATAAAAGAAAGGCCAAACCGAGATCGGTTTAGCCACTTATATTTTATTATAACAGATATCATTTTAATTACTTGAAACTTATTAAGAGCTTTAAGAACTTTATAGTGAAGTAGTAGAAGCTTAATTTGAAACATCAACAACCATAAATAGGATATAATAATGGAAAATTTTAACAACATGGACTTACCCATAGAAGTTATCTCGTCACTTGAACGTATGAGTATAACTATTCCAACTGAGATACAGAAGAAAGCCATACCGGTTGCCTTAAAAGGTGGGGACATCCTTGCTTCAAGCCAAACAGGATCTGGCAAAACTCTTGCATACTTACTGCCAATTATCTCTTCGATTATCAAAAATGATTCAAGAGCTTTAGTTCTTGTCCCAACAAGAGAGCTTGCGCACCAGGTGCGCACGATGTTAAATAAAATAACTGTCGGATTTAAAGTTACTAGTGCGGTTTTAATTGGTGGAGAGCCAATGGCAAAACAACATATGCAACTAAAAACTCCTCCTCAAGTTATTGTAGCAACTCCTGGGCGACTTCTTGATCATTTAAGTCAAAAAACTGTAAAACTAATCGGTGTAAAAACTTTAGTTTTAGACGAAATGGATAGAATGCTTGACATGGGAATGAAAGAGCAGGTAGCAGATATCAATAAATTTATCCCTGAGAAAGCTCAAGTTCTTATGTTTTCTGCAACTATGCCGCAAGATATAATTACTTTCTCATATAAATACGTGGTTAACCCTGAGCGTATTACTGTTGGTTCTACAACAACTGCTGCAATTCAAATCAAGCAAGAAACTTTAAAAATAAATGATAAAGATAAATTCCCTGAATTGCTTAAGCAATTAGGTGAGCGTGCAGGTGCAGTTATCATCTTTGTAAAAACAAAGAGAGGTGCCGATCAGCTTGCTAAAATGCTTAAATCTGAAAATCACAAAGCTGATGCGATCCATGGTGATTTGAATCAAAACAGAAGAGATCGTGTAATTAGTGCCTTTAGTAATTATAAAATTCAAATTCTTGTAGCAACTGATGTTGCAGCAAGAGGTCTTGATATAAAGCATGTACTACACGTAATTAACTATGATCTTCCAATGTGTGCTGAAGATTACCTACACAGAATAGGTAGAACCGGTAGAGCTGGTGCTGAAGGTAATGCGCTTTCATTTATTTCTCCTGAGGACAATATTAGATGGAAAGCTATTGAAAGATTAATGACTAAAGGTGAGTCTACAAAAAGAGAAGATATGTTTGGTCCAAGAAAAGCAAGAAGCGGACCTGCAAGACCTGGAAAAAGAACTTTCTCAGGTAATGGTCATCGCAGTAGTGAAGGCGGGCGTAAATTCTCCGGAAATAGTGCAGGTAACACTGGTGCTAGTACAGGAAATGGTGCTAACAGAAGCAGTCGTCCGAGATTCGGTGACAATAAACCAAGCGAAGGTGGTCGTAAATTTAACGATAGTTTCAAACGTAGTAGAGCTTAAAGTTTTTAAAGCTGCTATTGTAGTAAGGCTAGCTTGATCGGTAGAGGTGAACTTTAAGTTAGTGCTTGACTAATTTGTTCCAACTATTGTATACTACCGCGTACTAGGTTTTTTTAAAAAATATTAAGAGGTGGGCCTTGGCTCACCTTTTTTATTATAATATTGCCAAACAAGCTTTAAACAGGTGCATGAATGCAACAAGCAGTAGAACATAAAATCTCAAACCTAATTAAAGACACTGTAGAGACTTTAGGATTTGACCTTGTAAAAGTTAGCATCCAAGGGGCAACTTCAAATGTGCTTGAAATATTAATTGACCGCCTTGACAATACCAAGGTTAGCATTGCAGATTGCAGAACAGTCAGCAAAAATATTTCTGCAGTTTTAGATGTTGAAGATGTAATTAGTGATAAATATTACTTACATGTGGCCTCATGCGGCGTAGAACGCCCATTAGTTAAATTCGAAGATTATCAAAGATTCTTAAATCATGATATTAAAGTTAAATTAAAAGAGCCTGTAGAAGGTAGATCCAAATATAAAGGTGTGATTTTCAAGGCTGAAAATAATGATATTGAAATCATATTAGAAGATAAAAAAATTATATCGACGCCTTTTGATAATATAAAAGGGGCCAATTTAGTACTAACAGATGAAATGTTTAGAAAACTATTAAACAAATCTGATCAGGAAAATTCAAATACTTAAAAGTAACAGCAGAAAATGGTAAAGGAAAATGATTAATGTAGGCAACGCAGAAATTTTACAAATTGTTGACTCTGTGTCCAGAGAAAAGGGTATTTCAAAGGAACATCTATTTACTACAATGGAACAAGCGGTTCAAGTAGCAGGTCGCAAAAAATATGGTCATGACCATAATATTAAAGCAGAAATCAGCCGTAAAAACGGTGAGATTAAACTTTATAGAGTTTTGGAAGTTGTTGAAGAATTAGAAAATCATTTCACTCAAATTTTACTTGAAGACGCTTTAATAAAAAATTCAGAAGCAAAGATTGGTGACGAAGTTTATGATTTACTTCCTCCGATAGATCTTGGGCGTGTATCTGCTCAAAACGCTAAACAAGTAATTGTTCAACGCGTGGGGGAAGCTGAAAGAGAAAAGCAATATCATGACTTTAAAGATAGAGTTGGTGAAATACTAAACGGTGTTGTTAAACGCGTTGAATTTGGAAATATAATAGTTGACCTTGGTGGCAGGGCTGAAGCAATAGTTAGAAAAGATCAAACCATTAAAGGTGAAAATTATAAGATCAATGATCGTATTAAAGCTTATGTTCAGGATGTTAGGTTAGAGCCTAAAGGGCCACAAATTTTCTTGTCAAGAACTGATGAGCGAATGCTTGCTAAGCTGTTTGAACTTGAAGTACCAGAAATTTACGACGGGGTGATTGAGATCAAGGCGGTAGCGCGTGATCCTGGTTCTAAAGCAAAAATTGCAGTATATGCAACTGATTCGAGTGTTGACCCGGTCGGCTCATGTGTGGGCGTTAGAGGTAACCGTGTAAGAGCAGTTACTGCTGAGCTTGGAGGTGAAAAAATTGATGTGATATTGTGGAGCAAAAATCTTGCTCAATTCGTTATAAGTTCAATGTCACCTGCAACCATTTCAAAAATCGTACTAGACGAAGATAAAGGAAGAGTAGAAATTGTAGTTCCGACTGATCAGTTAAGTATAGCAATCGGAAGAAGAGGGCAAAATGTTCGTCTTGCTTCAAAACTTACTTGCTGGAGTATTGATGTGATGACTGATGAGCAAGAGTCTAAGCGTCGTACTGATGAATTTAACAGCACGACTGAATTATTTATGACAGTACTTGATGTTGAAGAAGTTATTGCGCAACTATTGTCTGTCGAAGGATTTGCAACTATTGAACAAATTGCCTCAGCTGACGTTGCCACTTTAACTTCGATCGAAGGATTTGAAGAGGAATTAGCTGTTGAGATAAAAAATAGAGCAGTCAATTACATTAATCAGAAAAATGATGAAATAATTGAAAAATTAGAGCAATTGGGTGTTGAGCAAGAATTAATAGATGTTCTAGAACTTGCGCCTGATCAGTTGCTAACGCTTGCAGAATACGGGATTAAGACCATTGAAGATTTAGGCGAAATGACAGTTGAAGAATTCAGGTCATTAGTGCCAAATTCAAATCAGACCCAAGAAGATATTGAATTATTAATTAAGACAGCACGTGGAGAAGAAGCCCCTGACGTTTAACTATAATATATAACAAGGCGACTTGTACATTGCTAAAATGTGCAAAAGTTGGTAAGATAATGGGAACTTTGAAGACTTTGAAATGAGTTATTGTGAAATAATGAGTTTTTCAAGGGTCTTGAAAAAAAGATAACAAAGCTTGAGTTAGTTTATAAATCTGTAAATTGGCGATTAAATTTAAATTTGCTTTAGTCAAGTTAAAGTGAATTTTTATTTTAGAAACTGCTTTATATAACTAACGCTACTAAAGGTTTATAAAATTTATGACTAAAGATACTGAAGACAAACCTAAAAAATTAACACTTGGCAGTTCCAAATTATCGTTGAGCAAACCGATAGATTCTTCAAGCTTAACTAAAACTTTTGTAAACTCTAAATCTAATACGATTATAGAGGTCAAAAAAAGTAAAGTTACAGCACCAAGTCTATCGTTTAATAAAATTAGTGGCTTAACGTCAAAAGATAGCGATGCTAATTCTGAGGAATTCAATAAGCGCTTAAATGTTTTGAAGAAGGCAGCAGAAGTTGCAAGAGCTAATGAGCCGGATTTGAAATTCAGTAGCTTAAGCAAGCTTGCAGCTATGAATCAAACTAAAGCTCCGGCAGATATGGGGCTTGAAGATTCTAGTGCTGATGATGCAGATATTGTTCAAGCAAACGAGACAGAAAATTATAAAGCTTCTAAAGCTGTGGATTTGAACTCTTTTAATCCTGCTACAAATTTCGATGAAGATGAAAATGCAGCAAAGAAAAAATTGACTGATGCTAAAGTTGCTCCAGCTAAACCAAAGTTAGTTGAAGCAAAAAAGCTTAAAAAAACTGACATTTTTCATATGCTCGATTCTGATGCGGGTGACGGGCCACATAAAACTAGAAGTCTTGCTTCAATAAAAAGGGCAAGAGAGAAAGAAAGGCGCAAAGCAGCACCACAAAAGCAGGAGAAAGTTTATAGAGAAGTAATTGTTCCTGAAACAATAACTGTCGGGGATCTTGCTAATAGAATGACAGAACGTGTTGCAGATGTCATCAGAGAATTGATGAAACTAGGCGTTATGGCAGCAAGCACTCAATCTATCGATGCAGATACTGCAGAAATCATCGTTAATACTTTTGGCCATACTTCAAAAAGAGTTCAGGAGTCAGATATCGAAAATATACTGATTGATGAGACCGACAATATAGAAAACTTGAAACCGCGCGCGCCAGTTGTAACTGTTATGGGCCACGTTGATCATGGTAAAACATCGCTGCTTGATGCTTTAAAATCGACAGATGTCGTTGGTAGCGAGGCTGGTGGGATTACCCAGCACATCGGTGCTTATAGAGTTGTTCGCCCTGATGGTAGAGCTATTACCTTTATTGACACTCCAGGTCACGAAGCATTCACTGAAATGCGTACGAGGGGAGCTCAAGTTACAGATATCGTAGTCCTGGTAGTAGCTGCAGATGACGGGATAAAGAAACAGACTATTGAAGCGATAAATCACGCTAAAGCTGCAAAGGTACCGATTATCGTTGCAATTAATAAGATAGATAAGCCAGACATCAACCTTGATAAAGTTAAAAATGAGCTTCTATCTCATGAACTAGTATCGGAAGATCTTGGAGGTGATACAATCATTATACCAGTATCTGCATTAAAGAAAACCAATCTAGATAAGTTAGAAGAAGCCATATTGCTTGTTGCAGAAATGCAGGAATTAAAAGCAAACCCTAATGCAAATGCATCAGGTGTAGTTATCGAAGCAAGGATGGATAAAGGAAGGGGCGCGGTAGCTACCGTGCTTGTCAGAAGAGGAACGCTGAAAATCGGTGACTTAGTAGTAGCAGGTGCTACTTACGGTCGTATCAAGCGGATGAATAATTGTAAAAATATTGACGTAAGTGTAGCTTTGCCAACTGAACCAGTAGAAATTTTTGGATTAAACGAAGCACCAAGAGCAGGTGACAAGTTTGACGTAGTACAGACTGAAAAACAAGCTAGAGACATTACTGAATATAGAGAACGTTTAGTTAAGGAACGCAAAATTTCTGTTACGAAAAGAGCAAGTTTAGAAGATTTATTCCTCAAAGCGTCAGGTAACGGAACAACTAAAGATTTACCGATAATAATCAAAGGTGACGTGCAAGGGTCGATTGAAGCAATCTACGGCAGTTTACTTAAATTACCAAGCGACGAAATTAAACTTAAAATCTTGCATCAAGCTGTTGGTGGAATTACAGAATCTGATATATCTCTTGCGAAAGCTACTGGGGCAATCATTTTAGGCTTTAACGTACGTGCTAGTAGTGCAGCTGCACTACTAGCTGACAATGAGAAAGTGGACATGCGCTATTACTCAATAATATATAATCTAATCGATGATATCAGAGCGGTGATGAGTGGAATGCTTTCGCCAATATTACGTGAAGAGTATATAGGCTCAACTGAAATCAGAGAAGTATTTAATATTACTAAATCTGGTAAAATTGCGGGTTGTTACGTTACTAAAGGTGTTATCAAACGTGGTGCTGGAGTAAGGTTGCTACGTGATGATATTGTTATCCATGAAGGTAAGCTTAAAACTTTGAAACGCTTCAAAGAAGAAGTTAAAGAAGTCAGAGAAGGATTTGAATGTGGTATTGCTTTTGAAAACTACGAAGATATTAAAGCTGGTGATCAGGTGGAAGTATTTGAAATTATCGAAGAAAAGAAACAACTATTATGAAAAATAACACAGTCTCTCATAGGGTTCAAAGAGTTGAATCCTTGATAGGTGAAGCACTTATTGATGTGTTGAGAAGGGGCAAACAATTAGATCCTTTACTAATTAATTGCCCGATCTCTATAACTAAAATTGAAGTGACGAAAGACTTGAAGATTGCTAAATGTTATTTTTTACCTTTTAATACAAAACTTACTGTCGATCAATTGTTGACCGCACTTGAAAACTCAAAATTTGCTATCAGAGATTTCGTTACCAAAAAAATTAATCTCAAATATTCCACTGAAATACGATTTTATTTTGATCAAGGATTTGATAATGCAAATATTGTCGACCAATATTTGAAAAAAAATAAACTTAGTGAGTAGAGTTTTATCTGCTATTAAACTATCTAATTGATACATCAATTATCAAAAGGTAACGTAACTCTATTTAATTTCAAAATCGAAATAAGTATCAGGAAAAGGTTCATTTTTTAAAGTATAATGCCACCATTCTTTATGATATTCTTCAAAACCATTATCTTTCATGATTTTTCTTAAGTAATTACGCATTTTAAGATGATTAGGAGAGATTAAGTTACTATCGTGGTGTTGAAGAGCTTCGTCAAATAAATCAAACGATGACCCTATATCTACAGTTCCGTCATCAAGTAGTAAAATAGTGCGATCATTTTGTAGCTTGCATTTTTTATGCTCATAGATTTTAACTTAGTGCTTGATTCTACAATAGTTAAATCAACAGTGTACCTCTTGAGCGAGAAGATTGCTCGCATATAGCTAAAGTGTTATAAAAAGATTACGGATTATAGATTATTTGTGAGATAATGGGTAAATACTCTAATATAACCTCAATTTGATGTAAGGAGCATAAAAGTTCTTGGTAACTTGTTATGCTTAATGGATGGCTTTCTTGGTTTAAAAGAGTAAGCGATCAAGCCTGACACAAGGTT
>Ga0123337_10003567_pt1 | contig 16508 bp, 16 predicted proteins | sample frozenSSSSmetaG_FD_89792 | JGI IMG/M metagenome (GOLD analysis project Ga0123337, IMG submission 89792) | Glacier valley bacterial and archeal communities from Borup Fiord, Nunavut, Canada, to study Microbial Dark Matter (Phase II) -... | ecosystem: Environmental > Aquatic > Freshwater > Ice >... | reverse complement strand
TGCGCGAGCCTTTTGATCTGGGCGGCTACCAGCACTACACCACGTCCAGCATTGGCGTCACCTCGATCAACAGCCAGCAGGACAGCGTGAGCGAAGTGCTCAAGCAGGCCGACCTGGCCATGTACCAGGCCAAGACCACGGGCCGCAATGCCCTGTGCTTTTTTAACCCTGACATGCAGGCGAGCATCAATGCCAGCGCGGCCATCAGCAGCGACCTGCATGCCGGCCTGCGCAAGCGCCAGTTTGTGCTTCATTACCAGCCACAAGTGGACCGGCATGGGCGCGTCATCGGCGTCGAGGCCCTGCTGCGCTGGCAGCACCCCGAACGCGGGCTGATCCTGCCGGCCGATTTCATCCCGATGGCCGAGGAAACCGGACTGATCCTGCCCCTCGGCCAATGGGCGCTGGCCACGGCCTGCGAGCAGATAGCGGCCTGGGCGAAGTGGCCGCAGGCAGCCAGCCTGAGCATCGCGGTGAATGTCAGCGTGCGCCAGTTCCGCCACCCCGATTTCGTGGACCGGGTGATAGCCGAGATTGCGCGCACCGGCATCCAGCCGCAGCGACTCAAGCTGGAACTGACCGAAAGCCTGCTGGCCGACGGTATGGAAGTCACGCTGGCCAAGATGGGCACGCTCAAGGCGCTGGGCGTGACGCTGGCGCTCGACGATTTCGGCACCGGCTACTCGTCGCTGTCGCTGCTCAAGCTCCTGCCGCTGGACCAGCTCAAGATCGACCGGAGCTTTGTGGCTGAATTGCTGACCAACCGGGCTGATGCCGCCATTTCGCGCACCATCATTACACTGGCCCACAGCATGAGCCTGGAAGTGATGGCCGAGGGCGTGGAAACACAAGCCCAGCGGGACATGCTGATCGCGCAAGGATGCGACCAGTTCCAGGGCTACCTGTTTTCAAAACCGCTGCCGATTGCGCAACTGGAGGCGTACCTGACGCAGGCCGCCCCGAGCACCGCGGCGGTCGCAGCACTGGAACTTTGACGCACCTGTTTACAAACTGCCGGCATTCCAGCCCCAAAGACATGGCAGACGCCATGCCCTTGATTCAATATTAATAGCTACTCACGCCCATCCATCATGCGCCAGGGGCACTTTTCATGCTTAATCATTCGCTGCACGAAGTGAAAAGCGCGGGGCCGTATTATCTGGCCCCAAAAATCGCCGTACCGACCCGCACCATGGTGCTGCCGGCATGAATGGCGGCCTCCATATCCGCCGTCATGCCCAGCGACAGCGTGTCCATCGGGACGGCCAGCACACCCGAGTCATTTATTTGATCAAATAGGGCTTTTACGCTTGCGTGCAGGGCGCAAGCAGCTACAAAATCAATAGCAGGTTCAGGAATCGCCATCAGGCCGCGCAGCACCAGGTGCGGCAGCCGGGCGACCTCTTCGGCCAGCGCCTGCACCTCTTCGGGCGCCAGGCCTGACTTGTTCGCGCCGCCATCGATGTTGACCTGCAGGCAGACTTGCAGCGGCGGCAGCGCAGGGGGCCGCTGCTCGCTCAGGCGCTGGGCAATTTTCAGCCGGTCTACCGATTGCACCCAGTCGAAGTGCTCGGCCACCAGCCGCGTCTTGTTGCTCTGGATCGGTCCGATGCAGTGCCACTCCAGCCCAAGTGCCGGCGCGCCGGTGCGCGCCGTTTCATCGGCCTGCCAACGCCGCAGCGCCCCGATTTTCTCGACGCCCTCGGCAATGTAGTTCTCGCCAAAAGCCTGCTGCCCGGCCGCGACCGCCTGGATCACGGCCTCGGCGCCAAAGGTTTTGGAAACCGCCAGTAGCCGGACACTGGCCGGGTTGCGCCCGGCGGCCAGGCAGGCGGCGTTGATCCGGTCATGGACAAGACGGAGATGGTGCGAAATCGTGGTCATAATCCGACTGTAAACTCAGTTTCAACGTACAAGGATTTGCCGCGATGGACATCACGCAATTGCTGGCCTTCAGCGTCAAAAACAAGGCATCCGACCTGCACTTGTCGGCCGGCCTGCCGCCCATGATCCGGGTTCACGGCGACGTGCGGCGCATCAACGTTGATCCGCTGGACCACAAGGAAGTGCACGCCATGATGTACGACATCATGAATGACAGCCAGCGCAAGCACTATGAAGAGTTTCTGGAGGTTGATTTTTCCTTTGAGATTGACGGCCTGGCGCGCTTTCGCGTCAATGCCTTCAACCACAACCGCGGCGCCGGTGCCGTGCTTCGAACCATTCCGTCGAAAATCCTGACGCTGGAGCAACTGGGCGCGCCCAAGATTTTCGGCGAACTGGCTTTGAAGCCGCGCGGCATGGTGCTGGTCACCGGCCCGACCGGCTCGGGCAAATCGACCACGCTGGCGGCGATGGTCAACTACCTGAACGAAACCGAATACGGTCACATCCTGACGGTCGAAGACCCGATCGAGTTTGTCCACGAGTCCAAGAAATGCCTGATCAACCAGCGCGAGGTCGGCCCGCATACCCTGAGCTTTGCCGCGGCCCTGAAATCCGCCCTGCGCGAAGACCCGGACGCGATTCTGGTGGGAGAAATGCGCGACCTGGAAACCATCCGCCTGGCGATGACGGCCGCCGAAACCGGGCACCTGGTGTTTGGCACGCTACACACCTCCAGCGCCGCCAAGACCATTGACCGGATCATCGACGTGTTCCCGGCCGAGGAAAAGGAAATGATCCGCTCGATGCTGTCCGAATCGCTGCAAGCGGTGATCTCGCAAACCCTGTGCAAGACCAAGGACGGCCAGGGCCGGGTGGCAGCGCATGAAATCATGCTGGGCACCAGCGCCATCCGCAATTTGATCCGTGAGGCCAAGGTGGCGCAGATGTATTCGTCGATCCAGACCGGCAACAGCCTGGGCATGCAGACGCTGGACCAGAACCTGACCGACCTGGTCAAGCGCAACGTGATTTCGGCGGCGGAAGCTCGTGGAAAAGCCAAAATCCCTGACAACTTTCCTGGCTGAAACGGCACCAGTCCATCAGGAGAGCAGATCATGAGAGGCTTACTCGGATTCATCAAGCCGTCCAGCCCGACGCGTGCGGACGGCGACAGCACCGACTCCTTATTTTTTTCCACCGCATTTGCCGACCAGGGTGTTGACCCGTCCATGCTGGTGCCCTGGGAAGCCCGGGCCAACGAGGTCGGTGCCAGGCGCTTGCAGGCCACGCGCGGCAGCAAGCTGCTGCAGGCGCTGTGGTCCCAGGACACCTATATGGCACGGCTGGGCACGGACGCCGTGCCACGGCTGGAACGGTTTTTTGATTTCGCCAGCCTGCCCGCCCATCGGGATGTGATTCGCCAGGACGAGTACGGAAACTTCATGATCGTGCTGCTGTCCGGCGCGATGGCGATCGACCGTGAGCAGCCCTGGGGCGAGCGTTTGCACCTGACCGAAGCACGCCCCGGCGACATCCTGGGTGAAATGTCGCTGCTGGACAGCGGCATGCGTTTTTCGGTATGCACTTCACTGACGGACTGCGAAATTGCCGTGCTGAGCGCGCAGGCACTCGACGAGATGATGGCCGCCGACCCGGCGCTGGCCGCCAGCCTAGTGGCGCTGCTGGCCCGCAAGCTCGCGCGGCGCCTCAGGGTGGTGAGCGCGCGACTCGGTGACACTCAGGGCTGATACGGCACGATACCCCCCAGAAAAGAACAACAGACAGGAAAATTCATGGAACGCGATCAGGCCAGTAAATTCATCAACGACCTGCTGAGGCTGCTGGTCAGCCGCGGCGGCAGCGATCTTTTCATCACCGCAGAGTTTCCACCGGCCATCAAGGTCGATGGCAAGCTGACCAAGGTGTCGTCCCAGCCGCTCAATGCCAGCCACACGCTGACGCTGGCACGCGCCATCATGAACGACAAGCAGGCGGCCGAGTTTGAACGTACCAAGGAATGCAATTTCGCCATTTCTCCGCCCGGCATAGGCCGCTTTCGCGTCAACGCCTTCATGCAGCAGGGCAAGGTCGGCATGGTCATGCGGGTGATTCCGGCGACCCTGCCCACACTGGAGGGACTGGGATTGCCGCCGGTCCTGAAAGACGTGGTGCTGACCAAACGGGGCCTGGTGATCCTGGTGGGGTCCACCGGTTCGGGCAAATCAACCACCATGGCCGCCATGCTGGACTGGCGCAACGAGCAGTCGTTTGGCCACATCATCACGATTGAAGACCCGGTGGAGTTTGTGCATGCGCACAAGAACTGCGTGGTCACCCAGCGCGAAGTCGGTCTGGACACGGACAGTTGGAAAGCCGCCCTCAAGAACTCCCTGCGCCAGGCGCCCGACGTGATCCTGATGGGCGAAATCCGTGACCGGGAAACCATGGAGCATGCGCTGGCCTTTGCCGAAACAGGCCATCTTTGCCTGGCCACGCTGCATGCCAGCAGCGCCAATCAGGCAATGGACCGGATCATCAACTTTTTCCCGGAAGAACGACGAACGCAACTGCTGATGGATTTGTCGCTCAACCTGAAAGCGGTGGTGTCACAGCGGCTGGTTCCCAGGCAGGACAGCAAAGGCCGCTTTGCAGCGGTCGAGATCATGCTCAACTCCCCCTTGATTTCCGACCTGATCTTCAAGGGCGATGTCACCGAGATCAAGGAGATCATGAAGAAAAGCCGCAACATGGGCATGCAGACCTTCGACCAGGCGCTGTTCGATGCGTTTGAAGCCAACCATATCCTTTACGAAGACGCATTGCGAAACGCGGACTCGGTCAACGACCTGAGGCTGCAGATCAAGCTCTATTCGCAGCGCGCCAAGTCAACCGATCTGTCGGCAGGCACCGAGCACTTTGCGATCGTGTAAACCCCGGCCGGACCCCAACACCCCATCGCCTGGGCGATGAAGCTCTTTCAACCCTCTTGTTCCATTTAATTACAGCAAACCCCATGAGCAGCACCCATCCCAAAACCTACGAAGCATCCACCCCCGCCCAGGTCGCCTTTCTGGGCCTTGGCGTCATGGGTTATCCCATGGCCGGCCACCTGGCGCTGGCGGGTCATCAGGTCACGGCCTACAACCGCAGCGCCACCAAGACCCAGGCCTGGAGCGCCGAATTCAAGGGCATGTCAGCCGCCACACCGCGCGAGGCAGCCGCCAACGCGACGATCGTGTTTTGCTGTGTCGGCAACGATGAGGACCTGCGTTCGGTCACGCTGGGCGATGACGGCGCGTTTGCGGGCATGAAGCCGGGCGCCGTCTTTGTCGATCACACCACCGCCTCGGCCACGGTCGCGCGTGAGCTGCATGCGGCGGCCCGCAAGCTCGACCTGCAGTTCATCGATGCGCCCGTGTCGGGCGGCCAGGCCGGCGCGCAGAACGGCGCCCTCACGGTGATGTGCGGCGGCGAGGCGGCGGTGTTCGAGGCTGTCAAGCCGGTCGGCATGGCATTTTCAAAAGCCTTCACGCTGATGGGCGAGGTGGGCGCCGGCCAACTGACCAAGATGGTCAACCAGATCTGCATTGCAGGCCTGGTGCAGGGCCTGAGCGAAGCGGTGGCTTTCGGCCAGAAAGCCGGCCTGGACATGAACCAGGTGCTCGACGTGATCGGCAAGGGCGCAGCGCAAAGCTGGCAGCTCGACAACCGCGGCAAGACCATGGTCGCCGACAAGTTCGATTTCGGCTTTGCGGTGGACTGGATGCGCAAGGATCTGGGACTGGTGCTTGACGAGGCCAAGCGCAATGGCGCCCGTTTGCCGGTGACGGCACTGGTGGACCAGTTTTACGGCGATGTGCAGGCCATGGGCGGCCAGCGCTGGGATACGTCCAGCCTGATCAAGCGCCTCAAGTAAGCCGGCCAGCGCGGCAACTGGCGCGCCGCCACCCGGACTTCGAGCGGGGGCGGAGAAACCGTCAGACGCCAGCGGGTTTGGCGGCGGCCGGCTGCATTGCGGCAGGCACCGTGCGCAGGCGCTCCAGTTCCTGCTCGCTGATGATCTCAAAAATCCGGATGACTTTTTGCACGCCCGGCGTAGCGCGCACCACTTCGGTGGCCCGGTCGGCCTCGCGCTGGGTCACTCGCCCCATCAGGTAAGTCGTATTGTGCTCGGTGACCACCTTGAAGGCATTGGACTGCAGATCACGGGTGTCCAGCAGCATGGCCTTGATGCGGCCGGTGAGCAGGGCATCCGCAGAGCGGTCCATCAGCGACGGGCTGTTCAGGACGGCCAGTTCATTGACCACAGACGCCACGCTGTCCACCGCCTTGACCACATCCTCGACCCGCTGCTTGTCCTGCAGATTGGGCACCTCGCCGGTCAGCAGCACCTGGCGGTTATAGCTGGTGACACTCACGCGCACACGGGTTCCGAGGTTGGATCGGATCTGGCTGGCCGCCCGCAACTCGATGGCCTCGTCGTCAAGCTGGGCGCCGGAGGTTCGGCGGTCGGTCGCCACCAGAGAGCCGCCCACCATGGCGCCGCCCACAAGCAAAGGACCCACGCAGGCGGAAAGCGCCCCCGTGAGCAGCACAGCCGCGCCGATGGAGCAGGCCAGTCGTTTCATCACACCATAGTTCATACCGAAGACTCCTGATCGCCAAGTAACTGGGTATCCACGCCATCACAAATGCAGTGGATAACGAGGGAATGCACTTCCTGAATGCGGGCCGTGCGCTCGTGCGGCACACAGACATGGACATCGGTTTCGCGCAGGGCCTGCTTTATTTTTCCGCCGCCCCGGCCGGTCAGCGCCACCACGGTCATCTCGCGTTCATGCGCCGCTTCGATGGCGGCCAGCACGTTGGCGGAGTTGCCGCTGGTGCTCAGGGCAAGCAGCACGTCGCCGGCCACACCCAGAGCGCGAACCTGCTTGGAAAAAATCACGCTGAAATCGTAATCGTTGGCAATCGCCGTGATGATGGAGCTGTCGGTGGTCAGGGCAATCGCACCGAGCTCGGGCCGCTCGCGTTCATAGCGGCCCACAAATTCGGCCGCAAAGTGCTGGGCGTCGGCGGCCGATCCGCCATTGCCGCAGGCCAGCACCTTGTTGCCGCTGGTCACGCTGGCCAAAATGGCATGCACGGCCGCCGCGATGGGTTTGGACAGGATCTGCGCCGACTGGTATTTGAGGTCGGCGCTGTCGATGAATTGCTGTTCGATTCGTTGTTCAAGCATGGACTGATGATAGCGGGTCGTCATGCGCCACTGCGTCGGCGAAAGTCCCGCCTTGGGCGTCAGGCAGGGCTGGTTACAAATTCCTCACACGCTGGCGCACCAGATTTTCAAAACCTGCCATGGCTCAAGAGGCGTCAAATGCCGCAGGCAGCCATTCTATTTTTGCTTCAGGCTTTTCACCGTCAGACAGCGCGCCATTGACCAGCACCACATCGAAGCGGCAAGGCGGCAGGCTGGCAAAGCGCATCAAATAATGGCGCGCTGCAAAAATGATGCGCCGCTGCTTGAGTGTGCTGATGCTGGCTCCGGCACCGCCATGCGAAGCGTTCGTGCGCTGGCGGACTTCGACAAACACCAGCGTGCCGTCGTGCGCGCGCATCACGAGGTCAATCTCGCCGCCGCCGCGCCCCGGCGTTCGATAATTGGACTCTACCCATCGCAGCCCGGCGCCGACCAGATAGGCCCGCGCAGCAGACTCGGCCGCGTCACCACGCGACTTGGTGGTAACCTGCTTCGACAACGCCGCAGCACCGCTTGCAGCACCCTTGATCGGCACCTGGTCCGTCTGTTTTCTGGAAAACCACATTGAACGCTTCTTTCGAACTGGCACTGGACACCGCGCGCGCCGCAGCCGGCATGCAGCATTACCCGGAAGCCACGCTGTATGTCGTGGCCACCCCCATCGGCAACCTGGCCGACATCACCCTGCGCGCCCTGCATGTGCTGCAACTGGTGCAGGCCATCGCCTGTGAGGACAAGCGCCACACGCAGCCGCTACTGCGCCAGTATGGCATCGAAAAACCTTTGCTGGCCGTGCACCAGCACAACGAAGCCGAAGCCGCCACAGGGGTGGTGGCGCGATTGCAGCGCGGCGAACGCGTGGCCTATGTCAGCGATGCCGGAACGCCTGCCGTCAGCGACCCCGGCGCGCGCCTGGTGGCAGCGGTTCGGGCTGCCGGTTTCAAGGTCATGCCCTTGCCGGGCGCCAGCAGCGTGACCACCGTGCTCAGTGCCGCCGGCGTCACCCGCGCCGAAGGCAGTGCCGACAACGGCAGCAGTTTTGTCTTTGCCGGCTTCTTGCCAACCAAGGCCGGCGAGCGCGACCAGGCCATCCAGCTGCTGCAGGCAGATCCCCGGGCCACGGTGATTCTGGAAGCCCCGCATCGCATCGAGGCGCTGGCCCGCGCTCTGGCCGTGCTGCAGGGCCGGCTCATCACGGTCGGGCGCGAGTTGACCAAGCAGTTCGAGGAAATTACCACCCTTCCCGCGCAGGATTTCGCCGCCTGGCTGGACGCCGGTCCGCAGCGCACCCGGGGCGAGTTTGCACTGGTGCTGCATGCCTCAGCCCCACACGAAGGCCCGGATGACAGCGCCCGGGTGCTCAAACTGCTGCTGGCCGAATTGCCGCTGAAAACCGCCGTCAAGCTGGCCGCCGACATCACCGGCGCGCCGCGCAACGAGTTGTACGAAACAGCCTTGAAACTCAAAGAAGAATGAACCCGAACGCCGACCAGCTCTGGCGCGGCCCGCGCTGGGCCCTCGCTGCCTTGCTGGCCGTGCTCGGCATGCTGGGGCCGTTTTCCATTGACACCTACATTCCGGCCTTTTCCGGCATGGCCCAATCGCTGGGCGCCACCCCGGTGGAAATGCAGCAAACCCTGTCAGCCTACCTGTTTGGCTTTGCCTTCATGAACCTGTTTCATGGCGCGCTGGCCGACAGTTTCGGCCGCCGCCCGGTGGTGCTGTGGGGCATTGCCATGTTCACGCTCGCGTCGGCGGGCTGCGCCCTGTCGCAGAACGTCGAACAACTGGTGTTTTTCAGGGCCATGCAGGGCCTGTCCACAGGCGCCGGCATCGTGGTGTCGCGCGCCGTGATACGCGACATGTTCCCGCCGGCACAGGCGCAGCAGGTCATGAGCCAGGTCACCATCTACTTTGGTGTGGCGCCCGCGCTGGCGCCCATTGCCGGCGGCTGGCTTTTTGTGCATCTGGGCTGGCACAGCATTTTTTGGTTTCTCACCGGGGTCGGCGTCGTGCTCTGGGCGACCAACTATAAATTTCTACCTGAAACTCTGGAACCCGAAGCCCGCCAGCCCTTTGAAGTGCGCCACCTGATGCAAGGCTACTGGCAACTGGGCTCCAGCCCGCGCTTTTTGCTGCTGGCGCTGGCCAGTGGCGTGCCGTTCAACGGCATGTTTTTGTATGTGCTGTCAGCACCGGCTTTTCTGGGGGATCACCTGGCCTTGCAGCCAACGCAGTTTTTCTGGTTCTTCATGCTGACCATCTCCGGCATCATGTCGGGCGCCTGGCTGAGCGGCCGCCTGGCCGGAAAAATTCCGCCCAAAAAGCAGATCCGCCACGGCTTTTTCATCATGCTGGTGACGTCAGTTCTGAACCTCGTAGCCAATCTATTTTTCACGGCCCACGTATCTTGGGCCATGTTTCCGATTGCGGTGTTTGCCTTTGGCTGGGCACTGATGGTGCCGGTCGTCACGCTGCTGGTGCTGGACCTTTACCCCGAGCGGCGCGGCATGGCGTCTTCGCTGCAGGCATTCATCGGCTCAACAGCCAATGGACTGGTGGCCGGCGTAATCGCGCCGCTGGTGATGCATTCGACCCCTGCGCTGGCCGCCGTGTCGTTGGGCATGCTGTCCATCGGCCTCGTTTCCTGGGTGTATCTGCACCACCGCTGGCCTGAAATTGGCCGCGCGGTGCAATAAGCAAGCGTCAAAGCTCAGTCGTCAGTCCTGACGGGGAGTTCTATGCCCTGTCCCGTGCGCTGAACCCGGTTGCTGGCATCCAGATAGACCCAGAAGTACATGTCCTGAAGACTATCCCGCCAGCGGTAATTCATGATGTCGCCGCGCCAGGACGCCACGCCATCAACCCGTGCCGGCGGGCCAAACTCGCGTTCCACGTCCTCGCGGGTCCATTGGCCCGGCTCGATTTTTAAAAACTCCTGGAGCTTCATGACCTCCCGCACCGCCACCACCTTGCCATCAGCGTCCAGATCAACCATCACCACGCTCTGGCCGGCAGGCTGCCTGGAGTATTGCAGCCGCGTCCCCGAACTCAGCGGGACGACCCGCGTCGGCGTCCCGTAACTTGCCACCACCTGTTCGCGCGACATGCCCGGCAACACGGGCGCCAAAGCGCAACCGGCCATGAGCAGCACGACAGCAACCAGGCCGAGAGCAGTTTTAACAGACTTCATTGGACACGCTCCTGATGTGATCAAGTACAAAATTTTGGACTTGGCGTTTCAAGAAATGTTCCCCTCTTTGCATGACTCTCCACACGGGGTAGAGGGTATTGACATAGCGATCAATTGCCGCCCCAATAGACGAAGGATTACGGCATGGCATTTGCCGGCTGTCCGGCGATTCCCCGGAACGGGTGCGGGGGGTCGGCCTCCCTGCCATCCGCCATAAAAAACGACAGGAGACCCGCATCATGACCCTTGTTTCGCCCGACATGCTGGCGCTGCAGCGCCTCTACCACTGGGAAAGAACCGCCCCCGACCGGATTGCCCTGACCCAGCCCATGGGCGGTGGCGTGACCCGGGATTACACATGGGGCCAGGTGGCCGACCAGGTTCGCCGCATGGCAGCCTACCTGAAGGCCCAGGACTGGGAGCCAGGCTCGAATGTGGCCATCCTGTCGAAGAACTGCGCCTGGTGGCTCATGAGCGACCTGGCCATCTGGATGGCCGGCCATGTCTCGGTGCCGCTGTATCCGACGCTGGCGCCCGACACCATCACGCATATCCTGACGCACAGCGAAGCCAAGGCCTGCTTCGTCGGCAAGCTCGATGCGTGGGAAAACATGAAACCGGGCATGCCCGCCGGTCTGCCCTGCATCAGCTACCCGCTGTCGCCGCCGGACGTCATTAAAAACTGCGAAGGCTGGGATGCCATTTGCGCGCGCCAGGCGCCCCTGCAGGATGAGGTGCTTCGCGGTGCCGACGAGCTGGCCACGCTGATTTACACCTCGGGCACCACCGGCCGACCCAAAGGCGTGATGCAAAATTTCGGCAGTTTTGCCTGGGCCCTGGATGCCGGCATCAAACGCATCGACATGACGGCCGAAGACCGCATGCTGTCGTACCTGCCGCTGGCCCACGTCGTCGAGCGCGTGCTGGTCGAGCACGGCTGGCTGCGCACCGGCATGCGCGTGTATTTTGCCGAGTCGCTGGACACCTTTGCCGCCGATTTGCAGCGCGCGCGCCCCACCATCTTTTTCTCGGTGCCGCGGCTGTGGGTTAAGTTCCAGCAGGGCGTACACCACAAGATGCCGCCGGCCAGGCTCCAGTTGCTGCTGTCCATCCCGATTATTGGCGGCCTGGTGCGGCGCAAGGTGCTCAAGGCCATGGGCTTGGACCATTGCCGCATCGCGGCAGGCGGCGCAGCGCCCATGCCCGTGGCGCTGCTGGGCTGGTACCGCAAGCTGGGACTGCCCATCAACGAAGGTTACGGCCTGACTGAAAACCTGGCCGTTTCGCACCTGACCCTGCCGGGGTCCAATCAGGAAGGCACGGTGGGACCGGCCTATGAAGGGGTGGAGGACCGCATTGACCCCGACACCGGCGAAATCCAGATGCGCAGCCCGGCCATGATGATGGGCTACTACAAGGATCCGGTGCAGACCCGCGCCGCCTTCACCAGCGACGGCTGGCTGCGCACGGGCGACAAAGGGCATATTGACGCGCAGGGAAACCTGCACATCACCGGCCGCGTCAAGGACCTGTTCAAGACCAGCAAGGGCAAATACGTTGCCCCCGCGCCGATTGAGGACAAGCTGGTGATGCACGAGACGGTTGAAGCCTGCGTGGTGACCGGCGCCAACCTGGGCCAGCCGCTGGGCATTGTGATGCTCAACGAGCAAGCGGCGGCCCGCACTCGGGATGCGGCCGCACGAGCCGAACTGGAAGCATCGCTGAGCCAGCACCTGCAAGGCGTCAACGCCACGCTGGACCCGCATGAGCAGCTCAAGTGCATCGTCATTGTGACCTCGGCCTGGACCGTGGACAACGACATCATCACGCCCACCTTCAAGGTCAAGCGCAACCGCATCGAGGACATCTACTCCGCCAACTATGAGCGCTGGGAGGCGTCAGGCAAAAAGGTGATCTGGCAAACCGAGTGAGGGCCGCCTAAACAATCAGTTCAGGCAAGACCTCGCGAACCCGGTGATCGACATAGTAGCCGCCGTATTCGGTATACCTCAGCAGGACACGGCCGCACTGCGTGCAAGCGTAGACGTCGCACCGGTTACAGGGGAAAAAAGCCACGGCTAGCGGCGCATCAGGCGATGCGTAACGCGTGCCGTGCGAATGAAACTCCTCAACGGTCGGCTCGTCAATAGCGGAGTCACGCAGGGTGCCAAGGCGCCCAAGCCGTTCGCCTGGCCAGCGGTCCTCGGTAAAGCTCTCCCAACTGCGGCAGGCGCCCAGCGCACAGGAACATGCGCCGGCCGGACTGCCGGCGCATGCCTGCTTTAACGCTTGCGCGTCAAGCAAGTCTGTTGTCATGCAAGACTCATGGTGGTTGCGACTTTGTTAATCCACCGTGGCGCCAGAAGCCTTGACCACGGCAGACCATTTTTTAGTGTCCGCCGCAATGAAATTCTTGAATGCGAGCGGCGTCATGTTCATGGGTTCGGCGCCCAGGGAAAAAAGACGCGCCTTGACCTCTGTGGATGCCAGGATGGTGCGAATCTCTTTGTTCATGCGCTCGACAATCTCCGTTGGCACGCCGGCCGGGCCCAGCACGCCGTACCAGGGCTGCGCATCAAAGCCTTTGAGCCCCAGTTCCGAGACGGTCGGAATCTCAGGAAACGCTGCCGAACGCTTGGCACTGGTGACCGCCAACACCTTGAGCTTGCCCGCCTTGACCTGCGGCATGATGGGCACCGGATTCTCAAACGTCATGGGCACCTGATTGCTGATCAGGCCATTCATCGCAGGGCCCGAGCCTTTGTAGGGAATGTGCTGAATCTTGACGCCCGCCTGCACGTTGAACATTTCACCAATGATGTGCTGGGGTGTGCCCGAACCTGCAGACGCAAAAGCCAGGTCGCCGGCCTTTGCCTTGGCAATGATGTCCTTGACGCTGGTCAGTCCCGACTTGGGATTGACGGCAATCACAAAGGCAGCGCTGGCAACCGGCGCCACTGCCGTGAAATCGGTGTTGGGCTGATAAGGCAGTGTCGGATAGAGCGAAGGCGCAATCACCAGCGGACCACTCGCAGCCAGCAAAAACGTGTATCCATCCGGCTTGGACTTGGCCACATAGTCAGTGCCGATGTTGCCGCCGGCGCCGCCCTTGTTTTCGACGATGACGGTCTGGCCGAGCACGCCCTGCAGCTTCGCAGCCAGCAGGCGGGCCAGCAGATCGGTGGTTCCGCCCGGCGCATAGGGTGACACCAGCGTGATGGTTTTGTCGGGCCAGGCGGATTGTGCAGCCGCGAGCATGGGCAGAACCGACAGGGCGACCAGCGCGGGAATGGTGCGTAGGAAATGTCTCTTCATGATGGAACCTTTATTAGCTTGAAAAAATGACTCCGGACAGAATTGCCGCACGGGAAAAGGATGGGCTCCCAAGGCAAAACCGGACTCGGTCAAGGTGGTCTATAAGCTTAGCGCCGGACGGGAAACCACACCCCCACTCGCTCCAATTCCTTTGGAATAACGGGTCTCCTGAAGACCGAACCGCTTGGATTCATGGCTGCGGCGGCATCAACGCCGTGGCTTTGTCGGCATGAATTTCAAGCCAAATCGGCCTCTAGCACATGCTGCATCGACGCAGTTAGCTCCTTATTAAATAGCAAAACTGATGCCTGGATTTTGGCTGCCGACTACAGCTCACGGCTGTGACGCCCGCTTTTGCGAATACAGTTTGCGCTGCATCACGGGAATGCGGCACGCTGGCTGGCAGCCGTCAACGCTTGGCAGTAAACTCGATTTCGCCTATGTTGGCTTGTAAATCGGGACATGGCCTGGTTTTGGTTTGCGGGTTCTTCATCAGGACTGCGCAGCCGGATCGATGCTTTGTCGATGCGGTGGCTTGTTTTTCTACTGCTGCGTCTGGCCAGGTCCAATTTTAATAATTGAGAACCCACATGAAATCGAACCGCAGAATCTTTGTCATTCAATCCGTCCTTAGCGCGGGTGTCCTGGCCACGGCCGGCCTGGCCCGGGCGCAAGCCGCAGCACCTCTGGTGGTGGAAAGCGACCCGCAAGCCGTGGCGCTGGGCTACAAGGCCGATGCCACCAAAGCAGACAAGGCCAAGTACCCCAAATACGCGGCTGGCCAGAACTGTGCCAATTGCGCGCTTTACCAGGGCAAACCAGCGGATGCTGCTGGCGGATGCCCGTTGTTTGCAGGCAAGCAGGTCACCGCCAAAGGATGGTGCAGTGCCTGGGCGAAGAAGGCCTGATGAAAGACCAGCGGCCGCTCATTTGACCCGGCCGCTGCCTGTTTGCCGCAGTCCGGACGCGTCCAGGGCTGCGGCTCAGCAGAACATCAAGGCAACGAGCGCGGCATCTTCACCCAGATTGAGCAACGCATAACCGGCGATCCGGAAAGACCAGTAAGCGGCTGAATCAATGAATAGCGAGAAATTCATATCGGACTGACATTCGCGCCACGCTTTTGCGCACTGTGCAAGTTATGGCGACGTCTGTGCCGAAAATGAAACGCATGGCAAGGCATGAAATGGTGCGGCTGGCGGGGATCGAACCCACGACCCTTGGCTTCGGAGGCCAATACTCTATCCACTGAGCTACAGCCGCAACGCTGAAAAAACCGATTTGCGCTGAAGTTTGACAATACGAACTTCAGGCATGTTGAACGATGCCCAGTGATTAACACTGCACACCGTCCGCGATTCTACCAGCCAGCGCGCCTTCATCTGGATTTACAGGGCTCACGGCTATAATGCAACGCTGCCTTGGCAGACCGCGATAGCCCCCGATTTTCAGTTTTTTGAGGACGCAATGAGCGCAAACGACCACACCACGGCCCACGAAGAAGCCCACTCTGGCCCGATCAAGACTCCCCAGCAATTGCTGGCGGCGGTTTTCTTCTCATTTGTTGTTCCAATTTTTGCCATCATTGGCCTGGTTTATTACGTGACCACGGCCAACAAACCGATGGCGGGCGCTAATGACACCGAGCGGGCAGTGGCCGAGCGCATCCAAAAAATCGGCATGGTTGAAATTCGCGATGCCAACCGCCCATTGAGGGCTGGTGAAGAAGTCTACAAGGCCCAGTGCATTGCCTGCCACGGCACCGGCGCTGCAGGCGCTCCCAAGTTCGGCGATGCCGCTGCCTGGGCTCCTCGCATTGCCACCGGTTATGACGCTCTGCTGAACTCCGCGCTCAAGGGCAAGAATGCCATGGCTGCGCAGGGCGGCGGCGACTTTCAGGACGTTGAAATCGGCCGCGCTGTCGTCTACATGACGGCCGCCGCAGGCGGCAAATTTGCCGAACCTGCAGTGCCCGCAGCCGCTGCGGGTGACGCGCCAGCAGCCGCCGCAGCACCGGCAACGCCAGCCGCTGCAGCTGCGGCCACCCCGGCAGCAACGCCTGCCGCAGCGACGGCCACGCCAGCCCCTGCTGCAGCTGCAGCAACCACCAAGGTTGCCGCAGTAGACCTGGCCGCTGGCGAAGCCCTGTACAAACAGGCTTGCGTGGCCTGCCACGCCGCAGGTGTGGCCGGTGCGCCCAAGTTTGGCGACAAGGCTGCCTGGGCACCGCGCATCCTGACCGGCCTTGACGCATTGACCACCAGCGTCATCAAGGGCAAGAATGCCATGCCGCCCAAGGGTGGTTCGGCCGCCTCTGATGCAGACATCCACTCGGCCGTTGTCTATATGGTGAATGCAGCCAAGTAAGGCGCATCTCCCGCCATGCAAAAAGCCGGTCAATGACCGGCTTTTTGCATGGGAAATTCGATAAAAACAGGAATATGCGCAAGCAGGATGGGCGCAGTTAGCTATGTTTTATGTAGCGCCTTAGCCTGAGCCACAGGGCTGCGGACATAGCCGAAGCGGGCCGGCAAGGCAGCAGTCTCTATTTCTTGCGGAACCCACAAGCCCTGATCGACCGCATCGGCTGCATGCGTCATGTCCTGCGTGTGCACCAGGCCAAAGCCAAGATCGGTTTCCAGGTAGAGCCGACCCTGCTCGTCCATTATGCAGCGCTGGGCGCGCGCGGGCTGGCCGGTGTGCGCCGTGACCGCAAAACCGGGCGCCGCATCGATCCGCCAGATGAAGGGCGTAGCCTGTAGTTCGACATACACGCGCTGCGGACCGTTCTGAAAAAACCAGCGACCGCTGGCATCGCTCTCGTAATTGCGCTGGATGAAGTCAATCAGCTTT
>Ga0123337_10003565_pt1 | contig 16510 bp, 10 predicted proteins | sample frozenSSSSmetaG_FD_89792 | JGI IMG/M metagenome (GOLD analysis project Ga0123337, IMG submission 89792) | Glacier valley bacterial and archeal communities from Borup Fiord, Nunavut, Canada, to study Microbial Dark Matter (Phase II) -... | ecosystem: Environmental > Aquatic > Freshwater > Ice >... | reverse complement strand
TGCTTCTTCGCAAGGTGGTGGAAGGGTGCAGCCCTAATCATTGCAATAGTGCAGTCTTTCGTTTGAGTCTTTGCTTCCTCTTATACAGTGACTTCTTGTACTTAACTGGTTCTCTAAGACTTCAGCTTAGGTCTACGTCTCTTGCGTAGTGGAATAGGAAGGTAGTCTCTATCATGCGTGTCGTCCTAAACTTCGATTTGTAGGGTTGGGACTCCTAAGTCCCTAGGAATCGATGGTGTCGATGCTAGCTCTTGGCCCTATAGCTCCGTGGGCACGGTGACTGTAGGTGGCACTGATTTGCTAGGTCGGGCCTAGTAAATCGGGTCCCTAGGTGATGGTGCACCACGATGCTAACAGTGACCACCCGTGAACAGGATGTTGTCACTAATAAGGTCTAGGACGACACCGTGTTGCTTCATCTAGGCTTTCCCTAGAATAAGAGAGTGTGTGCCTAGTCTAGTGATGAACAGTGGGCATAGGTCTTCTACGTGGTCATTGACTTGTAGGCGTGGGTAAATAGCGTGGGTGATAGGAGGAGCAGTAGTGCCATTAAAGCCTTAAATAGGTCTAGGCTTTAGGAGTTTAACAGGAGATATATTTTCAATTTCGTAGATTCGTTGTGCGTTAACAGCATTAATGAAGTTCCCACTAGTTGCACCTATATTAATAAGAGTAATAGCTTTTATTTGTGATTTGCCTATTCTACACATAGTAGTAAAAGGAATATTAGGATCTAATCTAGGTGTTAATGAAGAAGAAGCTGCAATTCGTGCTGTTCTACCTCTAGAGACGTCTTTGTTAGAGGCTATTCTTTTCCTAAGTCATCCTGCTCATGAGTGTGGACTTCGTGGAGTCTAGCTTTCTTATCTAGGCATTTAAGAGCTCTATGGCCTATCTGCTAGCACACGAAACAACGTCCCTCTTTCATGAGCTTCTCCTTTGCAGGGTTAGAATGAGGAGCTCTGTGCAATCTAGGCATAGGAGTGTATAGCTTCGTGTAGGTCTTCTAGTAGGTGTTCTGCTATGGCTTCTCATATGAGATTTTAGCGCGTGGTGTAGCTAAGAAGGAAGTAGGAGTATAGGTCTTGCGAGTAGATTCTTGAATTTAAAGCTTCTGTAAATTCTAATTAATGAGCAAGCACTTGCGTGCAAGAGAGTGAAGGGAAGTATGGCTAATCTCTATAACAAGAGCAGTCTGCATCTTGCTATTAACCTTATGACGCAAATCATTAATAAGGGTCTCTTCATTAATATCCAACTCTATAGTAAGATGTTAGAATTTAGCCCAAAAGGTGGCAAAGGTGTCCTTATTCTAATATAGCTTTCTATAGGCTTGCCTAGCAGTGTAGCGTCTGTTGGGGTCACTAAACACCTTGTCTAGAACTTCGAAGACTTCCTCCACAGTCTTGAATTTGTTCACTACAGTAGGACGTAGACGTGGGTTAATGTAGAGGGCAGCAGTGCCTGCTACTCTACTCTAAACATACCTAATTTTCAAAGCTTAAGTAGGAAAGTGATCTTGGTTTGCTTCTAGCTTCGACTACATCTTCGTAAGCCAATCGTCGTAAGCAGGCTCCTTTCCATCTATAAGAATAGGAGGGTCTAGCAGCTTCGTAGACTTGTTCTTAGTAGTAATGGAGACTTAAGAATTTGGAGTTCCTTCGCGGGCTTGTTACTAAAGGTATTTAATAACAGTGGCTTGTTTAGCATTTGTATTCTTCTCATCTTAAATGACTTCCTGCAACTGTTTAATTCCGTCTTGCAATTCACGAATCTAAGTATCTTATGCTTAGATCTGTGCGTTCATTTCTTTACTCTAGGCAAGGATGTGGTTGTAGAGCTCAGCTAATTAGGTATAGTCTTCCATGACTTGCTTTTGAACATTAAGGGCAGCTTTCTTCTAGTGTTTAGTCCAGTTCTCAATCTTTGTGAGATCATTCAATTCCTAAATTCAAAGAGTGGGAGCAGTCTGCTTAAGTAGGGTTTCTCTTCTGTTAGTCTGCTCTTAGGTATTTCCTAGGTTGGGCCTAACAAATCCCTAGAAGTCTTCTTCATCCTCTAGACTACTACTGTAGGCAGTAGCTCTCTCTTAAGCTGTTACATTATAATATACTTTATGTATATGAACACAAGTCACATGGTTCTCACATGACCCTCACATGACAAACACATGATCTTCATAAAGTCATAACTTAACCATAATTCGTACTAGAAGTATAAGAGTTGCATATCTAGAATCGTTAGAGGCTAATGCATATTGTGCATTAATGAGGGATTTTTCAGAGCTAGATTGTAGTAGCGATAGCAGCTAAACAAAGGGGGTCTCCATAGAGCTCCCTACTTTGTCCACTATTAGCTAGGACCTAGGGGTTAAAGCACTACCCCTATTTAGGGCCTACAATGGCTAGAACAGCTTTCGCTTTCTTATACTGTATTTAGAATAGTTAGTATCTATAAAGGATCTAGCTAAAGAAAATTTTTAAGGAGGTGGATCATACTACCCCTTACTACTATTTCCTAACTACACTAGGGATTGTTTGTACTGTTTGCACTCCCTTATAGAGCGTAGCTAAGGACCCTTTTTTTCATGTATATAAGGACCTTACATTCCCCTCCTTAGATAGTTTTTTCTACAAGTCAATTTAAAGACATTTCCTTATATATATACTTAAGATTCCCTTCTAGCCTCACAGCCTTAATTTGCTATCTGCTTGCATACAATTTTCAACTCTTGTTCCTCTATTGTACACCTCCTACATTGTGTATAAGCTAGTACCTCATAGAAGTAGTGCTTAAAGTGTAACGCTAGGTCTTAAACGTATAAGACTCATAGAGGTTTCTTGCGTAAAGGTTTAACTTAATAGAGGAGGTAGGGGATTAGACATAAAGGCTTTAAGTAACACGTTACTAGTATGTGTAAGATACTATATTAAGTTAAGCACGAAGCTCCTATCTAAGGAAATACTATCTACTTATATAGAGGCGTTGTGCTAAAGGATATCTCTAGATATCTAGATAACATATTATCCATAATATCCTCATATCCATCACGTGATCCTAAGTCCCTATAACATAGCTACCTATAGCTAACCGCTTAGCCGTAACACCTCTACTTTGCTACGTTATACGCAATGGCGGCGATGCGCTAGCGGTTCTCTAGGTCCATATGCAGATCCCTTAGGAATGTCTTAAAGTCATAGAAAGCGTATTCGTTAATGCCTATGCCTAACTAGATGCATTTAGCGTCCCATTCTTTCGCTAGCTCATAGTTAAGGTATTATGCTACGAAGGTAACCTTCTAGTATTCCGTCTAGAACAATGCTAGTTAGTACTAGAAAGTGCCTTAGACTAATGCTAGGAACTTATTAAGCTTATGGAGAGTCTTACCCTTATAGGTCTTAGGCTCCTTAAATCTCCCTACCGTTTGCAGGGCTAGCACTAGAATTAGAGTAGGCTCTTCTAACTAGTTTAGTTCTAAGGTGGGCTCGCGAGTGTTAGGGGTGCTTAAGCGTATACGCTTTTTGCCCCTTTCTTATCTTTCTATGAAAGTCTAGACATCGTCTAGGTACGATGCTAGGTCGTCACTATGCATTTCCTAGTATAGATTAGTAGTCTTACACATAGCCTCATAGATTGCCTTTTCGTTTGCAAGGTAGGCTTTTATTCTTTATAGGTAGGCGCTAGTGTCTTCTTCCTTAGGCTTAAGGGTGTTTAGGGACATATCCTAAATGACTGTTACTAGCACTAAGAGTTAGTGCCCGCTACGTGTGGCTAGCCCGTGAGGCTAGTCTAGGACTAGCGCTCTACCCTTCTAGGTTATCATAATACTATAAGTTAAAAAGGGTGAGTTGTTAGAATTGTAACACCTAGCTAGTGCAGTACTAGTGCTTTAAGGTATGGTTCTCACAATGGTAGCAAAGGGGTTCTAGTCTAAGTCTAGTAGTGAACTAACTAGGCGCCTAATACATTAACTAACGACTAGAGATCCTATCTCTAGTCTCTATAGATATATATATATACTTATCCCCCTACCTTCTAGTCCTACGCTAGTGGTAGAAGTCCCTTCGTTTGTTGCCTCTAGTCCTACACTAGTGGCCCACCCTTTTCTAAGCTTACTACGCTTGTCTAGGAGCACGTGCCTAGAAGTCCTTAGGCGTTAGCCACCTAACTAGCGTTCTGCTAGGGATGATGCTTACTACCTTACAGCTAGTGTTAGAAAGAGAAGAAGATCACTTATAAATTAAAGAATAGGGAGGGAAACACTAGTAGATTTAAGGAACTCTAGTTTAAGATTAGAGCGCTAAGACAAAGCGCAACAATAGCAACAGTGAGTAAATAAAGAATCTAGATCTACTAGTTAGCTTAAGAATAATGAAAGAGATGCTAATAAAGAACTAGGCAATACTTATAATAATCTACTAAGTGTAGGATAACTAAGTAGATGTGTGTAGGCTAGATTTGTTAATATTAAAGAAAGGAAAAGGAATCTATAGCTAGTAAATAAAAAAAATGTCACCTAGCGCTACTAGACCTACACGTAAGTGAAAACCCTAAAATTAACTAATAATCCTAACAAACGTTGCCCTAAGGGTGATAGTAATGCCACTAGTGTTATTAACAATGACAATAACAACGATGACGTTAGCAACTATAGTACTAGAAGAACTATAGGCTAGACTAGGGTTAGGGTTAACCCCTAAGAGGGGGGATAATTATAAGGTAGTGAGCACTACCTCTAGTAGAATGCTAGTTATGTGATTAGAGACCTAGGAGTGAGGGCACGTGCTCCTTAGACTAGCTAGCCTAGACTATAAAGACTAGACTAGACTAGACTAGACTGCTTACATAAGCAGTCTAGTCCTAAAATTTAAGACTAGACTATTTAAACAGTCCTCACTTTATTTTAGGACTAGACTATAGAATAGTCTAGTCCTAGATTTCTAAACTAGACTGTTTAACAGTCCTTACTTTTTTTAGGACTAGACTATAAAATGGTCTAGTCTTAAATTTTAGGACTAGACCATTTCACATAACATAGTAATGCAATATAGTAACGCTATATAGCTTTAAATGCCTTAAATAGTTAATTAAAGTAATAAAAAATTTTAGTCTAAATGGTCTAACAGTCTAGTCCTAGAATTTGTAGGACTAGACTAGACTAGACTGTTCTTAGCAAAGACTAAACAGTCTAGTCTTTTAAACAGTCCTTATTTTTTATAAACAGTCTACACTTTAAAACAAGACTAGACTGTTAACAGTCTAGTCTTTTTTTCTTATAGTCTAGTCTTAAAAAAAGACTAGACTGTAAAATAGTCTACACTTTATACTAACAGTCTAGATTAGACTAGACTATGGCTAGTCTAGTGCTCCTAGGTGTGCATAGGACGTTTAGTAAAGGATGGACTACTAGTGTAGGACTAGAGGGTAACGAAGGGGGGACTTCTACTACTAGCGTGGGACTAGAGGGTAGAGGGCTAAGTATATATATCCATAGAGACTAGAGATGAGATCTCTAGTTGTTAGTTAATGTACTAGGCGCCTAGTTAGTTCACTACTAGACTTAGACTAGAGCCCCTTTACTACCATTGTAAGAACCATACCTTAAAACACTAGTGCTACACTAGCTAGGTGTTACAAATATCTATAGAAGCTATAATGAACATATTTAAACAGGAGTTTGAACCTAGAAGAGGAGGGGGGTAGTGTTATGAATATTAAAGGCTTTACTATATGTGTTGCTTATGTGTTGCGTTATTTACGTGTACAGTTCGCTAGCTAGCTGCACGCTTATATGCTAGAGCCCTATTTGTATATAGATCCTTTCCTTCTCTCTCTTCTTTCCTCTTTTCCTTCTTTTCTCTTTAGATTAAATCTAGCACTTTAGCTCTACATGACTTACTCTGCATAACTATAATAAAAATAAGAAAGACTACGAGCTATCTTAAAGACAATAAAGGAAGGAATTTAGTATAATGAATTACTTACTATAATATTAGTAGTAGAGGATTTAGAAGTTAAACAATGACTAAAAGATGTGTATTAGACAGATGAATGTATAAAAAGGGTTTTAGCTAAAACTAAAGGAGACTTTACTATTAACAGGTAGGGACTTGTTACGAATATCATAGGCTTCACCTTATGTGTTGCTCTTAATGTTGTAGTATTCACGTGTACTGTTTCACTAGCTAGCTACGCGCTTGTGTGCTTAGAGCCCTACACTGTATAGATAGATCTTTCCTTTTCTCTCTCTTTCCTCTTTTCCTTCTTTTCTCTTTAGATTGAATCTAGCACTTTAGATCTGCATGACTTACTCTACGTGACCATAATAGGACTCATCTAATTTAAAGGACTTATATATGTCTTAAGTAAGGTAAGGACTGCGCTAGTCTATGAATAACACACACTCTTAGCGCATAGCTACTAGGGAATTATAAGGACCTTTAAGAGGATTATAAGAACCTACTACTTCCTTAGACTAAGGAAGTAGGTAGAGAAAGTAGTGTTAGAATGCAACATATGTAAATTAAAGTTAAATAGGCACTTGCTATATAGGCTTTTAAAATCACCACCTATACTAAATAGAGCCTAGAAGTTAATCGCTTTAGACTTTATAGTTAAGCTTCCACCCTCTAAGGAACTAATGACAAATGTTATATATAACTTAATTCTAGTCATTATAGATAGACTTATAAAGTATAGACACTTTATACTATATAAGGAAGCTAGTGACGCTATTAAGCTCGTGTACACCTTCTTTAAAGTTATTATTACAAACTATAGATTACTCCATTTAACAATGTGACAGCTAGGAAGCTGTTAAAAAGGGAAGCTTCTATCGCTATTTTATGCAGCTTACTTACCCACTTTTTAATACTTCCTACGCTGCAACTTAATCGCCGCACGCCTATTTGTGCCTTAGGCTCCACTTCTGCCAACTCGTTTAACCTAGTGCCTACCATAGTATACTGTATGTAACTGTTCTAGGCCGCCACTAGCATAACACCTAAAGTGATAATTTTCTAGGTGCTAGGACCCACAGCTAATTTACCTACGTTTCTCCGCCCCTAACTAAAGCCTCTAACACTATCAATTGTACGCGAACCCCCCCTTCCCCAACCTAAGACATTACAGTTTTTCTTTCTTAACATCTAGGATCTAGATGTTAGGAGCTCAAAACAGCTCCCGCTCTTTTCTTAGCTATAGTATGCCTTATTCCCGCTATCTTAAGGCTGCCTGCGCTACATAGGCGACCACAGTCATTACTTAACTGCCCCTTTAATCTGATACAAATTCCGTTTTTCAGATCTATTAGCTTTCGAAGTATGGTCAGCCTAGCCTCTTTTACTTTCCTCTGTTACATTAAAGCGGTGGCTAGACGTGATCGCTGCTTGTCATGCTATTCGAAGCTGTGCATTGTTTGCAGGAGTACGATTGAACCGAGCCTTTCAATACTGCCCCATTGCAAAGGGAATCGAAATATTCTGCTTTAATGAGATTAGTAAGATGGTCTGCCTGTACATCTCGCCCTTCAAACCAGGACAATTTCCTGAAGGTCCGGGCCATTTTCCATCGCCTCCCCATCCATAACACCCATGACATAAGAAGGTCCAATCAAATGGTAATCGCCATCTTCCTGTTGGCGTATCGTGAACGGCACGGAGCAGCCTTGGAATATTGCAACTCTGTCATCCACTTGGACACTTGCCTGCCCTAGTCCAGGGTATCCATTCGAAGTTACAAACGTGCGATATTTATCGAATTTGAGAGCCCTGCGGTAGAACACGGATTCCCTTTCATACCAGTCATGACGCTTGTCAATATCCAAAGAGTTAGGGGGCTGCCTGATCCCCACGAAGACCTCGTATGCGGCCAGCAGTTGTCTTCGCTCAAAGTCGGTAACAGGCCAACGGCCTGAGGATGGAATGCCCATTATGGCGAGCCACCACAACCTGTCGCAGAAGCTCGCAGCGGCTACTCTCCCCGCATCCGCTGTCTTCCGCAAAGTAGAGGCAAGGTCGGATTCCCATAACTGAAAACTCTGCAATGTCGGGTTGCTATCGGAAGACGATCTCGCGTCCTTTGCCAAAATCTTTCCGATATGACATACCAGTATTCCCCTCAGCTTGAGTTTCGGTTTCGCGAATGACGTGGAAATTAACCTAGGAGTCCAGGTCGTGCCCTTGGCAGCGTCATAGATGTCGTTCCAGGCTCGAAAATCCCCCGATTGGCAAGAATACCAGTTTGGAGCCCAAGTGGGAAGGCCAAATGGCCGCGAGCGTGCATCGTTGCAGTAGATCATGCATCTCGGGCCGGTCCGTCCGATCACGACGCAGCTCACGTCAAAAGCTATTCTTGCCACCGTCGATTCACTGGAGTAGTCCACCGGAACGTTGAAGCGGTCTTCCTCTAGCAGCAAGCCCATGAAGCCATATATGCGGTCGCGCTCGTCGGTCGCCTTAGGCATAAAAGGCCAGTCGCAAGTGATACCAAGCAGCTCCTCCCAGGTAAGCCCGGGTAACCAGTCCCTGTAGCGACCGATGTAGTCGAGATGCAACCTCCTTATATGGGCGTGTTGGCAGATCTGCAGCGCAAGTGCCATGACGTCCAGGCCATTGCAGGCGTCCGGATACGAAAACATCTCGATAACCCGCTCAACATCGCTCCAGGCAACCGCGATGTCACCGCAATGGATGATCGCTCTCTTTGCAAGGATGACTTCCTGCATGACCCAGACACGGTGCCACCATGGTCGTGCGAACAAGCTCGCGACTGGCTGAATCCATGGGGCTACCGGGAAGCCGTCAGTGATTTGGATCATGAGTTCTCGTAGTGGCGTATCAGGGTAGACGCCATCAACGCCATGCTCTTCGAGGAAAGCCGCAAATCTGTGTGCCCAGCCGACGAGAAGTGGAATGGCTTCGGTACTTTGGTCCGCCGCAGGGCCGAGCCAGATGAGAACCTCTTCTGCCTCGCCGTAAATGCGATGCATCAAGGGTACTTGCGTGCGCTTCTCGTCGTCGTCTGCTTGGTTAATGCTCACTGCATCGATCCAGAGGGTAGGTATGCGGGGAAGCGTCTGGAGCAACCCTAATGCCTCATGAAGGTTCTGTGTGACCATTACGGTATCGCCGTCAACAAGGATCGGATACCTCGGGGACGCCAGAGCGCCCCATGCGTAGGAGAGGGCCTTGTAGGAAGGCCTTTCGTCGAGAGAGACATGGCCAAGTGAGCCTGATATTTGCCGCTGAGCCTTAGGCTCGCCATGAACCTCTCTGAGCGGTGTGGGTGGATGGTCCAGCGTGAGCAACCGAATCTCTGCTGGTTCCTTAGCTAACGGCTGATAAGTATAAGCTGAAGACATTTCTCCTTGCACGTCGTGAGCAGCCAGATTATCATGGTGATAGTTGAGGGAAAGCAGCGTGTTGCGATCAGCAGGCTGTCTTGCCTAAACTGAGTATGCTAAACCTAAACTAGCAGCGCTAAACCCAAGCGAGCGAGAACGCTGAAAACCGCGCCCCGCTTGCCGTCTCATAGTATACTAAAAGAGATAATTTTAAATAGAGATAAGCTCTTTACGTTAAAATTCTAGAAATCACTTATAGCTTAGTTAGGTGTAAATCATAAGCTATTAACAGCTTTTCACCCCTAGACTAATGGATAAATGGAAAGATTAAATTAAACCCTTAAACAATATTTATAGAGTTATGTTAACTACTAGTAGGATAATTCAGTTTACATCTTACCGTTAGCATAGTTCGTATATAATAGTGCTATAACAGAAATAATAAAAGTTTCACCTTTCTTTACTAATTATTGTCACGAATATAGAGAGCTTCACCTTATGTGTTGCTCATTCACGTGTACAAGGCAGAAGTGTTCGCTAGCAAGGTAGCTAGCTAGGTGTGCGTTTGTGCACGAGAATCCCATCCTGTATATAGATCCTCTCTCTCGCGCTCTCTTTTCCTCTTTTCCTTCTTTCCCCTCTAGACTGAATCTAGCACTTCAACTCCGTATGACTCGCTCTACGTGATCGTGACAATTATAGCTACTAGCTAGAAGCATATAGAGAACTATAAAAAGATAACACTTAAGCTAAATAGGTAATGCTTAAGGTAGAAAAATTAAAAGCCTTTTAACAACAGCTATCTATAGATATATAATTTCTTAATGAAAGATCTACTGTTTATGCTAATAAGAAGCGTAGTATAGAACCTATGCTTAAGGAAGGGGATAAAGTGTACCTACTCTAAAAACACATAAAAACGAAGCAACTAAGTACGAAACTAGACTTTAAGAAGTTAAGACCATTTAGGATTCTTAAGAAAGTGAGCTTAGTTAATTATAGGCTATAGCTACCTAAGGAATTATAGCTACATCTAGTGTTTTACATATCGTTGTTAGAACTAGTAAAAGGAAACACACTACTCACTATAAATGCTAAACTCTAACTAGAGAATGAACTAGATATATACAAAGTTAAAGAAATCTTAGACTAAAGATTAGTAGGAAAATAAGAACAATACCTAATTAAATGGAAAGGATATGAACATATAGAGAACACTTAAGAACTAGCGAAGAACCTTAACTACTAAGAGTTACTAGAGGAATTTTAACGTCGCTACCCTAAGTCTCTTAGAACGAAGGGGACAAAGCGGAAAACAGGTTAGGTAAATCAACGCTATAAGTAAAGGGGTTTATAGTGCTAGGAGCGCGCTCTTTAGCCTCTACCTCCTTACGCTCCTTCTGCTCTACCTCGTTAAGTTTGTCTATAGTTTTAAGACCTTAGCGTAGCATGTCTTTAGCGCGAGAATGGAAGAGTCGCTGTTATTTATAAAGCTGTAGGATTTTAGCCATCGCCTCCTCCTCTTCTTCTTATAAGCGATGCTCTTCGCATTTAAGCTTTTCCTATTTAATAGTGGAAGGACTACCTACATTGCACTAAGCATTTGTACAAACACATTTATTACATTATTTTAAATCGTTAGAAATAATGCATTTTAGTTGCTTCTTTTTATAATGGCTATAAGGAGGCATATTTATACTAGTAGTAGTTATTCGTTAAGCTAGAGCAAGTCGTTCCTTAATTTTAGTATGTTTAAAAGACATAGTTAGTAGTGTAACCCATTAGGACATAAAGAGTAGGCATAACCCTACTTAAGTAGTTAGCACGTTTCTTAATTAGCGAAGCCTTAAGGACTAGGCCTTTAGGAGGGGACCTAGTGTTATAGCTAAGTAGTTAGCTATAGATAGCTATATTACGTAGACTTAGGATCACGTGATGGATATAAGGATATTATAGATATTGTGTTATCTAGATATCTAAAGATATCCTTTAGCACGACGCCTTTATATAAGTAGATAGTGTTTCCTTAGATAGGAGCTTCGTGCTTAACTTAATATAGTATTTTGTTATATACTATAACGTGTTACTTAAAGCCTTTATGTCTAATCCCCTACCTCCTCTATTAAGTTAAACCTTTACATAAGAAACCTTTATGAGTCTTATACGTTTAAGACCTAGCATTATAATTGTCTAGTTCCATCTTTATGCTAAGTATCATTATAATTGTCTTAAGGGCCTACCTTAATAGAAGTGTCCTTAAATAGATCATTAAATTAAACTTTAATATTAGGTGCATCGTTCTTATTAAAGATGATAGCTAATGCCCTTATAATCCCACAGTCTTAATTATAAATATAATAGATGGAATTACCCTTATATTTAATGAGGATGCTAGCCTTCGCTCTTTTCTTAAATTTAGCTCTACGTTACCGTTTTTCCTTTAGGATGTAGTAATAGGCTTTATAGCTAATTGTCTATAAATTTAATAAATCTAAGACTATAGGTTAACTAATATTAGTAGTTAATGCTTTAATTAGAGTTTTATTATAAAAGCTCTATGTTACAAGATGATTTATAAGGTAAATAGCAGTCCTTATAAATTCTAGCTATAGGGTCTTAAGATCTTAAGGATCTTCGTCATCTTCGTCCTTAGCTAAGGCGTTAATGAGAGTATAGCATTAATTAAGGATGGTTTAGTTAGCTCATTTAGCCACTTTATCTTATTAAGGAGTATATAGCATAGTTAGCTTAAGGTGCCCCTTTCTTAATAGAATTTTTTAAATTAGTCCCCCTTATATTTAGTGCTATTGTTAAGGTAGAGGGATTTAGGATATTTGCTATACTAAATGTAAATGGTAGTGATAAAATCCTAAATATAGATCTTCGCATCCCCCTTCTTTTAAAACGTTAAGAGCTATTAAGCTTAAGAGGCATTATCTATCTTAATCATAGCCTAATAAGAGCTATTAAGACTAGTAGGGGTAATTAGACTAAGAAGATTAACATAAAGCTTGTTAAATACATGCTTACATTGCTATTATAGCTACTTTAATTAAGTATGCATAGTTTTTAAGATGATATATAGTTTACATACTAGTTTCTTATTTTTTAGTCTGTTTTATAGTCTGTTTTTAATGCCCTTAGTTATTTAAGCTGTCTTATAGATGTTTTTAAAGCTAATATAGCTAAGACAATGGTGCTAAACCTTAATTAATTAAGTGGTAGCTATTATAGCATAGCTAGCTAGGCTAGGTTGTTCTACTAGTCCTAGGATGATAGCATAAATTTATATAGCTTTTTAGAGGGGTTGGAATTTATAGATCTTAGACTTATTATATTTGTAGTGAATCATTTATATAAGACTATTAATATATAGTCCCTTTTCTATAATTGTTTAGCTAAATAAGAGATTAACTATAAGACTTAGCATATAGAATATGTTCTCTAATTTAAGAATAATCGTTAAGTTGTTAGTCTAAATAGCAGTGATTGTCACGATCATGCAGAGCAGGTCATGCAGAGTTGAAGTGCTAGATTCAATCTAAAGAGAGAAGAAGGAAAAGAGGAAAAGAGAAGGAAGGGAAAGATCTATATATACAGTGTAGGGCTCTAAGCGCACAAGCGCGCAGCTAGCTAGCGAAACAGTACACGTGAATCATTAACAATAAGAGCAACGCCTAAAGCAAAGCTCTTAACCTTTAATATTCGTGATAGTGATTGTCACTATACTATATCCCTTAGCATAAGTATTAGAACTAGCTATTATAATTGTATTTATAGGATTCGTATTAACCTTATATTCGTTAAACAGCGTGCGATTATTATACATATAGTAACTAGCTCTAGTGTTAAGAATCTAGTCTAATGATTTAAGACTTTAAGTATAGTGGGCTATTAGGCTAAATGGATTAATCTTTGCATTCGTCTTTAGGGGTTTTAGATTTATAGGTTTATCTTCATTCCTTATTAGTCTTTGTCTTATATATTACTCTCTCTTTTCTAAGTGTTTAATATAGTAATTTGATTTTAGGTAGCCGTTCTTCTTATAGTAGGTATAATACTTGTTTAATTGTCCCCCTCTTTACTAAGTATTTAGCCTCTTTTAAGGATTACCCTTACCCTTTTAATATTAAGGACGGTTCTTATATAAGGATATGCTAGTGCCGTTCTCATTTTAAGTAAAGATGGCCTAGTTCTCATCCATTAAGTCTACCATCATTTCTTTAAGTGTTTACTCTATTAGCATACTCGTCTATATACTTAATCTTCTTAAGATACTCCTAGCTCGCTCTACCTAGGTAAGAAAAGTAGTAGATACTAATTAGAGATAGTTAAGTATATAGAATACTAGTAGCATTAGCATTCCTACATTATTAATCTTCGTTTTAAGATCTTTAAATAAGGCATTAAATGAGGCGATATCTTTAGATTTCTTATATAAGAGCTCTTAAAACTCATAAAGACTTTCGTTAATGAGAAAAAGTCCTTTCCCTTCATATCTATTCCTAAGTAAAGTCTAAGTAGTTAAGGCCTTGTCTATAGATTTTATAGTTCTTATAGCCTCTATCTTATAAGTCTAATGTAGGATTATGTATGCCTTCGCATTACCCTTTAACTATTTTCTATATACTAAACTTACTAAATAAGTAGTGTCTTTAGAGAGTAGCTCTTTACTAGTATCTTCGTCTAGAACATATTTATAGACGTCCGCATTTATAAGAGCTTACTTAACAAGGTTCCTCTATGTAGTATAGTTACCGCTATCCTTAAGCTTGTTAGATGTAGCCTAATTAAGATTCATTGTTAAAGATGATTCTGACATTTTAATGCGTTAACGATTAAGTGAAGTATGTCGATGCTAAGCTAAGAGATGATGTAAGAATTAGTATCTCAAATATGAGAATCTTTAGTGGGTTTTTCTAGTGATAATTCTAGGGCTTCTTAAAGTGAGAGTGATGCTTAAAAATGAGGCTTTTAATGATTTGTGCTAGTGATGCTACCAGCTTCTCTTCTTTTAAGAGAGTTCTCACTTTTCGTGAGAGTATTTAATCACAATGTAGGTGACTGTTGCACCTAGGCTCATAACCTGTTAAACATAGTATTAGTGAACTGTGTGCACGGAAGTAAAAGTGATAAAGCATATAGAATAGAGTCTAGCTAAACTATCAAATCTATCTACTATTTATATGATCTCTTGCCTAAATAGGCATTAGTCGGCTATTGGACTAAAGGTAGGTGAATATGCTCCTAGATGTGAGACATGCATAATGTGAGAACCGACCGAACATCTCAACAATAGCTCAGGCAGCACGTTCCGTAGTCAAAGCTTGAGTCTCCTAAAATCAGTCCGTTTGACGCAACTCCTGGGTAAGTAGGGTATAGGTCGGCTCCAGAAGTTATTACCGGCCAGTGACCTGTTGAATAGGGGCCTGGGCCGGGCCCGGATTCTCCGTTTCGGAAATGGGGTGCAGGAGGATCCTCGGGATCCTCGAAGCAAACACCTGTTAGCAAACTCACGTAGCAAAGACAAACTCAAATAGCAAACACTCTATTTGTATTCAAATAGAGCTCTATAGGTAGATAATTCAATTCAATTCAATCTATTGTATTCAGTTTAAACATGACCGACCTCACAAAAGCATACGTTATTAAATAACTAATCTCAAACTTCAAAACACTTCATCAACTGTTCCTCTTCAATAAAGAGTCCCTCGATTTGTGCATGCCAAGCTGAAGCTGAGCTTGAACAAGAAGATGGATTCTATAGCGAGCCATTCCGTTGCGTGTTGTAGCATACCACCCATAGCTGCAAAGGATTATGTACCCAAAGGTGACTACAAGACTATCGGTGGCCTCAAGACTTGCAAGTGAAAAAAATCCAATCATCTCACCCATCATAGGATACAAACCCGGAATCTAGATGTGACGGCACCCTCTTCATCAACCAAAGGCATATTCATTATCTACGACATTTTCAGTTATTCTCCACAGATTTTGCAAGGCGCCGATATTCTATCTACCAGTGATAAGAACCAGCGGTATCAAGTCTTCATACCTGACCTTCTTGACGGCCAGCCGGCTGACGAGGCATGGTATAGCTCTACTACCGTCGCGCAAGCGCGTGAACCTCGAACAGAATACTAATATATACCGACAGGTTCCCTCCGAATACTGAAGAGAAGAAGCAAGCGTTGGGTGGGTTTTTCAAAGGTGTTGGAGCCCCATCTAAGGCTGTTGCTCGGATATCAGACCTTATCGCAGCTTTTGAGAAGGAACACGCCAATATCAAGAATTGGAGAGCTTTGGGGGTGTGTCCTTTTGAACTCTTGCTTTCGCTCTGTATCTACAAGCACAGGCTGACAGTTTCAAAAAGTTCTGCTGGGGTGGCAAGGTCATATCGCTTACTTCAAGATCCGGTACTCCTTGGAAGGCTGCCGCTATTGTCCACCCTGCAATGCTCGATCCGGCTGATGCGACGGATATTTCCATCCCACTCGGTGTGCTTGCCTCGAAGGACGAAGTTGCAGAAGATGTCAAAAAGTTTGAGCAAAGTCTCGAGGGACCCCAGATCGTCAAGACATTTGGTAACCAGATTCACGAGTTCATGGCAGCTAGGGGTAATTTGGAGGATAAGGTCGTTCTGGAAGACTACCAACAAGGATACCAGACGCTGTTAGAATTTTTAGCTCAATATCTATGGATGGAAAGCCCTCGATTGCTTACGGTTCTGTTCTGACCAGTGCCGTCTCTCTTGTTCCAAGCAAAAAAATTACTTATACATTGTCGAATAGTGAAGTGGCCTGCCAGTCGAGTCTTGTGTCTTTATGGCAGTGCAACTCTCCAGACTATCAAGGGTCATTCAAACTGGGTCTCGTCTGCGGTCTTCTCGCCAGACGGAGATCAGATCGTTTCGGGCTCGGAGGACCATAGAGTTGGGCTCTGGGACGCTATAATAGGAGCATCTGTTGAACACAGTATTGGTGGACTGTGTGCACGGAAGCAAAATGTGATAAAGCATGTAGAATAGAATCTAGCTAAACTATTAAATCTATCTACTATTTATATGCCCAAATGGGCGCTGCCTATTCAGGTATCAGTCGGCTATTGGACTGGAAGGTAGGTGAAACATCCTGCTCTGAAGGCAGATGCATGAAGTGAAACTTGAAT